>Ga0194035_1001056_pt1 | contig 14959 bp, 12 predicted proteins | sample JunL2320m_MetaG_FD_148680 | JGI IMG/M metagenome (GOLD analysis project Ga0194035, IMG submission 148680) | Anoxic zone freshwater microbial communities from boreal shield lake in IISD Experimental Lakes Area, Ontario, Canada - Jun2016-L239-20m | ecosystem: Environmental > Aquatic > Freshwater >...
AGGCTTAGGAATGACAGAATACCCTTTATATTTAACACGCCAGATTTCCTTGCCTGTTTTGGGATCATAAGCGCCCACCATATCACTTGCAGGACTGATCACCATTTTCTTGCCATTCACTTCGATTAGCTCGGGGGTCGAAAACGAGAAAGGCTTAGTCGGGCTCGCTTGCCTATCGGTACTCCACGCCAACGACCCATCTTTGATTTTTATCGCAACAACCTTTTGAGCATCAGTTCCATCACAACTAAAAATCAGCATGTCATCCACAAGAATGGGTGAACCACCGTTGCCATGCACTGGTTTGGTATATAACCCAGGAACTTTCCAAAGAATCTTGCCTTGTTCATCTAAGCAGGCGGTACCCATATGACCAAAGTGGACATAAATTTTGTTTTCATGCCAAATGGGAGAAGGGCTTGCATGACTGTTTTTGCCATGGATTTTCGGTGCGTTCTCGGCCTTTTGTTCGAAGATGGGGGTTTTCCAAACAACCTTGCCATCGCTACCATTCAGGCACATGGCTTCAAGGGATTGATTCACCATTGCGCCTTCGCCATTGGGGATTGCAGTGGTGAGAAAGATTTTTCCTGCAACAACTGCAGGGGTTGACCAGCCTTTGCCTGGAATGGCTTGCTTCCATAATTCCTGACCCGGCTTGAAGGAGTCGGGAAGTTTTTCGCCTTTGACATGGCCATCGCCTGTAGGACCGCGAAAGCTTGTCCAAGATTCAGCATGGGCCTGAGAAATAAACAAAGCACCTGCAACCGAAAGAGACCAAATAGATTTTTTCATGATTAACCTTTGAGTTAGAGTTCTTTGACCAATTCATACATACCCCTGCCCGCTGGTTTCAATTTTCCCTGCTTGACCAACTCCTGCCAGATTTCATGTGAAAACTCGGATGGTGGCTGGATCGCAAGGATGGAAGAATGACTGCCTCCCGTCATCGGGGACCGACCCAACTTCGAATCTTCATCCAATTGGGTAAGTTTCAGGCGCTTTTTGAACGCCTTGAATGCGGCTTTCACCTGTTTAGGGTCCAACGGGTTGAGAGGATTATTCGGTTCCATACGCTCATTTCTTCCTTAAGTTACTGGCAAGGGGGTTCAATATACCCTGCATAATCGGAAAAGTCACCTATTATGCTACAAACTTGGCAAACTTTGCGGAACATTACACCTTTAACTGAATTAGCGACCGTGCCTTTTCTAGTGGATCAACGGATTAATTGCTCGCCCGGCATAATTCCTACAAGGCCTATCACCTTTTCAGATGATTCCATCGGAACCACAAAGTCGAATTACAAAGTAGACATAAAACCTTGACTGGTTCCGGGGGGAATCTGACAGTCAGGGTTCAAACTCAACATGCCGTCAAGGATGATGGTGTGTCTTTAAGGGAGGATCTTTCCATGCGCAAGCAATGGAGTTTCGTATTGGCATTGTCATTGGGGGTAAGTTCATCAGCATTGATTGCAGATGAGATTCCCACCAAATTACCTACTGATTTAAAAGCGCCACAAGAGGCAAAAAAAATTGTCCTCGATGTAGGCAAGGAAGCAATTCCAAAGGAAGGCGAAGTCGCACCCCTTTTGGAAATTCCCAAGCACACTTCCGATACCGAACGGATTTCCTTTAGTGCTGAGTACCTCCTTTGGTGGATGAAAGGTGACAAAGTTGCACCACTCTCCACCTCGGGAACAACAGGTATTCTTAACCAATCAGGAACCGATATCCTTTTTGGAGACAACTCCTACGGAGGAGATTTAAGAAGTGGTGCTAGGTTCGACATGGTTTACTGGCTTTCCAGAGAACACAATCTCGCATTCGAAGCGAACTTTCTGTTTTTAGAAACCCAAGTGAACCAGCTTGATATTTCTTCACCGGGCGCACCTTTACTCGCAAGGCCTTTCACGAATGGGGCTACGGGAAATCAATCCGCGCTGGTTCTTTCTGCCCCTGCAACTACTGCGGGATCTTTTTCTTCACGCTTTGATAGTAAGCTTTGGGGCGCGGAAGGAAACCTAAGACATAACTTCATCAGTGGCGTTTCCATGTCGGTAGATGGGTTGTTCGGCTTCAGATACCTTGGCTTAAAAGAGAGCCTTGATATCACCGGAAGTTCTTTCAATCCCCTACCCGGCCCTGTTATCTCTAGTTCAACGGATAGTTTTAAAACCACGAGTGATTTTTACGGTGGTCAGGTTGGTGCAAGTATTGAATTGCGCAAAGACAAATGGTTCGTCAATGCTTTGCCTAAACTTGCGATCGGTGGAACTCAGCAATCGGTGAACATCACCGGGATTACGAATTCCACCTCTGGGAATTTATCTTCGACTGCTCCCACGGGATTCCTAGCTGCGGATACGAATATCGGGCAGTACTCGAAGGAGAAGTTTACCTTTGTGCCAGAGTTGGGTGTAAATGTGGGCTATGCCTTCAGAGATTGTGTTAAAGGCTATGTTGGTTACAACATTATTTATTGGTCGAGTGTTTCGAGGCCTGGTTCCACCATCGACCTCAATGTTGGAAATGGCCAACCTACTTTTAGCTTCAACAGTACCGACCTATGGTTGCAAGGGATCACCCTTGGCATGGAAATAACTTTTTAGTTGTACCCCCCCGCCCGAAAAGAACCTTCAACTCCCTTGGAGTTTATTCTTGGGCGAAAAGAACCCTCGACTCCCTCGGGGGTTCTTTTTTTATACTCCTTGGGCGAGAAGAACCCCTGACTCCCTCGGGGGTTCTTTTTTTAATAGGGCTTGGGCATGGTTGCGCTTTTGAGCCAGGCGCTGTACCAAATATCCATGGTTAATTGAACGCCCATCCTGCAGCGTTCCGTGACAAACTTTTTGCTTTCCTCGGTAGGTGCGGTGAAGGCATTTTTCTGATCTAATTCATAACAAGTTGAAATATGGCGATGCGAATCACGAATCGATTCGATTACTTTATTCCAAACCACATCGGAATCCATTTTGTTGGCCTTCAAACCTTTGGCAAGATCAAGCGCTTTAAAATTGAACTTCTCAGGAAAGCTATCAAGCCTCGCATGGATACCCTTCTGCTTAATCTTTCCATCTATTTTCATGCCATCATAATTCACGGTGGTATGCAAAGGCATGCATAGGTCGGTGGTGTAATGAGCCATGACTCCTGCATGGAGAAGGCACTTCCAACGAATGGCTTCGTTCTCTGGGTCTTGTCTGTAATCATAAAAGGCGCAGGCAAGGCGCTCGTAGTTTTCCATGATTGCATAGGGAAGCATGCCTACTTTTTCGGGTCGCTTTTTGATGGATTGAAGTAGCTCAATCGCTTGATACCTATCCGAGGGAAGGTCTTTCCCTTCGACATCTTCAAGGTCGAGAAAATGATCTGCAGAAGTTCCTGCACGAAGAAACTTGGCACTGGGGTTTTTCCATCGATCGGGATCCCCAACGAAATGGCCCAGAGCTTTACCCGCCTTGCGAAAGAATTCTGGCATATCTTCTGGAAGGGCGGATGCTGCAGCTTCAACAAGCGTAGCATGACCATTAACCCACCACGCCCGAGCCAAGTTTGCCAAACTTGCCCCAATTACCAACAGAATTAAAAGTCTTAGAATTAGAAGCTTTTTCATCTTGTCAAACCTTAAGAAGAAGTTAAGAGAGCGCCCACTTGGGATAGTTTATCTGAAATTGTGTGTCAAGTAATGGGTAATCCAGAAGATTCAAGTAAGAGCTTTGAAAAATTGTGATAAAAGCCTTGGATTATCAGTAGGCAAAGAGTAGTTGGGCGGAAGATCTTTAAGATCAAACCCAATGGAGACCTTAATATGATTAATCATGGGTGCCTGAAAAAAGCAGTCGTATGTTTGGGAATTATTATTTCCTCGAACACTGTTTATGGTCAGGAAGGGGTATGGAATGGTGCAAGTAGACCTGCTCTGACAGCCGGGGGCGCAGCAATAGGCCAGCCAGTTTCCGTACCAATAAGAACTAATAGCAGCCCCATCACTCTGACGCAGGGCGTGGATCAAACACCGGTTCCGCAAGGAGCATTAACGCCCGGAGTGCCGCCTGCGGTGCCCAGCAATGTGCCTCCTCCCACAGGGTTTGGTAATCCTCCTCCCACAGGGTTTGGTAATCCTCCTCCATCAGGGTTTGGTAATCCTCCCCCATCAGGGTTCGGTAATCCGCCTCCATCAGGGTTCGGTAATAATTCTCCTTATGTGCCTGGTTCAACGGGCATGCCTTTAGATAGGCCAGCAACAAACAATCCAAATTTTCTGGAGTCGGCACGCGAGTACATGGGTAATGGCCCTTTTTCAGGCTCTACTAGCAGAAAGCTTTTTGAAAGCGACCATGCCTTCGATAATTTCGCCAGCCCCACCACCAATCTTTTTCTCTTCGAAGACCCAAGGGCTCTTACCGAAGTGAAGCCTATGTATATTTATCAAACAATTCCAAGCAGCAATAATACGCTTCAAGGCGGGAATGTAAATTACTTGGGTGGCCAAGCAAGAGTTGCAATCACGGAAAGGCTTTCGTTTGTTATCAACAAGTTTGGCTGGATTTCGCTGAACCCGACTGATCAACAAGCGGGTTTCAATAGTGACCTCAGCTTTTCAGAGTTATGGCTTGGGCCTAAATGGACATTCTGGCGTGATGAAAAAAACAATTTGGTGGCAGCGGCGGGCCTTACTTTTGAAATCCCCAGCGGGCCCCAACGGGCCTTCCAAAACACAGGCAATCTTTCCCTTACACCTTATGTTTCCGCAGCGCATAGTTTTGGCCGCAGTTCCTATGGTAGCTTTGATGTGCTAAGCGTTCTTAACTGGAACATTTCAACCAACGATGCCCGTTCCAATTATTTAAATCTTAGTGCCCAAATCGACTACGATATTTTAAACTGGCACCGCTTTTACCCCATGGTTAATTTCAACTGGTTCATCTACACCAAGGGTGGGCAAAGCTCTTTTAATTTTGATGGCGTTGATCTCGTAAACTTTGGTGGTCAATCCATTGGCGGAAAAAGCGTTGTGACTTTAGGGCCCGGCCTTCGTTACAAATGGTCTGAAAGAGTGCAATCGGGTATAGGCTTGGATTGGGCGGTCGTAGGAAACCAATTCCTTCAAGATTTCCGCATGAGCATTGATACGATTATTCGCTATTAAGTTTGATAAACTTCGTTTGTTATAACTTTTCAGCCCAATTACATTACTAAAATGCGTATACTTTCTCTGAACTATCAGGAAAGGTATGCGCATGAATGTATTTCTACCGGGAACTTTCGACACCAAAGGGATCGAGTTTGCCTTCCTTAAATCCATGCTTCAACAGCAGGGAATAGAATGCATCTGTGCAGATGCAGGGGTTTTGAATCCCCCTTCTTTCGCTCCAGATATTTCTCGCGAAGATGTTTTCATCGCTGCAGGAACCACCCTCAAAAAAATCCTTCTCGAACAAAACAGAGGCAATGCGGTTGAAGCTGCTGCCAAAGGTTTGGCTAAGATTGCCCTCGAGCTTTTCAACCAAAGAAAAATTCACGGAGTGCTTGGCATGGGCGGGTCTGCGGGAACAACTCTGGGCACTGCTGCAATGCGAGCCCTTCCCTTTGGCGTTCCGAAAATCATGGTCAGCACTTTGGCAAGCGGGCAAGTTCGCCCTTTTGTAGGGGTCAAAGATATCACCATGATGCATTCCGTGGTGGATATCAGCGGGCTCAATCGCATCAGCACCAAAATTCTTACAAACGCCGCCCATGCCATGGTAGGCATGCTTAATGCCCCTGCTAGCAACCCTAACTTGGAAAAAACTTTACTTGCAGCAACGATGTTTGGTGTCACCACGCCCTGTGTTGAATTGGGCCGCAATATTCTTGAGCAATCAGGCAGGGAAGTTTTGGTTTTTCACGCCACCGGAACCGGAGGCTTAACCATGGAATCTTTCATTCGAGATGGGTTGATCAAAGGGGTATTGGATATCACCACCACCGAACTTGCAGATGAATTGGTCGGTGGGATTTTAAGTGCAGGCAATGAAAGACTTACAGCGGGAGGGATTATGGGCATTCCCCAGGTAATTTCAGTGGGGGCTTTGGATATGGTCAACTTTGGCCCGATGGATACGGTGCCTGAAAAATTCCGTAATCGTAGGCTTCACGCGCATAATTCCAATGTCACACTCATGCGCACAACCCCCGAAGAAAATGCTTTACTAGGTAAAGAGATCGCCCTGAAAGCGAATTCTGCAAAAGGGGCCACTGCGATTATTTTCCCGCTGAGGGGTATCTCTGCACTTGATGCTTTGGGCAAGCCATTCTGGTGGCCTGAAGCTAATCATGCATTAAAGGAAAGCTTGAAATTAGGGTTGAACCCGGATGTGGAATACATCGAGATGGATTTACACATCAACGACACAACATTTGGAGAGGCATGCGCCCTGAAACTAATAAATTATTTAAAGGATTAACGCTTTGGGGCAGATCCTGATTCTTCAGGGGCCTTTACATTCTTCTTTTCGTTTTCTTCGATGGTCTTTATTTTTTCTTGCACAAACTCTGTGCCCTTACCAATGTCAGAAGTGATTTTTTTAGTGTTAAAATCAATGTTAAGGTTGCGATTCCCATCGGTAGAAATATTTGCTTTCAAGCTATACCAACCTTGAAAATACCCGACAGTTGCAAATGTAATAACACAAAAAGCTGCAAGAGCTAAAAGATTCCGCATGATTTATCGCCTCTAAAAAACCCATATTAATATGTTTACAAATCTAACGATTCCAACTATTACACGATTTTTACCAAACGCGCCTACCTCCTACCAGACCACTTTTCAAATCCCCAGCAAATACCCCAGCCCCACTTAATCCACTATCTTGTGCTTTACTAATTTAACCGTATTGACCTTGCCCGAACAGGTTTCGTAAAAGCATTCATTGACACAATATTTTGCCCTACTGTTATGAAACTTGTCCAGGATTGCTGAGAACTAATGAATAAGGATCAACAAGATAATCAAGCCGGAATTAAATGGATCGCTTACGCCCTGATCCTCGGTTCAGGTTTATTGCATCTCGTCTATCTGCTTTTTTTCTGCCCCTTAAACCTTGCACCCGATGAGGCGCATTACTGGGATTGGTCACGCCATCTCGATTGGAGTTACTACAGCAAAGGCCCGCTGGTTTCTTGGCTTATCCGCATGGGCCGTGAAGTTTTTGGCCCTCTTAGCATTGCTTTGTGTGGATCCGAAATGCCCGCGGTAAGATTTCCCGCAGTGATATGTGGCACCCTGCTTATCTGGGGTATTTTTGTTCTTACACTAAAAGCAACTTCCAACGCACGAGCTTCACTCGCTGCTGTGATCATTGCAATTTCGCTGCCACCCATTGCTGCAGCATCATCGTTGATTACGATCGATGCACCCTACACTTGTGCCTGGATATGGTCGTTGGTGTTTGGATACATGGCATTATTTGAGGATAAAAGCTGGGCTTGGTTTGCAGCGGGTGCAGCGGTGGGACTTGGGATTTTAGCAAAATACACGATGATATTATGGATAGGATCGCTGGCATGCTTTTTCCTATTCACGCCCCAATATCGCAGCTATTTCTTAAAGCCTGGGCCGTGGATACTCGGGTTCACCGCTGCTTTTTTCTCGCTTCCCATCCTCATTTGGAATATTCAAAACAACTGGGTTTCTTTTCATCATGTCAGTGCCTTGGCAGGAATGCATCAAGGCCCAAGAATTCAATGGATGGGCCCCCTTACTTATCTCGGACAACAATTCGGCCTCCTCCTAGGTTACTGGTTTATTCTCTGGGCTTGGGCCATGTGGCATTTCAGACCCTGGCTCCAAGAAAATGCAGTGAAACAATATTTATGGTGGATGTCTGCAATCACCTTCCTAGTATTTTTTGGGTTCAGCCCAAAGACCGGGGGCGGAGAAATGAACTGGCCCGTGACTGCTTATCTTTCAGGTCTAGTGCTTATTATTTTTCATATGCAAGAAATCCTGGCAGGGCAAAATCCCTTCCTGCTAAAGTGTTGCAAGTTCTTTGTCCCATCCTTCATTGCTCTTGGCCTTGCAATCTCGCTTTTCATGCACCAAAGCGAATGGATAAGGCCACTCTTTTTATTGATCGCTGAAAACCCTTCCAAGGCCAACCCCTTTCCTCTGCGAAAATTTGACCCCACTTGCAGACTCCGTGGCTGGGTTTCTGTCGCCAAGGAAATTGATAAATTACGCGCAGACATCACCTCTTCCACCGGTCGGGAACCCGTCCTTGCAGGAGGCAGTTGGAATGTACCTGGCGAAGTCGGATTTTACTGCTCTGGGCACCCGCAAGCCTACTCCATTGGTTTAGTTAATGGTGATCGACACAGTCAGTATGATCTTTGGCAAAACCCCATCGACCATCCTGAAGCTTTCCTTGGAAAAGATTTTCTGGTGATTGGAATTGTTTCGCCTAAGGCGAGAAAAGCGTTTGAAAGCGTCGAAGAATTGCCTTCATTTTGGTATTACGAGAATGGCCAACCTATAAGCGTATGGCAATTTCAATTTTGCAAGGGGTTTAAAGGGTTCAAGGTTGAAGGAAGTCCGGGGCATTTCTAATAATTCGCTCTATTTTACCCAAAACAAATATCTTCTCTTTATTTGAATAATGGGCTCAAGATCGGGTTGTAAAATTCCGATGAAATAGCTATACGCACCTCGATTGAATCAAGGTGTTATTTTTTTCTATGGTGGTGAAATGGGTATTTCGAAAAGCCGTATTCTTTGTTCGGATTGTGGCAAGAGTTGGGATGTTCCCAAATCTAATACAATATTTGAAAAGCAAAGGACGGAATCATGCCCATGCCCGCAATGTGGATCCTACACGCTTGCATATCAAGAAAAAATGATCAAAAGATTGTTGCTTGAAAAAGATGATCAAAAGATCGTTGCTTAAAAAAAATGCCGAAAAATCGCCTCTGGCAAATGTATCATAAAAAACGCCTACTATAAAAACCAAAGACCCCAGAATAGATCTTCTGGGGTCTTATCGTATCAAGGCTGCTTTGACGGACAGCCCGTCAGCCGCCTTAAAGCAGCCTTACCTGGATCTTTTTACACATTACGAACACCTCCCTTTCAATAGAACTTTCCCTCATCCGGGCTAAACCCAGTTGCCCTGACTCGGGACTTCTGTAAATCACACCACGCTAGTGCGATCCGTGTCTGCAAAAAACATAAAGCCCTTTACAGACATAATCATTAATAACACCCGGGAGTGCGTTTTGACAAGTTATGTTGGAATAATTTTGCAAATTGTTTTTATCTAATCAAAAACTGATCTAGCTAAGTTTTGCCCCAAGAGAACACAATAAGTAACAGCTTTATCTATTAAGCCAAGAGGAGACAGGCATGTGGCAGTCCATCGCAGTAATAGCTTTTATGACAACCGGGCAGCAAGCGGTTACGCCGCTCGAGTTTTTAAATGTTCGTACACCCATGGGCATCTACGGAGCCAACAGGCCCGATTCAAAAAAATATCACATGGGTGATAACTTTATCCTTGCGTTTGATATCAATGGCTTGAAGATCGATCCGATTGGGCAGGCGTTTTACAGCCTAGCAGGGGAACTCTTCAACAAAGAGGGAAAGAGCATTATAAAAACCGCGCCCAAAGAAACACCTGCATTCAATCCTTTGGGGGGTTCAAGGTTACCCGCCTATGCTGCTGTTCCCATAAGTTTGGAAATGCCCGCAGGAACTTACACCTACAAGCTAATTTTGACCGACCTTACCGACAAAAGAACCGCAATGCTTACGCAATCTTTCGAGGTTATGCCCAAGTCGCTTGGATTTGTATTATGGCATATGACCTATGAAAACAATTTCCCAGCACCTCCAGTGGGCGTACCGGGGCAGGAATTTATTCTCCGTTTTTGTGTAACTGGATTTGAAGCGGATGCACAAACCAGGAAGCCCAATCTCTCCTTCACGGTACGCATTCTTGATGAGGCTGGAGTACCAACTTTATCAAAGCCATTCACCGGAGAAACCAAGGATATTCCTGAAGAATTCAAGGATATATACCCCATCTTTGTCCCCATTCGACCCAATAGACCAGGCAGGTTTACCATCCAAGTTTCCGTTACCGACAACCTGACTCGCACCAAAACCACCATCAAGCAAGAAACACCTTTTCTCGTTCTCGAACCTAAATAGTTATTCTCTTTACAAATAGTTCTTTACAATAATAGGGAGGGTCCTTTGACCTTCCCTTATTGTTTTTACTTTGAATATTCATTGGAGCTTTTCATAATGTCAGATTTAGAGAACCGTATTGCGCAATTTCAAAAGATGGCCAACGATGATCCAGATAATGAACTAGGCCATTATCGTTTGGGCCAACTCTACATGGAAAACAAGCAATTTGAAGAAGCAGTTGCTTCTTTCAACCGAACCTTGATCCTTAGCCCACAATTTTCCAAAGTATTCCAACTTCTGGGCAACTCACTTCTTTCCCTCGATAAAAAAGCAGAGGCTGTCACCACCCTGCAAAAAGGGTTCACCATTGCTGATGAACGGGGCGACAACATGCCCCGGGATGAGATGGCTCGCATGCTTAAAGAATTAGGCGAACCTGTTCCTGAATCAAAAAAAACCGCTGCTCCAATAAATACCGGGGCAGGCGATGCCATGGGCAACATGCAGTGCACCCGACCGGGTTGCATGGTTGGTTCAAGGGCCAGAAAACTTCCCGCGCCACCTTTAAACGATGAACTTGGCAAACGAATCTTTGAAGCAATCTGTGCCGATTGCTGGAGCGAATGGGTTAAAAATTACAGCATCAAAGTTATCAATGAACTCAGGCTCGATCTAAGTTCCGAACGCGGGCAAGCCGAGTACGATAAATACATGCATGAATTTCTCGGACTTACCCAAGAATAATCATGGATACCCTTTGCTTGGAATATCTGGTTCGCTACGGCAAAGCAGGAGAATTCGGCAGGTTTCGCGCCCAGAAACCTCTGCAACTCTTCAAAGGTGATCTCGTTGTCATTGAAACTCACAGGGGTAAAGAAACGGGCGAAATTCTTTCTCCCTCTTCTCCTACCATTGCCAAATTCCTACCCAATACCACCGTAGGTAAACTTTTCAGCACTCTCCCCCCACAAGATGATTCTCTAGCTCAACTCAACCATTTAAAATCATCTCTTATCTTTGAAGCCGCTAAAAAAATCTCGCTCGACCTGGCTTTGCCGGTGATGATTGTTGAAGCTGAATTACTTTTCGATGGTAGGCATGCTGTTCTTCATCTCTTAACAAGCCCAAAAACCGATGTTCGAGATTTAGTCTCAAAGCTATCCCAAGATTTCGATATGCATATCTATGTGGAAAATATTTCTCAACCACAAGAAGAAGAAAAGTTGGCAGAAGATGATGGCACATCATCCTGCGGTTCGGGCAAATGTGGCTCGAAGGAAAGCGGCTGCGGGACTTGCGGCAGTGGTGGTGGGTGCGGGTCTTGTTCTACTACCAAAGAAAAAAAGCCTGCGTTGGAAGCAAATGCCTCACAACGCAAGCCCTTAATTTAGCCAACTCATTTACGCTTACTTCAACCCTGCAGCAGAACGCAAAGCTGCAGCCTTATCGGTTTTTTCCCAAGTGAAGTTTGCAAGCTCACGACCAAAGTGGCCATTTCGCGCTGATTCCTTGTAGATCGGCCTGCGCAAATTCAACGACTCGATAATGCCCTTAGGCGTTAACTGGAAGGTCTTGCTGATAAGAGTTGCAATCTTATCATCGGTTAAGCCATGCTTTGCAGTACCAAAGGTGCTAACCCAGATATTGATCGGATCAGGGTAACCAATCGCATAAGAAAGCTGAACTTCGCACTTCGATGCAAGGCCTGCTTTAACAATGTTTTTGGCAATATAACGGCACATATAAGCTGCAGAGCGATCAACCTTTGTTGGATCCTTACCGCTGAATGCACCGCCACCATGACGACCCATGCCGCCGTAGGTATCTACGATGATTTTTCTACCGGTAAGGCCGCAATCCCCGTGAGGGCCGCCTTCAAGGAAGATGCCGGTAGGGTTGATATGGCACAGAATGACATCCGCTGGATATTTTTTGCCCGACTCACCAACTGGGACAAAGTGAAACTTAGTTTTCGCATCGACCAAATCAGGCCGTTCGGCCTTCAAAGTTGGGATGATCAAAGTATTGAGAATTTCTTCACGAGCTTTATCAGAGAAGACTTTCTTCTTCTTTTTAATCTCAACAACACTCTCATCATGCTGGGTGGATAGCACAATCGTATGAATTCGATTTGGAGTGCCATCTGGTTTGTATTCGATGGTTACCTGACTCTTCGCATCAGGGCGAACAAAAGCAAGCTTGCCACTTGCCCTTAACTTTGCATGATTTTCAACCAAGCGATGGGCCAAAAAGATAGGCAAAGGCATTAAGGATTTGGTTTCTTCACAAGCAAAACCAAACATCATCCCTTGATCGCCAGCACCGCCACCATCTACACCAACCGAGATATCAGGTGATTGCGAATGCAACTTGCATTCAATCTGGCAGGTATCTGCTGCAAACCCAATGGTTGGATCTACATAGCCGATTTCTCGAATAATCCCCCTCACAAGCTTATCCACAACCGTTCTGGTAAGTGGTGCTGTGGTGGTTATTTCTCCCGCTACACAAACATAATCTGTTGTAACAAGGGTTTCACATGCTACCCTACTCTTGGGATCATGCTGCAAGCAGAAGTCCAAAATGGTATCACTGATTTGGTCGGCAACCTTGTCGGGGTGCCCCATAGAAACGGATTCACTGGTAAAGAGATAATTCTGGTTCACAATCTTCCTCGTTTTGTTAAACAATCATGTTCCGTCACGGTGTCGAAATTATAAGAAAAGAGTGGGTATAAAACCAATATCAGAGTTGCAGAAAAAAGGCTTTTATGAAAAACCCCCAATCACTAGTCCTGATCAATGCTGTTGGTTTGACCCCAAAACTGCTCAAATTCGCACCAAAACTGCAACAACTTGCACTAAATGGCTGGATGCGCCCTTTAAAAGAATCGCTCCCCGCAGTCACCGCAACCTGTCAGGCGACTATCCTTACCGGAAAAGAGCCCTCTGTCCACGGAATAGTTGGCAATGGCTGGCTTTTTCGCGACACTGCAGAAGTTCGCTTTTGGCAACAATCCAACCACCTTATTCAAGCCGAACCCATCTACAAAACTGCCTCGCGACTTGCCCAAGCTCAGGGCTCATCCTTCAAATGCGCCAAAATGTTCTGGTGGTTTAACCAAGGCGCGGATGTCGATATCAGCGTTACCCCAAAGCCCTACTATGGCGCAGATGGTAACAAGGCCTTCGGCATTTCAGGATCATCCCAAGAACTCACAGAGGGATTGGAAAAAAAGCTGGGAGCCTTCCCCTTCCCATCATTCTGGGGGCCGATGGCAGGGCTGCCCTGCACACGATGGATAGCCCAGGCAACTGCAGAAATCATTACGCATGAAACTCCCAATCTAACCCTCGCTTACCTGCCCCACCTTGATTACGACCCGCAACGCTTTGGACCCACGGGTTCAGATATGCCAAAATTAACAAGAGAATTGGATCAGGCTTGCGAACCGATTTTAGACGCTGCCAAAGCTAAAGGTGCCCGAGTTTGGATCGTAAGCGAATACGGGCATTGCAATGTACAAAGTGCGATAGAGCCCAACAAGGTGCTAAGAAAGAATGGCTTTCTTGTATGCAGAGATGGGCCCTTTGGTGAGACCATTGATTTTTTTGCCAGCAGGGCTTTCGCTGTTTGTGATCATCAACTGGCACACATCTACATCAAAAACCCCGGCGATATTCCGAGAGTCAAAGCAACTCTTGAAGAAACCCCGGGCATCAAAATAATTATCGATGAGGAAGGAAAGAAAAGCATGGGGCTTGCTCATCAGCGTTCAGGCGAACTTGTTGCACTCTCCGAAAACAACAAATGGTTTGCTTATCCTTATTGGCTTGATGAAAGCAGGGCTCCAGATTTCGCCCGCACCGTGGATATCCATCGAAAACCAGGCTACGACCCTTGCGAATTGTTCTTCGACCCCAAGTTACTTTTCCCCAAACTTAAAGTGATCAGAAAACTCTTGGGCAAAAAGCTTGGGTTCCGTACCCTGATGGATGTCATCCCATTGGATCACTCTTTGGTGAAAGGCAGCCATGGCTTGGTTTGCGACAATGATGAAGACTGTGCTCTATTGGCAGGAGATGGCCCTGCCCCACCTTTGGGAAAAATGCCCATGACTAATGTGCATGGGCTTATGATGACTGCACTAGGATTTACAGAAGGCGTTTAGGATTAATCAAGCTTCGGGCTCAATAACCTTTTCTTCTGCAACTTCAGGAATTGCTTCTTTAATAGGGAAAGGCAATGGGGCAAGGGCCTTCAAACCTATATCCGTTCGATATTGCATGCCACTAAATTTAATCAAGTTCACTGCTTCATAAGCTTTAGCCCTAGCAGCAATCATATCATCACCCAAGGCTGTAACGCTCAACACCCGACCACCATCGGTAACAATATTTCTTGAATCAAACCTGGTTGCGCCATGAAAGATTTGAACATCCTTCAGCTTTGCAGCTTCGTACAGCCCTGTAATCGTATGATTCTTATCAACAACCCCAGGATAACCCTTTGCAGCAAGAACTACGCAAACTGCGGGTCTGGGATCCCAGACAATTTTACCTTCAAACTCATCAAGTCTATTTTCAACTGCAGCTTCTAGTAGATCCAATAGATCGGTTTGCAAACGCATCATCAGGGGCTGGGTTTCGGGATCGCCCATTCTGCAATTAAATTCGAGCACCCGTGCGCCCTGCCCTGTAACCATGATCCCTGCATAAAGAATTCCATGAAATGGCATTCTTTTGCGCTTCATCGCATGTACGGTCGGAACCAATACTTCCGTATC
>Ga0194035_1001057_pt1 | contig 14958 bp, 13 predicted proteins | sample JunL2320m_MetaG_FD_148680 | JGI IMG/M metagenome (GOLD analysis project Ga0194035, IMG submission 148680) | Anoxic zone freshwater microbial communities from boreal shield lake in IISD Experimental Lakes Area, Ontario, Canada - Jun2016-L239-20m | ecosystem: Environmental > Aquatic > Freshwater >...
AGTGGCCCCGTGTTGCCTTTAACGCCGTCAAATAATGCACGCTTAATGTACCAAATTGTTTTAAAGGCTGTAGAAGGTCGCTTTAGTGACAAGCCAATTATTTTAAAACCGGTCCACATACAACCAAAAACTACCAACTTGCTTTTTGACCATTTTTTGGCAAAGAGCAATCGGTTGCGCACATTGTAATAGCCATAACTTGGCGACCGTACGCCCAGTGAGCTTGATGTATGATGCAGCAAAAAGGTGCTTGGTACATACAGCAGTTGTTTGTCGCTTTTTAGCATTCTGGCGCACCAATCGGCGTCTTCCCAATACAAAAAATAATCTTCGCATAGTTTAGCGTCAAACGACTTGTCTTGCAGGCTAATCATTAGGCAGCAGCCGGTCAAAAAACTTACTGCCACACTTTTTGCATCGTGGTCTGTCCGGTATATTTTGTCTAAGTTGTCGTGCTGAGTAATAGCTTTTTTAATATTCAATGTTCCGCCCCCAAACCATATGGTTTGGGGGTCGGTACGGCTTAAAATGGTTGGTGCAGCGCCAACTGCTAGGCTGTTTTGCTGCAAGGCGTCCACAAGCTTTTTAAAAACTAATTTATCTAATACTTCGGCGTCGTTATTAAGCAGGCAAATGTATTCATAATTATTTTGCAGGGCATAGGCAATAGCGTCGTTGTGACCGCCCGCAAAGCCTTCGTTGGTGTCGTTTTGTACTATTTGTACAGACTTCAACGAATCTGTTATTTGTTGGTCTAGCGCTAATACCTCAGTCTGAGAATTATTGTCGGTAAGGTAAACATCGGGCTGGTCGGCCTTTGGTATCTTGGCTATGCTGGCCAAACAGGCATTGGTTGCAGCATTATTATTCCAATTTATAACAGATACTAAGGTTTTGTTTTGCATTTAAACAACCTCTTTTTTGTATAACATCGAATCTATATATTTGGTGCTTACTGTTCTGCTTTTTTGTATGCGGTGTCTGTCGGCGAGTATAGACGGCAATAATACTATAACTTTAAACATTGCCTTTAATTGGACCCAAAATCTGCGCCTAATAAGTGCCGACACAAACATTCTTGCGGCCCTTACGGCAAACCAAGGCAGGTACTTCCAAAATAGCCATCCCGGCATGTTTTTTATATATAAAATATAAAAGTTTTTTGTGGCATGATAACGGGCAAACAAACCCAGCTTAGAACTGGTTGCCGATATTCGGTGGTAAGCTTCGGACTCGGGGTTGTAGCTTACTAGCCAGCCAGCAAGCTGTGCTCTGAAACCAATGTCTACGTCTTCGTAATATGCAAAAAATCGTTCGTCAAAAATACCTATTTTACGCAGCATACAGCAACTGTACAGGCTTGCACCGCCACTAGCGCTAAAAACAAATTCTGGCATATTGTATTGTCCGGTATCCAGCTTGTCTCTACCTCTAGGCACGGGCAGGCCCCATATATAATAAAAATCACCAGTACTATCAAAATGAGTTTTGTCGGTATGCAAAAGTTTACAGGTGGCTATTCCAATTTTAGGGTCTGACTGTAGTGTGTCTACCAGCTCTTTTAGCCAGTTTTTATTGGCGACGGCATCGTTGTTAAACAGCGCAACAGCGTCGGCATCGTTTGCGAGCGCGTATTTTATGCCAACATTAACGCCGCCAGCAAAACCAGTATTATAAGGCAGCTTAATAAGGTGAACAGTTGGGTACTTATCTTCTATAATTTTGATCGAATTATCATTTGATCCGTTGTCCACTACTACGATTTTTGTTTTTATGGTTTGCGCCAATAAAGAATCCAGGCATTCTGCAAGCAAATCTTCACCGTCCCAATTAGGTACCACTACCATTGTCTTCATGGTATAATGATACCTGATTTATGCAGATTTTAAGCAAAACAAACAAGTCTATATTATCTGCAATGGTGCGCAGCGATTTTAAGTTGCGATACCAAAATTCTATCTTGGGCTATTTATGGTCATTGCTACGGCCGTTACTTCTTTCTGTAATTTTGTACATAGTTTTTGTAAAGTTTTTACGCATCAGCGGCGACATAAGGCACTATGCATCGTATTTATTGTTAGGTATCATGTGTTGGACTTTTTTTATTGAGATTACTATGGGCGGTGTCAGTGCGGTAGTCGGCAAGGGCGACCTTATTCGCAAAATTTCTATACCACGCTATCTTACAGTAGTATCTACCTCGGCATCGGCACTCATTAACTTTGGGCTTAACTTTGTAGTTCTTTTAGGAATAATGTTAGTTACGGGCGTAGAAGTTCAGGTTAAATATTTGATTTTAGTACCCTTTTTGCTCATCCAACTATATGCCTTATCTTTAGCTATAGCTTTTATATTAGCTGCTGCATATGTTAAATACCGGGATGTTTCATTTATATGGGAAGTTTTTACGCAGATGCTATTTTACCTAACCCCTATTATTTACCCAGTTAGTTTAGTTGTTCAAAGATACCCTATGGGTAAGTACATAATGCTTAACCCACTTGCTCAAATTATTCAGCATCTACGTTATATATTGGTGACGCCGCAGTCTCAGACTGCTTGGCAGGTGCTGGGTTGGACAGCTTTAGTTCCAATACTTTCGGTTCCTGTGATTTGTATAATTGCAGTAAAGTACTTTAGATCAGAGTCTAAATCTTTTGCGGAGAATGTATAAAACCATGACTGAAACCAAAGAAAGAATCGACAAGACTAAGGTTGTCATATCGGTCAGCGGAGTATCAAAATACTTTAGTCCATCAAAAGGACAGCGAAGTATAAAGCAGGCGTTCACGTCATTCTTTAGTAGTAAAAAAGACTCTGCTGTAAAAGATGGTTACTGGGCGCTTAAGGATGTGGGTTTTGAAGTATATAAAGGAGAGTTCTTTGGTATTGTAGGCCGCAACGGAAGCGGTAAAAGTACGTTATTAAAGATGATTGCAGGTGTATATACCCCAACTAAGGGTTCAATCGATACGGACGGCAAAATTGTACCTTTTATTGAACTTGGCGTTGGCTTCAACGCAGAACTCACGGGCAAAGATAACGTATTTCTAAACGGAGCGCTACTTGGCTTTACGCGTAAAGAAATGATGGACATGTATGACGACATAGTGTCCTTTGCGGAATTACAAGACCACATGGATATAAAACTTAAAAACTTTAGCAGTGGCATGCAGGTTAGGCTAGCATTTAGTATTGCTATAAGGGCTAAGAGCGACATACTACTAGTTGACGAGGTACTGGCTGTAGGAGATTCCTCTTTTCAAAAAAAGTGCTTCGAAATATTTACAGCACTAAAAAAAGAAGGTAGAACGATAGTCTTTATAACTCATGACATGACTGCTATTGAGCGTTTTTGTGACAGGGTTTTAGTTATAGATAAGACAAAAGCAAGGGGTATATATACCCCCAATGAGGCTGGGGCTATATATGATCATCTGAATGCAAAATATAATACCGAAGAAAATGATATTAGCGAAGTCACAGGAAAAGCCCCGTCTAGATGGGGTAGTGGTGAAGTAAGACTAGACAAGGTGACTGTTTTTAGCGAAGGCAAGTTGTCAAAAAACAATGTAGTAGAAATGGGTGAAGATTTAGAGATACGAATGTCATTTACAGCAAAAACAACTAAAAAAATTGTCATTGGGCTGGCGTTTGAAGATATTTTTGGCGTAAATATAGCAGGACCTAACAGTATTGGCGTTAACCTCAGCTCAAAAGAAGCAGTATCGTACAAAGCAAACAATATACCGTTGGTTCCTGGTGAGTATAAGGTAACCATAGCGATTTACGACCAGGATATTATTAACGAGTACGATCATCTTGAGAAGAGTGTCAAGCTTACTGTTACGGGCAAATCTCACAATATTTACGGTAAAGTAAACCTGTTTGGTAAATGGAGTATATAGATATGCAAGACGCAGAGTACGACTTGCCATTTGACCAATATAGCAGACAAGAAATTGCACGCAAGATAGTTAATGATGCCATACGGCCGTTTGTTAAAAAGTCACAACAACGCGACAAGCTAAGAATTGTAGATTTTGGCGGTCATAAAGGGCATACTCAAGACTTCTTTCCACAGGATAATGTAGTGGTCTTAGACGTATTCGACGAAGTCTACGATAATTACGTAAAGGGCGATGCTACACGAGCCCCATTTAAAGACAATGAATTTGATATCGTGGTAAGCTTCGACACACTAGAACATATACCAAAAGACAAACGAGAAAAGTTTGTGAGCGAGGCTGCCCGTATTGCCGAATATGCCTTTATAGTCGCCGCCCCTTTTGATAACGCAAATCACGATATAAGTAATGCCGAGAACATTGCTAACGAACTATACAAAAAGATAAATGGAGTAGATCATCCGTGGTTGGCCGAACATATAAGCTACGGTATACCTACAAAAAAGACCACAGAAGAGTATATAAAAACTACGGGCTGCGACTTTATTGCGACCCCAACAAACGATTTGTTTACTTGGATGATCGCACAGGGCCTTATGTTTAATGCCACGGCTGTAAGCGGTGACGTAAAAGAGGTAGTAGATGTAAGTAGATTCTATAATATGAATCTAAAAAAGCTAGAAAGCATGAATGGCGAAACTTACAGACAAATATATACCTGCTCCAAGCATCCTGAACTTCTTAAAGAAGTTGATAAGGCATGGCCAAGAGAAAAACAGTCCAAAGATACGGCTACACAAACCGAGTATCTGGGAATTATTAATCATGCATACTCTGCAGTTGTGGGTCAGCTAAAAAAAGACACAGAATATCTTAAGGCGCGAGAAGATCATTTACAGAAAAAATACGATGAAGCAGTAGGTCTAGCAGAGTTACTCCAAATAGAAGTCACAAATCTCAACAGTACCATAGAGCGTATGGATAGAAGTAAGTACATTAAGATCATAAACAAACTAAGAAGAGTTAAAAGAATAAATAAACCTAACTAGGAAGTACGCCTCTTTTTTGTTTTAGAACTTTACGAATAAACACCAAGTTAGATTTATCTCTGGTTTTTGCATACAAAATAAGAGAATTAAGTGTGAGCACTATCAGTACAGGAACATATGACAGGGGCTTACTTTTTTTAAAAAAGGCTTTCATACTTACATAAAAAGTAACTGTTTTTTCTAAGCTTTGCCATTTTTCAAAAGAAACACCCCCCGTATGCATTACTTCGGCCTCGGCACAGTACCACAAGTTAAAACCCTTTCTGCGTGCCCTGTAAGACCACTCAACATCCTCATACCATATAGCAAAATCTTCATCTAGCAAACCTATATCTCTAATCGCGTCATAATCGGTGAGCAGACAAGCTCCGGGTATCTGTTGTACGAGCCTACTACTATTAAGTTTTGGCTCTTGATAACACCTATCTACAAAAAAAGGCTTATTAACGAAGCGTCTTCTTAGTAATGTGTAAAAAAGAGTTACCGTCAGCAGTGAGGGTGCCTTCATATAATAGCCATCGTTAGTAGATTCACCATTGTCATTTAACATTTTTGGGCCTACGGCGCCCAGTCGCCCGGCTTCTATATTTTTCGTAAAGCAGTTAACCATACTAACCAAGCTGTTTTTTTTCATTTGCGTGTCCGGATTAAGTATTAAGAAGTAGTCGCTTAGCTCACCCTCCAAGCCAAGCCGGAGTCCCTGATTAACCGCAGAAGCAAAACCAAGGTTCTTGCTGTTCTTAATAACTAACGCACCCCCAGACTTAGCTACCTTTACCGACAAATCACTAGAACAATTGTCAATTACCACAATAGTTTCTTTAAGCTTTGCATCGTGGGAGTTTACCCTTACGGAGTCTATGCACCTCTTTAACTCGTTAGCAGAATTGTAACTTACAATTACCACAATAATCTTCTTCATATTACTTACCTGATCTTCCTTTATTACTAAGGTTTAGTTTAAGCAACTCTACGATTTTTTTGTATTCCTTATTTTTTAGTAGTCTATAAAAACCAAGTAATTTAGATAAAACGGTGGAATTCGTACTCTTCTTTTCTAGGTATTTTACAAATAGATATTGCGTGTCGGCAAAATATTGTTTAGGTGTTCTTCTTTGGTGAAATGTTAGTATAGACTCTAATACGTAAAAAAAACGATGTTTCCAGGTGTACATGGATGGATGCATAGCCCTGACTAGCTTATGCGCCTTGTCTAACTTTAGGCTGGCAGAGTTGTCTCTACTGCCCTGACCGTGTCTGCGGTACATTAATAATGGGCTTCTGACGTACCCAAACCTCGCCCCTTTTTCTGCTAGTGTAAGGTAAAGCTCCCAGTCTTCATAACCAAAAGACATTTCTTGTTTGTAACCGCCAGAATATACCAAAAGTTGTCTGCGAATAAGGGCGCTATTATTTATGTAGTTTCCCTTGAGTAATGTGTATTCACTAAATGGCCTAGACAAGAAATTACCTTTTTCTTTGCCAAAAAATTGCATACCGCTGTATGTTACGTCAGCACTGCTTTTACGAGATTCTGACACTAGTCTGTCTATGTAGGTAGGCTTTATTTTGTCGTCAGCATCTAAGAATATTACCCAGTCACTCTTTGCGGTTTTGTAACCAAGATTTTTGGTCTTAACAATTCCCATGTTCTTTTGGTTAATAATCGTAACCATATCGGAATATTTGGATATGTGTTTTAAGCTATCATCAGTAGAGCCGTCATTAATGACAATAATCTCGTCTGGCTTTCTGGTTTGTGCAAGAACGGACTCAATAGTCTCAGCTACATATTCGGCGTAGTTATAGCAAGGTATAATAACCGTTATACTTTCAGAACTGTCGCTTAGTAAAAGTTTTGAATATGTTGGTCCTAACTTTTTGACTTTATGTCTCTTTGCTAATGTGATAGGTAGTCTTGGAAGATTCCACAAGCCAGCTCTTATGATATTCGCCGACTCTCTTTCTTTGCTTCGGCCATTTTTAGCAACTCTTAGAAGTGCGTGTGCTACCTCACTGGAGTATGTTTTGACGAAAGATAAAACGTATTTTAAATCGTAGTTCTTGATGGCAAATAAAAACCTGTTTCGGTGCATATGAAACAAATAAAAATCGGGCTTTGATCGAGTGCTCTGAGCTATTTTGTGCCAAGTGCTCATACTAGGCTCGTAATATATTTTATATCCTGCACGCTTATAGCGAGCAAATAGATCGGTTTCTTCATAATAGGCAAAAAACTGATTATCAAAATAACCCAACAAATCAATAATTGATCTTTTAAGCATAACGCCAGAGCCTGATATCGAGTTTACCGAAGCAAACGCGTCACCGTGCATATTTGTTTTAGTGTGGCCCGTACGTAGATTTACGACCTGATAACTATAAAAAGGGTTGTCATTGTTAAACTTTATAGCCTAAGTCGTCGTTCCATAAATAGCCTCGTCCGCCTACCGCCGCGATTTTTTTTACTTTTCCGAAGGAAGAAACCGCTATTTTAGTCCAGTCTGGACTAATAACAGAGTCGTTATTTATGAGTGCAATATATTCACCCTTTGTATGTTTAAGGGCCTCTATCTGTCCACCGGTAAAGCCAGTGTTTTTAGGTAGATCAACGAGCTTAATGTCGCTAATAGAGCGTAAGGTGCTTTTTTGGTCTTCAGCAGAACCCTGATCGATTACTATTATCTCTACATCAGGGTAGTCTTGTTTGCGTATGGACTCAAGACACAGTAAGGTATCGTGAATACCATTCCAATTTAAGACCACAAAACTAACTAGGTTTTTCTTGTATATAGCCACTACTTATATTTTAACAGTTTCTTGAGGTTTCTTAATGGATTAATTAGGGGTGGGTTAGACTGAACAAGAAGTTCATAGAATCTGTCGTTCGTGATTTTCATTTCATGAAGATTATGGAACCTCTTATTCATAAATAAAGGAATCCCAATAATTCCAATGGTGAGGCCTAAAAAGTATGGCCAAAAGTTTTTTCGTTGATTTTTGTACAAGTACTGGAGGTTAGCTAAATGACTTTTTATGATTGATCTTATTGTCTTTCTTAGAATTGTAAAAGGAGCGTTCTTGTAAGCTAGCCATACCATATTGCGTGCACCCCAAAACATTTTGCGCCGTGCAATTTTATTACCAGTGGCAGACCCCACATGGTACATTATGGCCTCTTCAACATATGCAAACTCGTATCCCCGAACAGTACATCGTAAGTTAAAATCCACATCTTCAACATATGCAAAAAACATACGGTCAAAGTACTCATTAACAGAATGCCTAATACTCTTAAGCATGGTGGACCTATATATTGCACCTGCTGCGTTTGGGCCAATGGCTGGCATATCAAGTTGTGGCGAATCTTTGCCGGAAGCTCTTTGATTTGGGATAAAGCCACGTTCAAGATAAATACCCGTACTATCATAGATTTTTCTGTCTTTGAACTGCATTGACGCACCTTGGGCAAAGCCTACATGTTTATTTTTTTCCATAAATTTAACTAATATTTTTAGCCAGTTTTTATCAAGCACTACATCATTGTTTAAAGCTACCGCATACTTGACGTTAAGTTCTAACGCCTCCTTCAACCCTTTATTAATACCCCTAGCAAACCCTTTATTTTTACGATTCTTTATTAGTATGACTTCTTGCTTTTCGAGCCATGCCTGCGACCCATCTACAGATCCGTTATCGATAACAATGATTCTATAATTTTTGTAACTTTGTTCTGCTATACTTTTTAGGCAACTTTTAGTCAGTGCTAACCCATTCCAGTTTAGTATGATTATAGCAACGTCTGGTTCATTCATCTGTAACTATGATACCATCTAGTGCTAGTAGCGCACCCAAGGTGTCCTTACGTAGCTACCCAAATGTAACTATAGTTCAACAATCTAAATATTAGCAGTTTTTTACTGAACCCTCGTATTGTACTGTAAGCCGATGAATGGAATCACTACATAACCATCAATTACTACAGAGAATGGGTCAGCATAAGTTCCTGCATTGACGGGTGCTTTCCATATAAACTCAAATTCTGCTGTTTCACCTGGGTTTACAACTGCGGTTTTCATTTTAATTTGGTTTTGGGTGTTAAGCCACGCGGGATCACTTGAAGAAGCAAAAGCGCTGTTACGGTAATATGGCAGAGCCATAATAAGACGCGCAGCACCGTACCTTAATGAGGTAGGCCTAGAAGTGTCGTTGTACCAAACCGTATTGCCAACGTTAGTAAGCCTTACCCGGGCGGTTGACTCTGTAGTAGGCTGCATTATCGACGGAGGATTTACGCTATCTACGAAACCATAACTAAATATCGGTTGAGGTATGCTAATAATCTTACTTACTGACTGATCCATAACCCTGAGCCCGTCCACTACGGGACGTAGTGCTAAATTTTCAAAGCTTCGTTTGTATGGGGCTATTATACGGAACTCAAATTCTGCTGTTTCACCTGGGTTTACAACTGCGGTTTTCATTTTAATTTGGTTTTGAGTGTTAAGCCACGCAGGATCCGACGTATCAGCGAATATAGAGCCTGCATAACTATTTGCAACAAGCCTAAAAGGATGTCCTCCCGTAGGTACGTTAGATTCATTGTACCAAGTCGAGGAGCCGTCATTTCTTAAAGAGACACTCACGGTATACTGCTTTCCGGGGATCATATTTGAAGGAATATTTTCCGTTAATAAGAAAGCCCTATAATCAATAACCTCAGAAGATATTTGCAATTGGCCGTTTAACGGCATGACTATTTTACCATCGAGAACCAGGCTGTATTTTTCATTTATAAAGCCGTTCGCTGTAGGTGTATGAATCCCAAATATAAAAGTAGCTGTTTCTCCAGGAGCAACCGTATTATTTTGCATAGGGATCTGATTTTTGGCTAACCATCCAGTAGTGGCCAAGCCAGACAAATGATAGAAGGGTTCGGCCGTCAACATTCTTAGCGGTTGGGCCCCCAACGGGCTAGCGCCGTCTTTATACCAATAAGTAGTACCGATGTTCTTTACAAGCACTGTAATCTGTTTTTCCGCATCACCGTTAACACGAGCCTCCAAGCCTGTTATAGATGTTACTTGGTAGTTTAGGAGGAGTGTTGGTGTTTCTACTGCCCATGCCATACCTATGAATGGCATGAACTTCACCCCATCTATAACGGGTGTCATCTCCATGCGGCTACGAACACCTACTAGCGGGCCCAAAAAAGTAGCTTCGAAGGTTGCGATTCCTCCAGGGCCTACGCTCGACTCCTTCATTTTTATCTGGTTCCTAGTACCTAACCATGCTGGATCGGCGATATTCGCCAATGGACTGTCTTTATAATTAAGCATAGCCAAACGAGTGGGGTGTTCGCCTACTGGTACATTTCCATCGCTATACCAGGGCAGAGACGTGTCGTTCCTGATGCTAACTGACGCCACTACAATTTGGTTAGAGTATAGGATAGCCGGTGGATTAACAGCTGTCACATACGAGTATCCAGGTCCAATTGTATTACCAAACCAATCGTTAAACATGCGCCAAAAATTACGATTACCATACGCGCTACAACCATCACCCGTACCGTATAAATTGCTTAGGGCTGCGGCATTGGGTTGGTATGGGGTGTAGTGATAAAGTGCTTCAGTAGCTTTGTTTTCTATGTATACTGTAGTACCACCACAGGCTGTGTTTGGGTTATACAAAACGTAGTTGTTGCCCACAAAATATAACCAAGGCGTATCCATGTAGTACCTAAACAGTCTTGCAGCTTCGCGTACTTGCGTACCAAATCCAGCCTGTGCGGCATCACAGGGAGCCGTGTCAGGACAATATGCACCGGTAGCTTTCGCATACTGGTCTAACCAGGGCCAGTCATCGGTTATTAAGCTTTGTTCTTTCTGTAACAGTACGAGTAGTGTTTGAGGGTTAATGTTGTACTGCTGTCCAGCATTATAAATAATTTCGGCTGCTGTTTGTGCACCTGCTATAACAAGTGTAGGGTTTCCGAGATTGGTTTGCTTTGTGGTTGGGTTTTCTTTGTATGTTGTAAGGCACACAAACGGCGCAGGGTTGGCATTTAACGCGCCCCATTCCGCATGAGTATAATAGCGACCTGCGGCTGTGTACCAACGTGTGGATGGCCTTGTGCCGCTTGTATCACACGATCCACCCGCTACCTTGCTTTCTAAAAACTGCTGGATCTGCGCCACAGACATACTAGATTTATTGGTGAAAATAACATCGTCTATAATACGACCGGGCCTGAAGTCTGTACCAGTTAGTGCACTTGATGCACCAGTAAATAGAGCAAAAGAGGCCACTAAAACGGCCGTAAAGGTAAAAAGTTTTATATATTGTTTCATTAGGATCCTACTTGCAGTGTGCCTTCTGCGGGCTTAGATTTTGTCTGTCCAGATTCTAAGACGACCCTAACGCCCCAACTACCATTTGAAAGACTAGAAATTGGAATATTAAAATCTTCACATGTTGTTATGCCGTTTCTGACAATAACAGATACAGTTTTTTGAATGTCAGACGAACCGGACTTACTAAGAGTTAACAGACAGTTTCCACCGGTAGTACCACCTATAAGCACACTAACCTGGGCAAGTGAGCTAACTACTCTAGTATTTGTGATTGTTGCAGACAAGCCAGCATTCACTGGTTTGTCATTGGCTTGGTCCGCATTATTTTTCTGGTCATTTATTTGGCTATTGTCAGTAGGACTTGACGGACCATAATCAACATCGTTTACTTCCCGGACCTTATCAGAAAGATTAGTATCATCTGAGTTTGATTTTGTAACGGGATCTGAAAAGATAAGATTCTTCACCCTTGATCTATTTAAGTAGGCAAGTATAAGCCCAGAAGTAATCATGAGACAGGCAAAAATAAGAAAAGTTTTTTTAATAGTAGATTGTTTATTCTTTTTCATATCTTTATTTTACTACTTATACACAAGCATTTTAGCACTAAACAAGCATTATAGTAAGAAGTTTATGATGTCTGTATCTGCAATGGGGCACCTATTTCAGACTAAAACGTGTGTATGCATACCCTTTACTGGGTGGTGCAGCCTGTACTCAAGCTTTTTTTTTGTAATCACCCCTAGAAAGTCGCTTTTCTAATAGACAATAAAGAATAACAAAAAAGTATCGACTACCCATTTCTTTAATCTTTAGTTTTGATTCTCCAGATTTTCGATTTGTCCAATAGTTAGGCACTACTGTATAGCTGTAGCCACGCACCATTGCTTTTAGGGGTAATTCTACTGTTAGGTTGAAGTGATGGCTTAAAAATGGCCTCAAACCGTCCATAGTAGATCTTTTGTATAACTTAAAGGCATTCGTAGTGTCGTTGTACTTTATGAAGAATAGTATTCGAATAATAAAGTTTGTTAGACGATTCAGGAAATATTTATTTTTTGGATAGTCTATAACTTTACTACCCTTGATGAAGCGACTACCAAAAACACAGTCATAATCACCCCTAATCATAGTCCGGTAGTACGTCACTAAATCAACAGGCCTATCTGACATATCTGCCATTACTATAGCTACACAATCCCCCGTGAAATTCTCTAACCCGCAACGCACAGCAAAACCAAAGCCATTCGGAGGTATATTATTAATATGCCTGACATTACTATTCGTTTTTTCTATATTTAATAATATTTTTTCGGTATCGTCTTTACTGTTGTCATTAATGACGAGTATTTCGTACGGAATTTTCTCCTCACTCAGCTTTTTACTAAAGGAGTCTACTGTTTCTTGGATGCAGTCTTCCTCGTTGTGTGCGGGTATAACGATAGATAATTTCATTGTAAATATTTAAGCCAGTATAGGTTTAAGGCTCTCCTCGTTTGTTCTTATCCAGTCGTAAATATCCTGCACTGTGGCTTTAGCATCCTTTTGCCATGATAACCCAGATTTTGATAAGAATTTTGTGCTATCGGTTATGAAGAAACGAAGATCTGCTGGGCGGTCTTCAGCTATTGAATCGATAATTATCTTATTGCCTGTTATTTCTACGCACAATTCAGTCAACTCTGCTAGCGATATGCTGTTTTGAAGCCCCCCACCAATGTTGTACACATCCGCCGTGTAACCATCGAAATTATTGAGCTGAGCGTTGATTGCATTATATAGATCATCAATATGAATAAAATCTCTTACTTGTTTACCTTGACCACCGTAACCTATATAGCTTAGCTTTTGTTTAAAGTAGTGCTTTGCAACCCAAAGAACAAATACCCCTTGGTCTACTTTTCCCATTTGCCAAGGACCCGTAATAACTCCGCACCTATTAATAATCGCCTTCATTCCATATGTGTCCGCATACTCGGCAATAATAAGTTCTGACGCCAACTTAGTAACGCCATACAATGAACGAGGCTTGTCTAGTGGGAATGACTCGGCAATACCTTTGCTACTAGCACCATAAGTAGTTTGGTCGTCTGAAATTGAAAATCTTGTAGCATTCTCCGAAAAATTCAGATTATTAATGTAGCTGATAGGATACACACGACTTGTAGACAAAAATAGGACAGCCGAGTTATTTTTACGAGCAAACTCTAAACAATTTACTGTGCCTATAAGGTTCGTGTTTATCAAGTAATCGGGAGATGAATCAATGCCAGCGAGCACCGACGGTTCGGCCGAGCACTCTAGTAAAAGATCGATATTTTCTATATCAAAGTCTTCTTTATTTCGAATATCACCATGCAAAAACTCTATATCTGCTGCCTTCAGGCGAGGTATAGCAAGCTCAGAGCCCCTCCTTTTTAAGTTATCAAGACATGTTATCGAAACGTCTGGATAGTCGGCCTTAAGTTTTATGGCAAGATTAGAACCAACAAACCCACAACCGCCAGTTATAAGTATGTTTCTATAATTCATTTTTAACCGCTGCACACATTTCGTCTAAGATCGCGTCTATATCATACTCGAATTCCCAGTCAGGGTAGTGACTTTTGAACTTTGAAACATCTGAGATGTACCACATATGGTCGCCTATCCGATTTTCGGTGCTTAGTTCGTAGTTAGCCGTCTTGCCAAGTCGCTTTTCTATTGCGGCTATGGCTTCTAACATAGAAATATTGGAATTACGTGCTCCACCTATGTTATAAACCTGGCCACCTGCCTGTGGCTTTTTATAAAAGTGATAAAAAGCATTTACTAAGTCATGAGAATGAATGTTATCGCGTACCTGCTTACCTTTGTAACCAAAAATTGTATATTTTTTGCCGCTAGCAATACATTTAATAAGATATGCCAAGAATCCGTGCAACTCAGCAGAAGAATGGGACGGTCCAGTTAGGCAGCCCCCTCTAAAGACAGCAGTCTTCATATCAAAGTAAGCTCCGTATTCTTGAACCATAATGTCCGCAGCAACCTTAGATGCACCAAAAATTGAATGCTTACAGTCATCTATACTCATTGACTCGTCGATACCTTTATAGTAGGCGTGTGATTCTGGTATCTCCCAACGGCTCTCTAACTCAATTAGAGGAAGCATGTTGGGTCGGTCCCCGTATACTTTATTAGTAGAAGTAAATATAAATACCGCGTCTGGACAATGTAGGCGTGTATTTTCAAGAATAACAAGCGTTCCGTTTGCGTTGACAGTAAAGTCAGTAAATGGTTCACGCGCTGCCCAGTCGTGCGATGGTTGTGCTGCTGTATGAATAATAAGGTCAAATTTATGCTTTTTAAAAATTTTAGTTATTGCCTCGTTGTCACGGATGTCAACATCGTAGTGTGTATACTTATTCTTTAATTCGACTTCGATTTTTTTTCTATTCCACTCTGTACTAGCCTCTTCTCCGAAAAAATAACTACGCATGTTGTTATCTATACCGACTATATCAAAGCCTTTCTGCGCAAAAAACTTCGCTGCTTCTGATCCAATTAGCCCACCAGAGCCTGTTATGAGTGCTTTCATGTAATTAACAACCCTTACGTTAAGTTTATAGTGTTATATACAGTATATTTTTACTTACTGTTACAGTC
>Ga0194035_1001060_pt1 | contig 14948 bp, 12 predicted proteins | sample JunL2320m_MetaG_FD_148680 | JGI IMG/M metagenome (GOLD analysis project Ga0194035, IMG submission 148680) | Anoxic zone freshwater microbial communities from boreal shield lake in IISD Experimental Lakes Area, Ontario, Canada - Jun2016-L239-20m | ecosystem: Environmental > Aquatic > Freshwater >...
ACCCCAGCAGGTTTACCCATAGCCGAGGCAAGTGCTTCGCGCAAACTGTTTGTCCCGCCAAGCGGCGGTTTTGCCTGATGCTCTACGGGGCGCGGCGCAGGCACCACCGGCTTTGGACGCAGAGCCATGGCTGGAGCTGGTGCAGGAGCGGGAGCATGGACAGCAACCGGCCGGGACGCTACTTCTTTTATAGGCACCGGCGCCGTATGGGCCGAACGCGGCGTGGCAGTAGAGGCAGGAGCAGAAGCACCAGGTGTGCTAGTGCTGTGTGCAGGAGCGCTTGCGACAGAACTATGTGCAGTACTTGATGCCGTAGACGTACTTGCTGCAGGGGCTTTTTTTGCAGCCATCGAGTCGGGCTCGGACCATTCGACAAGAGCTTTTTCAACCTCGGCACGAGGCTTGGTAAATTGCACACGCGAATTTTCTATTACTTGTTCAACAAAGCTGCTCGGAGGCGGGTCAAAGGCACGCATTGTTGTTGCCGAAAATGGAGGTGAACCAACGCCATCAATCAGGAGTGTCAAATAAATCTGGGCCATACCGAGGTTCACCAAATCAGCCTGCGTAAACTGCGGCTGGAAAATTGTTTCAAGCACTTCTGCGTCAAATGGCCCAACTCGGAAAGAAATTGTTGTACCAACGTTACCAAACACAGCATCGCGCACCTCTTCTTCCATCTGCTCTATAAATTGATGCGCGATTATGAGATTCAATTTATATTTACGAGCCTCAGACAAAATGTCTGAGAAACTTTCGTTCGCAAAGTTCTGGAATTCATCAACATAAAAATAAAACTGTGGTAATTCGGCCAATGTTTTTGCCGACACATCGGCGCGCGACATGGCGGCTAAATAAATTTTGGTTACGAGCATGCTCCCAAGCAGGTTGGCGTTTACTTCCCCCACCCTCCCCTTAGACAGGTTGATGATAAGAATTTTTTTATCATCCATCATCTGCCTTATATCAAATGATGATTTGGGTTGGCCAACAATGTTGCGAATAAGCGGATTCGAAGTAAACTGCCCAATTTTATTTTGGATAGCGGGTGTCGCTTCCTGGGTATAGCGGTCGGTATAGTTTGCAAATTCTTCAGCCCAAAACGATTTGACTGTTGGGTCGCCGATATTTTCCACAACTTTTTTGCGGAAATTTTTGTTGACGAGCATGCGGTTAACGTCGAGCAGAGTTGCGCCCGGATATTCCAGCAGCGCCAAGAGCGTGTTTGAAAGAATGTATTCCATACGTGCACTAAACGAGTCCACCCACAACTTTTTAAAAGCCGAAAGCAGACCCGACACAACCAAGTGGCGTTTGTCGTAGCCAACGTCTTCCATGACGTTAAAGGCTATTGGGTTTTCCATGTCGAACGGCGCAAAATACACCACGTCTTTAATGCGATGTTCGGGCACATATTCTAAAATACGGTCGGCTGTGGAGCCGTGCGGGTCTATAAACGCCATCCCTTCGCCATTGCGAATATCTTGGATCGCCATATTTTCGAGCAAGGTAGACTTGCCCATGCCTGTCTTACCAATGACATACATGTGGCGTGTACGGTCACGGCGCTTAATGCCAAACGGCGTCTGTTTGCCGCGGGAGTTGGTCTGGGCGAAGTATGTTATTTTTTCATCGTCCTGCTGCATACTATGGAAAGTATACCAGCCTTTACTGCATGGACAGTGTTTACAGTTGCACGGTGTCAACAGACTCTACAGCGCGGATGTCGTTTACGCGGCCGGTGCTTTCAGCAAAAGGGTGATGTTCTGTTTTTTTAGATGGTTGTAAAAAAGTTTGTCCGCGCAGCAAAAACCCGAGCAATGCAACAGCGGCACCCGCAAGCACCAGCAACACAGTGCGCCATGACGCAGGGATACCGAGGTACGGGACAATAATGACCCAAAACCCGAGGACGATAATACCCATTTCCCGAGACATATGCCTATTCTATCACGGCCTTAGCGGCCTTCAACAATGACGACGAATTCACCCCTTTGCTTGTCTTCGTGTGTTTCAAAATATGCCAACACCTCTGCAGAGGTTCCAACTACATGCTGTTCAAACATTTTTGTCAGCTCGCGAAACACCCCTACCCTTTTTTCGACAGGCAAATGTGCCGCCAGAGATGTGAGTGTTTTTATAATGCGGTGCGGTGACTCGTAAAAAATACTTGCTTGCTCGCTAACCGACATTTCTTTAAACAACGTCTCTCTCCCCTTTTTGACTGGCAAGAATCCATAAAAAATAAACGACGCAGCACGCAGACCCGCAACAGACAGTGCCGCAGCCAACGCAGATGCACCGGGGATTGCTTCGAGCGGCATGTCAGGAAATTTCTCGCGCATGACAGACACGAGCTCGAGCCCCGGGTCGGAAACTCCGGGGGTGCCCGCGTCGGAAACTACTGCAACGTGCTTGCCTTCGTCCAATAACTTCAAAATCTTTTCAAAACCTCTTTCGCCGCTGTTTGCATGGAAGGAAACGGTGGGTGTGTGGATGTCGTAGTGCGCTAAAAGTTTTTTGGTAACGCGCGTGTCTTCGCAGGCCACAACGTCGGCCTCTTTAAGCACACGCAGGGCGCGCAGGGTAATGTCTTCCAAGTTGCCAATGGGGGTTGCGACCATAGAGAGCTTTTGCATGTATTGAGGGTACAGCGGTTTTGAGCTACACACCAGAGGCACAGCGGATATAAAAGGTTTTTATGTAATATTGACATTAATTTATATACACAGCATTATCGAAGCAGAATACTTTTTCACTTGATCCTTTTCAATCAACCAGACGGGAGATTCAGTCATGAGCACCCCTATCCTTCAGCTCGAGCATTCGGACACCACCCAAGGAGGCATCGGTTTTACTGCCTTCTGCTACAGTGGTCCTGAAACGTGGTCACTCGCCGGGCTCTACAACCCTGGCGACTCACCTGCCTTTGCGACCCGGCTTGCCGCCGCCTTGGCACCGCTTAAGGCAAGCCGTGTCTATGCACCAAGTCCTACCCAGTTCAACGGGCTCGTTATCGAGCCGGAAGAATTGGACGTTGAGATTCCTCTCAGTGGACTCACAACCCTCCACCGCAACAGGCACGTTCCTGCCGACGGCACACCTATCAGTTGCGTCGGAGATGCTGGCATCTTAAGTGCTGCAGGCTGCCCTCTTATTGTCGCAGCCTATGAAGACAGCCTTGTCTTTGCTCATGCGGGACGAGACTGCATACTCGACCGTGCGCGTGTCCAAACAGCGGGCAAGAAGAAGGGGCGGCCGCACGAAAGTGTCGTGAATTCCCTTATGGAGATGTTGCAGAAAAAGTCGGCCTTTCCAGACAGTTTCGACCCGCGCAAGGTTGAGGTATGGGTCTACTGGTCCATACAGCCAGATAACTTCTTGCACGAATTTGCCCACCCCACACATGGGCGCTGGAACCGGGCCGCAGCCGACTATGTTAGGAGGCAGTTTGGCGACAGAACTGCGATGCAAAATGCCAATGGAGTCTGGCTGGACCTCCCGGCAATTATTCAAGGCCAGTTGGTAAAACTGGGGGTCCCTGTGGGCAACATCGACCTCGACAATGCGTATTTGCCCGAGAGCTTCCCCACGACCCGCACGGGTGACGGCAAAAGCCGCTATCTCGTCGGAGTCGTACGCACCAGCTGACACACACCGCTTCCCCAGCCAAAGGGGAGGCGGTTTTTTCTTTTACCGCGAGGGTGCTAGCATGCAGTAGTATGAAGGCCCACTTTATTGGCATCGCCGGCAAAGGCATGAGCGCTACCGCGCTATTGTTACGCGAGCAAGGGTGGGAGATAACAGGCTCCGACGAAGGTTTTTACCCACCTGTCAGTACCTACCTTACAGAAGCCGGAATTGGATTTGCGCATGGATATAGAAAAGAAAATATTCCAGCCGATGTCGATCGTATCATTATCGGCAAAAATGCAAAATTAATTCCTGAAACAAATGCCGAGGTACAAGCTGCACTGGAAAGTGGCGTGCGCGTCTGCTCGTTCCCCGATATATTAGAAGAGCTGACAGAGAATACCGACAACATTATTGTTGCAGGCTCCTACGGCAAGTCGACCTCTACAGCCCTCCTTGCCTGGTGTTTGAAAGAAGCCGGTAAAGATCCGAGCTATTTTATCGGCGAAATTACCAAAGGGTTTACTGCACATGCACACAAAGGCGCGAGTGATGTGTTTGTACTTGAAGGCGACGAATATCCCTCTTCCAATTGGGACCCGCGTTCAAAGTTTTTACACTACCATGCAAAAAATATTTTACTTACATCAGCGACGCATGACCATATAAATATCTACCCGACACACGCAGATTATCTCGCGCCCTTCCGCGCACTTATTGCATCCCTTCCTGCGAACGGGCTTGTGGTAGCCAATGGCGGCGAAGAGCATGCTCGCGCGCTGACTGAAGAGTATACCGGCACAAAAGTTTTTTATGGCATAGACAGTGTGCACGAATGGCATCCAACAAATATTGGATACGGAGAAACAACTACGTTTGATTTAATGAAGGGAGATGAGTTAGTTATTTCTATTTCAACAACACTTCTTGGTACCCACAATATTGAAAACATCGTCGGTGTCTGTGCACTACTATTAGAAAAAAAGCTACTAACCCCCGCTGAAGTCGCTCGAGGAGTAGCATCATTCCAAGGAGTAAAACGCCGTTTGGAGTTACTAAGCCCTGGCTCCCGCATACCCGTCCTTGAAGGCTTTGGTTCATCGTACGAAAAAGCTCGCAGTGCTCTGGTTGCAATGAAAAATCATTATGCAAACAAACGTATTCTTGTGGTGTTTGAACCGCATACGTTTAGCTGGCGCAACCGACAGTCTATCGGTTGGTACGACAGTGTATTTGCAGGTGCAGACATAGTGTATATCTACGAACCCGCGACCCAAGGCCATGAGACCCATGCACAATTAAGCCAAGCAGAAATTGTGGCACGAATTACAGACGCCGGTTTTTCAGCATTCGCTGTTACAAGTGCTGCACAGACACTTAACATATTGGGGGAAGAATTAAAGGAAGATGACACAGTGCTTTTACTCACGTCAGGAAACTTGGATGGATTAATAGAAACTATTCCTGCTTTAGTGGAGAAGAAATTTCCTATCACATGAAATCTATCCCTCTTCCTGCAAAAGATTTTGACATCTATATAGCGCGGCCGGACACTCGGTGGCTCCTGCGTGAAGGCGAGCCACTTGCTGAAATATATACACAGGGGTACCTCCCCTATTCAGGCGCGCACAACAGCAAGGACATTTTTTATTCAGGACGCAGTGCACGGGTAGTCCTTTCAGACTTCTCCTTGAGCAGTGAAAATCGTCGCATTGCCAAACGGTTTGATGGACTATTTCAAAAAGAGCTCGTTCCCTTCACACAATTCAAACCAGATAATCATTTTTGGAACCTGTCGCTCACGTACTTTGCCCAAAAGCACGGGCCGGGGGCCATGCCGCGAGCACGCATCGAAGCACTGTTTGCTGCCGGGATACTTACGACCGTGGTCGTTTACCGACACGATAAAGAGATAGTCGGTTATGTGCTCGAAGTCGAGGACGGCACTATCCGGCATTTTTGGTATTCCTTCTATGACATACGGTATGTGCAACAATCACTGGGGCTTTGGCTTATGCTCGACTGCATACGCGCCGCACAAGAAGACAGCTTTGCCTATTATTATCTTGGCACCGTATACGGAGAAAAGGCGCTTTACAAAACCAACTTTGAGCCGCTGCAGTGGTGGGACGGCACACACTGGAATAACGACCAAAAGCTCTTACGCGAACGCGGCCGCTCTGAATAGCGGCCGCGCGGCAACACTTATTTTTTTTGATTAGTTCTGCGGTGGAAGTGGTGGCAAGAGGACGCTACCAATAACGTAGACTATGCCGTTGCTGGCTTTGTATGCGTGGATAGCGACAGAGCTGTTAACGCGTGCACTCTTGTCGGTTGCCAGAACACTAAAGTTCAGCATGTCTTTTGACAAGGCCTGTATATTTCCTGCCTTTTGTATGTTTACGTCGATAGTTTTGCCCGAAACAATGTGGTACTGCACAAGGCGCTTCAACTGCGCCGCGTTCAAGTTGTTAATGGTGCCTGAAGGCAGTTGCCCGAAGCTTGCGTCAGTTGGAACAAACACGGTGTATGGACCCTTACCTGTAAGCGATGCCGAAACTCCTGTTGTTGAAAGCAGTGCCGCAAAACGCGACTCACCCGAGAGGCTGGCAATAATACCCGCTACGGTCGATGAAGTACGGACTTCTGCAACCACAGGTTGTGCCGGGCTTACCAGCGCGTCTGTTGTCGACGCTGTGGGGCTAGCGTAGCCCACATCTGTAGGTACGTCAGCTTGCTGACGTACCATATTCCACCACCAAAAACCTACAATAATAAGAACTGCTACAGCCGCCACCCACATCCATGCTTTATTGTTTTTCATATATGAAGACATATTACGCCTTTGTTAATGAATAACGCATGAAGAAATCAGACACTCAAAACTCCCAAACTGAGTGGTCATGGGGAGAGTCGAACTCCCACCTCTTGCGAGACACGCTTCTGAGACGTGCGCGTATACCAGTTCCGCCACATGACCGCAGTGCATTTATACCTTATTATGCTCCGCCCCGCACTACGTGGTCAGGCTCGCACAAAAGCAAAAAACCTCCCGCAAGGGAGGTGTTTTGCTTTTGTGCGCGCACTTGGGGTCGAACCAAGGACCTTTCGAGTATCAGTCGAATGCTCTACCAACTGAGCTATGCGCGCGAGTAACGAGCGAGGATATGGTCGCGCGTATGTGCGATAGTACCAAAAGTTATTGTGTTTTACCAGCATACATAATCTTCGGCAACGCAAAAACACTCCTGAATTTCGTGGAGTTTTGTATCTATCCTTTTTGCATCAATACCGATTTTAGAAACACACCTTTCTTTTGTTCCGTTCACTAAGTCCCTTACGTGTATGGGAGAACCGAGTGCAATTTAGAGTTAGCACTATCACTCTATTCTCTTGCGAGAATAATCGCCGATTCAGTTTCTGTACTCGTACGAGATACAGAAACGCATTTCAATTGAATTGTTCCACGAGCAGCTTCCGCTACCCGTGCCTTGTTACGACTTACTCCCTATCACCGAGCTTGCCGTGGGCCGCCTAAGCGGACTTCGGGCACTCCCGGCTCTCTTGAGTTGACGGGCGGTGAGTACAAGACTTGAGAACGTATTCACCGCAGTATAGCTGACCTGCGATTACTAGCGATTCCAGCTTCATGAGGTCGAGTTGCAGACCTCAATCCGAACTGAGCACTCGTTTAAAGGATTGGCTCAGGGTTACCCCGTCGCGACCCGTTGTCGAGTGCATTGTATCATGCGTGCAGCCCAGGATATCAGAGGGACATGCTGATCTGGCGTCATCCGCACCTTCCTCCCCCGTGAGGGGGCAGTCTCGCCTGACATAGAAAACAGGCAACGCGGGTTGCGTTCGTTACCCCACTGAAGGGAACAACTCAAGCCACGAACTGACGACGACCATGCATCACCTGCCCAACAGTCTTGCGAGGGCCAAAGTTTCCTAAGGCTTACAGTTGGGTTTCAAACCCTGGTGAGGTTCTTCGTTTGCCATCGAATTGAGCCGCATGATCCACCGCTTGTGCAAGTCCCCGTCTATTCCTTTGAGTTTTAATCTTGCGATCGTACTACCCAGGCGCCGAACTTAACGCGTTAGCTACGTCTCGAAGAGGGTCGATACTCCTCAAAACTAGTTCGGATCGTTTAGGGCGTGGACTACCGGGGTATCTAATCCCGTTCGATTCCCACGCTTTCGTGTCTCAGCGTCAGGAATGTGCCAGTAAAGTGCCTTCGCATTTGGTGTTCCCCATGATATCAACGGATTTCACCCCTACACCATGAGTTCCCTTTACCTCTCACATCCTCTAAGTCGTGCCGTTTCGGTTGCGTCCCCTGGGTTAAGCCCAAGGTCTTTCACAAACGACTAACACGACCGCCTACACACCCTTTACGCCCAGTGATTCCGGATAACGCTTGGGGCCTCTGTATTACCGCTCCTGCTGGCACAGAGTTAGGAGCCCCTTATTCATGGGGTAACGTCAATTACTTCCTCCCCCATAAAAGGTCTTTACGTCCCGAAGGACTTCATCAACCACGCGACGTCGCTCCATCAGGCTTTCGCCCATTGTGGAAAGTTCTTGACTGCAGCCATCCGTAGATGTATAGCCCGTGTCTCAGTGCTATCGGTGAAGGTCAGCCTCTCAGCTCTTCTAAGCGTCATAGGCTTGGTAGGCCATTACCCTACCAACTACCTGATGCTGCGCAGGCCGCTCAAAAAGCGGGTTACCCCTTTAACGTCGCCGTACCATCTGGAATTACCTAACCTTTCGGCTAGCTATGCCAGACTTTTCGGTGCGTACCTGCGTATTACTACCTCGTCTGCCGGTTGCCTTGCGGCCCCCTTGACTTGCATGCCTAATCCACGTCGCCAGCGTTCATCCTGAGCTAGGATCAAACTCTGAATATAAGAGACAATTCACATTTGAATGTGTCATGTTTCTTTTTTACTGTAATGAACGGAACAAGAGAAAAGCGTCCAACCTCACTAAGTTGAAAATTAAAATCTTGTTCCTGCCTCCTACCGGAACGGTAGCAGGACTTTTGTTTCTTGCTTCTATTTCCAGTCGCTCCTAGGTGACCAGAAATAGAATGATCAATGTTTATCAATTCGATATTGATGCTGTCTTCTCTAGCCGCTATAGCTAGAGAAGATTTTTATTTAATGTTGTCAAAGTCTGCTTTGGCTCCGGCTTCATTCCCCTTTCAGGGTAAACAAAAACCGCCCAAAGGCAGTCAAGACAGTATAGTCATATATGGGAGGGAGTCAAGCCTTAAAACCGGCCTCCTGCAAGGCTTCTTCCACCTCCACATATAGCTCTTCTTTTGAGCCATTACTGTGGAAAATATGGTCAGCCATAGCCATTACTTGTGCAATACTTTGCTTGGCTGGGTCGGTGCTGTGCATCTCGCGTTCTTCATGCGCAACAAATTCATCAAAGGTAACGTGGTCGGTTTCGGAGCCGCGCTTTACAATGCGCTCGTAGCGCAGCTCACGGTCGGCATCTACCGCCCACAACAATGCCCCATGAGCTTTTAAAAATTCTCCTTCGCTTGGGGTACGGATAGACTCTAAGACAGCGTCCCCTCCTTTTTCCTTTGCTTGTGCAAACAAGTGCTCCACTGCGTAGGTCAGTCCGTGCTTGGTGCGCAAGTCGTTAGCAACTTCAGTAATGGTGTCGCGGTTTACGGGCAGCCCGCGACGGGTAACTTCTTCAATAAAAAATTCGCGCGCAGAAAGATGCGTAAATCCTTTTTCGTTTACCAAATATTCAACCGCAGTTCCCTTCCCTGCGCCCAAGGTTCCGGTAATGCCGATTATCATTTTTCTATTCTACTACGCGTTGCGGCCCTCGGCCGTAGACCGGCCACGGGCGAGGCGGGAGAATTTTTCCCACGCAACAAGGAGTGGAGATGCGAGGAAAATAGACGAATAAGTTCCAGCAACCATACCAACGATAAGTGTGAGAGCAAAGTCTTTTGTTGATGCTGGCCCAACAAAGTAGAGCGCGCCAAGCATGATAACAACAGTGAGCGATGTGTTAATAGAGCGGGCCAATGTTTGCACAATGCTCTTGCCTACAACATGGTCAAACTCTTCGCGTTTGTTGTGGTCAATATTGATACGAAGGTTTTCGCGGATACGGTCAAAGACGACGATTGTGTCGTTTATTGAAATACCAAGAATAGTTAGGAGCGCCACGATAAACAACGAGTCGACTTCAGCGCCGTGGAACGCCCCAAGGAATGCAAAGAGCCCTACCGGCACGAGCACGTCGTGCAAGAGTGTAACAATTGCAACCACGCCGTACTTCCACGACGCAACCGGTTTTGAAACATGGCGAAATGCAAATGCGATAAACAAAATAATGCAGACAATGACGAGCGTAAGCGCTATAAGACCTTTTTTTAGAAGCTCGGCGCCGAGCACGGGGCCTACCGAGTTAAATTGAACCTCTTCCATCTCGCCCATATTGCGGAGCGGCTGCAAGAGCTGTTGACGTTCAACTTCCGTAAGGTTGCGCTGGCGCAAAATGTAGCCCGTGTCCCCTGTTGGCTGGATCCTAACTTCACCAAGGCCAAGGGCAGAGACGTTGCTTTGGATCATTTCAACTGAAGGCCGGCCGGCCGGATATTTCACTTCCAAAAGCGAGCCGCCCGCCAAGTCGATGCCCGGCTTCAAACCCCACAAGCCAATTGCGATGAGTGCGAGTACCGAAAGTACCGCAGGGAAGATAAAGAAATATTTTAAGTTTTTTGAAATATCCATAGAAATTTATAAGTTGATTCCCGAGCGCATAAGGAAGCGACCAACGCGGCTCTCTGCATTTACGCCAAGCGCAAGCAAGAATGTGCGCGAGATAACAATTGCCGAAAGCAGCGAAATAATAACGCCGAGTCCAAAGACAAGCGCAAAACCCTTAATGAGAGATGTACCGAACCAGAACAAAATAACTGCAGCAATAATGTGTGCGATGTTTGAGTCGCGTATAGCATTCCATGCGCGAGTAAACCCTTCGCGAATAGCTTCTGCTGCACGGCGGCCACTCTGCAACTCTTCCTTCATGCGCTCGGCGATAAGGATGTTTGCGTCAACGGCTAAACCAACAGAAAGTATAAACCCGGCCAACCCTGCGGCTGTCAGCACGACAGGAATAAGTTTAAAGAGCGCGAGCATCATGAGCGAGTAGATAACAAGCGACACTACCGCCACCAACCCCGGCAAACGGTACCAAAGAATCATAAAGATAGAGAGTATGAGGAAGCCCAGCAACCCGGCCATAACACCCGCGTGTGCCGCCTGGTCGCCAAGCGCTGCACCAATTGACTGCGTGCTGTCGAGCGTAATAGGTACTGGCAAGGCGCCAAGGTTTAAGTTGGTTGCAAGTTCCTTCGCCGCCTCGGCGGTAAAACTGCCTGAAATGACTGCGCTGCCATCACTAATTTTTTCCTGAATAACCGGAAGCGAAAGGAGCTTGCCGTCTAAAAATATACCTAGTTCTCGGCCAACGTTTTTGCCTGTAATGTCTGCAAACAACTGAGAACCTTCTGTATTAAACGTAACTTGCACCACAGGCGCAGTTGCGAGAGCACCGCTGCCACCGTTACCAAACTGGAGCGCCGCAGTTGAGATATATTTTCCTGTAAGTCCTGTGTCTTCAAATGCAGCTGGGTTAACTGTGCCGTTTGCCAGTGTAGTCGACGCCTGCGCGCCTTGTTTTAGTAATTTAAATTCAAGCGTGGGAGTCTGGCCTATCATTGCAACCGCCTGGTTTACGTCGGTCACCCCGGGGAGTTCAACTATTAGACGGTATGCACCGGTACCGAGGGCGCCTGCCTGTTGGGTTTGTACGACCGGCTCGCCCACACCAAAGGCATTAACGCGGCGTTCAATGACCTGCTGCAAAGCAGACATCGAGTCGTTAATTTGTGCAGCCGGGACCTTGCTTGTGTCGGCGTTGTAGACCAAGTGGGTACCGCCCGAAAGGTCGAGGCCGAGCTTAAACGCAAAACGGCTTTCCGGAACATTGGTCTTCCATACAAAAAACCCGACAGCCAAGGCGGCAACCAGAACTAGTACAGCGCTATAACGCATTGCAAACATGTCTGTGAGGATACCAGATTACACCTCGGACCGCAAAGGGATCTTTTTGGCCAACGTAAGGAGATTTTTAAAAATCATAGCAATGGCAATGGGGCCGATGCCGCCGGGGACCGGGGTAAAAAGTGACGCGACGTCAGCACACGCTGGGTCTGCATCGCCTTTTATAGTGCCTCCCGACTCAGATGTCCCTGCGTCTAACACAGCTACTCCCCTAAACGGTTCGTTTTGTGAACCGTCGGGCGAACCGACTCCGTCGGTTTTAGCCTTTTTCAACATTTCTTTTTTTAAAATTCCTTCTTGCCCTGCACCAAGCACTACAATGTCTGCATCGGCAACCGAAGATGAAAGGTCTCCACTGGTGCTTGTCACAACAACTACATCCGCGCCTTCCCTTGTAAACCATGTCTCAGCAGGCCCACCCACCAACTTTCCTGCACCAACTACGGTAACTTTTTTTCCTCTACTCTCGACAGAATTGCGCGAAAGAATTTCTTTAAGCGCCCCAACAACGGGGGTGAGCACAACCTTTCCCGAACGGTCTCCCATTGCGTCGACGTCTTTCTCAAGCGGTACTGCTGCAAGCACACGCTCTGCATCAATAGTTTTTGAAAGCGGCATCTGCACCAACATTGCATCACTCGTTTCTGCAATTTCGCGCACAGCCACAAGAGCATCTTCTGTTGTTGCATCCGCAGGCAGCGCAAACTCGACAACATGTACGCCAAGTTCGCGTGCAGTTTTTGCTTTTAGGTCAACAAATTTCTTTGCAAGCAAGTCGTTACCCGAACGCACAAAACCTAAGGTTACTGGCTTCCCAAGTTTTGCAAATTTAACCTTCAACTCTTCGCGGATCTCCCGCGCTATTTCCTTGCCGTCAACAATCATAAAAGTGAGTAGAAACAAGTATGTCGTATTAGATATGATAACTCAACCTATTAAATTCTTTTTAACTGCCTGTTTCAGCTTCTCTCCATTCCCATGCCCCAGCATCCCCACATACGACTGCACAGTCGGACTGTCCTCTTCTAATCCGTACGTCCGCTTCAACATCCGCCGTTTTGTACTCGTACGCAACACACGGTGGTCGGGAAAATGTATCCAGCCTAAAAAGTCGACACCTGGCGCAAATGTTTGAATAGACACTTTGTTGGGGTGCAGTTGGAGTTTTAGTTTGTCTCGTAGAAACACCGCACTATTTGCTAGTATCTGTTCCAAATATTTTCTGTCTTGAGAAAGAAACACAAAGTCGTCCGCATACCGAATGTAATATTTCACTTTCAGTTTGTGCTTTACAAACTGGTCGAACTCGTTCATATAGATGTTTACCAAAAGCTGCGAAGTAAGGTTGCCCAGTGGAAGGCCCACTTTGTAGCAAGGACTACCCTTGCTACTTTCTTCAAGGTTCGACCTTGAAGTGAAGCTGCCGACTACTTCGTGTAAAAGCCGAAGGACATCTTTGTCGTGGATATAGTTCTCAAGTATAGAAAACAACACTGCATGGTCGACAGATGCAAAAAACTTTCGGATGTCGCATTTCAATACCCACACTGTTTTTGTGTGATTTTGTGAGCATTTTTTCGCATATGCGAAAAACTGACACATTGCTTTGTGCACGCCTTTTCCAACACGGGAAGAATACGTGTCGTGGATAAATTTTTTATCAAAGAACGTATACAGCACCCTGTGCAAGGCATGATGCAGGAGCCTGTCACGCACGCACGCTTTGTGTATGTCGCGGGGTTTGGGGTCGCTGATACGGAAATGATGATACGGACTGTGGCGGTAGGTTTTAGTCCTCAAACCTTTATGCAATTCAAAAATGTTCTCTTCTAACGTAGAATAGAATTCTTGCACATCTGGTTTTTTGCTCTTGCCACGCTTAAACTCTTCCCACGCGCCCAGTAAATTTTTAAGTGAAATTATTTTTTTAAACAAATCACTATGAAGCAATCCCCCCCAACGATGTTTTGGCTCCTATTGTTCATATACTTACGGATATATACAAACAAGTGTATCAAACGGGCAAAAAAGTTCCTAAGCGCGACCGATACGGAATATATGCACGCGTCGAAGATGCATCGCTCGTATGTATGACCCTTTCTATTGAAGCGGCATTGATGGAGCCAGCTGAAAAAATAACCGTAGTAAAGAAACTACGCATACATATAGATATTACAAAACGCCTTGTACGTGTGTGCCAGGAACTATCTATTATCGGAGATACAAAGTATTTTTCTCTCCAGGAAAAGCTTGTCGAAGCATCGAAAATGGCTCATGGCTGGCTGACCTATCTGCAAAGAAAAGAGCCCTTTGGGGAGGGCTCTCATTCCTGACACTTCCACGCGAGACCGCAAGTTCGCATTGCGATTGTCGACGTTCGTCCAGTTGACGTTGAACTTGTCGTCGTTCCAATTGCAATTCGGCACGTTGCCGTCTGTGTTGCGCGAACCCGCTTGTACCGCACCCCATCCATGTCACCGGAAATCGTTTGCACGATTTCCTGCGTTATTGCCAACACTGTAGCAAAAGGTTATACCTCCCTTCCGGCGGTCGCCGGGATTATGCCGAAGCGCTACTTCGTTAAGGCGCGATACGTAGTTTCAATATGGCAAACCGATACTCCCACCAATGAGCGGAGCCGATTGTAGTAGCCATACAAAGTATACCAAGTAAAAAAAGCGGCTCCGATGCAAGCATCGGAGCCGAAGTTAAACAAGACACAAATCGAAAGGGTCAGGAAACCGCCACGCGAGACCGCAAGTTCGCATGGCGATAGCCGACGCTCGTCCAGTAGACGAAGAACCAGACGCCGCTCCAACCGCAAAACGGCACGCTGCCGTCGGAGTAGCGCGAGCCCGCACAAAGCGTCCAGTTCTGCAGGTCGAGATGCTTAGCCGTTTCGACGTAGTAGGCGAGTTCCAGGAGCATCCGCTCCTTGAGCGTAAAGGTATTGAGTCCCTCTTGCTCAATGTCATCTGCCGACTTGTTCTTCAGGTTCTCATCGGCTTCGGCTGTGTCGCGCACCCAGACCACGTACGGAGTGGCGGGACGTTTGACGATATCCGTAACGGTATCGAGGCTGTGCCTGTACCGCCAAGACTTGAAGGCCGCCTTGCAAGCGTCGAAGACCCGGTTGTTGGTGATGATGGGCACCACCACAACTCCACGGCAGGGGTAGTCGGGCTTCTGCGGGATATGCAGCCCTT
>Ga0194035_1001062_pt1 | contig 14930 bp, 9 predicted proteins | sample JunL2320m_MetaG_FD_148680 | JGI IMG/M metagenome (GOLD analysis project Ga0194035, IMG submission 148680) | Anoxic zone freshwater microbial communities from boreal shield lake in IISD Experimental Lakes Area, Ontario, Canada - Jun2016-L239-20m | ecosystem: Environmental > Aquatic > Freshwater >...
ATGCCAGTGAAATCAAATATCGTGCGATACCACTCGGTCATCAGACCATTCAAGATGAGGGCGAACACAAATGATGCGACAACAATCCAGGACGACACAAACTTGGGGACATTGTCGCGACCTTTAACCAAACGTTTTATCACAACACCTATAACAAGTAATGCGGCGAATCGAATGAGCACTCCAAACATTTCGCCGCCATTAAACAATTCGCCCCACCATTTTGTGCTGGTTTTGCCAGACCAAATAGTGAACGACCCACCGTTGTTGAACGAATGCAGAAACACCAACAAGATTGGGATAAACAAAAACACGAGCACAAGAACAGTCCAAACTCCAAGAACTTTTGGCAACACTTCTATTTTCGCTCTGGTGCGTGGCTTTACGTGCTTCGCTTGTTCAAGTGCTCGCGCGTGCATCTTGCGCCGCAAGTTCTGCACTGCAGGAGAAGCAAGCGAACTGATGAGTGGAACAATCTTCATCGCAACAAATCCAACACCAAGCGACAGCAATACTGCACCGATCATCAAGATCGCCATTGCCGAACCAAGCGGCCAGTTTTGTGCACCACTAAATTGCGAGGCAATCATCGCGCCGATCATGTTGCCTTTGGCTCCACCTAAAACCGTCGCGGTTACATAGTCACCGCACATTGGGATAAACGTGAGCAATACACCAGCCACGATGCCCGGGCCAGCGAGTGGGAGCGTCACCCCAAAGAATGTTGCAACACGCCCTGCGCCCAAGTCTTTACTGGCCTCACGCATGCGCACATCGATCCGATCAAGCGCTACGAAGAGCGGCAAGATCATGAACCCGAGGTAGTTGTAGACAATCGCAATTTGCACCGCAAGTGGAGTCTCAAGGATCTGAATTCCGCTTTGGCCAATCCACCCCATTCCGACAAGCCATTTCGAAAAAGTTCCATTAGGGGCAAGCGGGATTCTCCATGCAACAGTGCGGATCAGGAAGCTCGTAAAGCTCGGCACAACCACAGCGGCCAAAATGATTGCTTTCCATTTCTCTGGCACCTTGAATGCAGCGAAATAGGCAACCGGTAAACCGATCAACACGCACATCGCCGTGGCGATTACCGAAATACGCAGCGTTCCTCTAAACGTCTTAAAAAACGTTTCGTCAAACACCGCGGTATAGCTGTGGGTTGAGAGATGACTGAAGTCAACTGGCAATAATTTTGTCGAGTCCTTGGTGCCGAACGAATAGAACACGATAAAAGCAATTGGTAACGCAAAGAACAACAGATACCAAATGATTGCGGGCAACGCGAGCAGGTACTTGGGCCCGTGAAACCTCTTTTTAAATCGTGTTGCGACCGTATCGGTCACCCCAGATCAGCCTCCGGCCTTTGCCTTCGACTTGTTCAAGATGTCGATGAGTCGATCGAGAGCAGGAGTGATGACTTGGGTGTGCATGGTCTTGACTTGGTCATCACCAAAGAAAATCATGTCGCCCTTTGCAAGGTCTGGTGCGATCTCGCCGATCAGCGTCGACATGTTTTTCATGCCGGTGTTGTAGCCGTGATACTGCAAGTCACGAACTGAAATCTCTGGAATTAAATCCCAGTTGATCCATGCATGAGCAGCCTCTGGGTTTGGAGCACCAACTGGAATGCAGTAGTTGTCCATCCACAATTCGGTGTCGGGAGCACCAAGAACCCACTTCCAATCTTCAGGATTGCCACCAGCATCAGCAATGCGCGTATATGCCTGACGTGCATCTCCATTCCATGCCATGGCAATCGAATAAGCGCCTTCTGCAAGTTTGGTCGATGGGTAGCTATCAAATGCTTTGATGTGCTGAGCAAACTCGTCAACCAAGAATTTCTCGGCTGCGTCCAAGTTGGCAGCATCTTCGGTATTCCAATCGATTCCATTAGCCCAGAACCACATGCCGCAATAGTTGGGAGCTGCATCGATGACTGCACACTGGCCAGAAGCTTCGCCCATGCAAGTATCAATGAAGTCTTGCCACGTGGTCAGTTCTTTCGAAATCTTGGTGCTGTCATAGAAATAACCAGTTGTGCCCCAGTTTTTACACACTGAGTAATCATTTGTAGTGTCCCACGCCTGACCGAGGTACAAGGGATCGACGTTGACCATGTTTGGAATCAACGACTTGTCAAACTTCTGCAACAATCCTTTTTCGATCATCTGCGGAATATATGGACCAGTTGGAACGACAATGTCAAAACCACTTGCTCCACCACTGGTTGCCAACTTGGTGATCAAGTCTTCGTTGCTGGCGTAGTAGTCAACTTTCATCGTCACGCTCAAGGTTGATGCAGCAAGCGCACCAACAAGTTCTGGGTCGTTGTAGTCGCCCCATGTGTACATGGCCAACGTGCCACTTGCAGTGTTAATAACGCGACTCCAGTCACCACTTGCCAAACCATCAGTTGATCCAGCGGCAGCAGTATCTGTTGTTGCCCCACCATCAGATGACGAATTTCCACAAGCAGCTGCAATCAAAGCAAAACCAGCAAGCGCAGTTCCACCTTGTAGGAATGCACGACGTGAGAGCTTCTCGCGAAAGGCATCTGGCGCGAGCATTCTGAGTTCTTTTGGTGATTCCTTTTTCATGTCATGCTCCTATTTTCGTTATTGATGATGTTGGTTTGATATTAGTCATGAGCCGGCGCCGCCATGACAACACTGGCCTGCCTAGCCGAAAACAGATATACATCCTCGGCCGACCACGAGCACCACACTGCCTCGCCCACCGCAAACCGTGACGGATGAGTGCGCGCGACCATGACCAAAATGTCACGACCTTTGGCGCTCACTACATATTGCAAAACATCACCGAAATGCGATACGCCAGCGACCTTTGCCTCAACAGCGTTGGCCGTCTGGGCTGGTTGTGCTGCAGACAAGTTGATGCACTCTGGTCGTACCGCAGAAAGAGCGGCTTCGCCATTTGGCACATTCTCTTCAGGCCGAGTTGCTACAAATACGGTGCCATCATCGGCTCGAGCACCATCCTCGGTTGCAATACCCTGCCAGAAGTTGTTGCGGCCAATGAATCCGGCAACGAATGCAGACGTTGGGTGTTCGTACACAGTCTCAGGGTCGCCGAGTTGCTCAATATGTCCGTCGAGCATGATGGCGATGCGGTTTGACATCGACATTGCTTCTTCTTGGTCGTGAGTTACGAACACGAAGGTGATTCCTAGTCGGCTCTGCAACAACTTCAATTCGATCTGCATTTCTTCGCGCAGTTTGCGATCAAGTGCCCCAAGTGGTTCATCGAGAAGCAAAATGCTCGGACGATTGACGAGTGCGCGCGCAACTGCAATACGTTGCTGCTGGCCGCCCGACATTTGGCGTGGCTTACGCTCTGCCAACTTGGTCATCTGCACCATGTCGAGTGCTTCCATCACACGCGTCGAAGTTTCCACTTTGTTGACACCCTTTTGTCGCAGACCATATGCCACGTTTTCGGCAACCGACATGTGCGGAAAAAGCGCGTAGTGCTGAAACACCGTGTTGACGTCGCGTTTGTATGGCGGCACACCTTGCACCTCAAGGCCGTTGATGCGGATGAAGCCTTCGTCTGGCTGTTCAAAGCCTGCGAGCATTCGAAGCGTCGTGGTTTTGCCACAACCAGATGGACCGAGCAAAGAAAGAAACTCGCCTGCCTTAATCTGCAGATTGATTCCATTAACAGCGAGCACATCACCGTACTTTTTGGTGACATTGATCAGTTCAACAGAACCGCGCTCACTATTTTCCATGCTTTCCCCCGGTGCTCTTGTTTTCTAGAACTAACTAACTGTTGAGGTTAATCATCACGTGCTTGATGCGCGTGTAATCATCCAATGCATATGCAGACAAGTCTTTGCCGTACCCCGACTTCTTGTAACCGCCGTGCGGCATTTCGGCCACCATTGGGATGTGGGTGTTGACCCAGACGCAACCAAAGTCGAGATTCTTCGTCATACGCATTGCACGGCCTAAGTCACGAGTCCAGACAGATGAAGCAAGCGCATACTCCACGCCGTTGGCCCACTTGAGCGCCTCTTCTTCATCACTAAATTGCTGCACAGTGATGACTGGTCCAAACATTTCATTCTGAATCATCTCATCTTGCTGCTTGAGGTCACAGATCACCGTTGGCTCAAAGAAGTAACCAGCACCACTCACCTGCGAGCCACCCGTTGTGATGCGGGCATGCTTTGGTGTGCGATCGACAAAACCCTTGACCTTGCTCAAGTGTGTTTCGTTGTTTAGTGGCCCATAGAGCACGTCTTCGCTTGGCTTGCCAGTCTTGGTTTTCTTGGCGGCTTCGGTCAATGCATCAACAAAGTCGCGGTAGATCTTTGGTCCTGCGATAACTCGCGTTGCTGCTGTGCAGTCCTGACCCGCATTGAAGTAGCCGGTCATTGCGATTGTCTCAACCGCAAGATCGATATCCGCGTCGTCAAAAATAATGACGGGTGCTTTTCCGCCGAGCTCTAGGTGCACGCGCTTCAAACTTTTTGCAGCGGCTTCAGCCACTTCCATTCCTGCACGCACCGACCCAGTGATCGAAACCATTCCAGGCGTGTCGTGCGTAACCATTGAGCGGCCAGTGTCACGGTCGCCACAAATGACGTTGAGTACACCTGGAGGCAGCACTTCTCCAGCAATTTTCGCAATCAATGCAGTCGATGCTGGAGTCGTATCACTTGGCTTCAGCACTGTGGTGTTACCTGCGGCAATTGCTGGAATGAACTTCCAAACGCCCATCATCAGCGGATAGTTCCATGGCGCAACTTGAGCACACACACCAATTGGTTCACGACGTATATATGAAGTGAAGTTGGTCATGTACTCACCAGCGCTCTTACCTTCGAGCATTCGTGCTGCACCAGCGAAGAAACGAATCTGATCCATCATCGGTGGCACTTCTTCGCCAAACGTAATGGCGCGTGGCTTACCGGTGTTTTCGATTTCAGCTTCAATCAATTCGGTCATATTTGCTTCCATCGCATCGGCGATGTCATTTATTGCTTTCTGTCGCACCGATGGTGTGGAGTGCTTCCACGAATCGAACGCATCAGCAGCTGCCTTCATCGCATTGTCTACATCTGCAGGGCCGGACAATGCTGCCGTTGCATACTGCTTGCCCGTGACTGGGTCGATAATCGGGGTCGTGCGACCATCTTGTGCTGGGACTTCTTTGCCATTGATGTAGTTATTGAACGATTTCATAGGACAACACTAACCAGCGACATCAAGTGCCATGAAATACCGTCATCCCCATTTGGCGTAGTGTCGGGTTATGGCATCAGGTATCAAAACACTCGGTGTGCCCAAAGAAATCAAGACTTTAGAGGGCCGTGTCTCCCTCACCCCAGATGGCGTGCGAGAGTTTGAGCGCCTCGGCATTGAAGTATTTGTTGAAAGGAGCGCTGGAGAAGGCGCTTCAATTACCGACGCTGAATATGTGGCCGCCGGAGCCACGATTGTGCCCACGGCCGCAGACGCGTGGAGTCAGCAAATGGTCGTCAAGGTCAAAGAGCCAAAGGCTGAAGAATTCGGATTCCTGCGTCCCGACCTCACACTGTTTACATACTTGCATCTCTCGGCTTATCCAGCAGTTGCTGCAGCATTGCAAAAGTCGAAGACAACAGCCATTGCCTACGAAACTGTGCAACTCGAAGACGGCTCACTGCCGCTGCTTGCGCCGATGAGTGAAATTGCTGGCCGACTTGCAACCCAAGCCGGTGCACATTTTCTTGAGCGGCCGCAGGGTGGTCGCGGAGTGTTGATGGGTGGCGCACCCGGTGTGCGACCAGCAAAAGTTGTTGTGATCGGTGCTGGCAATGTTGGATACAACGCCGCATGGATTGCGGCAGGCATGCAAGCAGAAGTAATCATCCTTGATAAAAACCTGGATCGTCTTCGGTACATCGAGCAAATTTGCATTGGTCGCACCACGACGCTTGCATCCAACCGCGGCGCCATTGAGCGAGTGCTCGCCGATGCCGACCTACTGATTGGCGCAGTACTCGTTGCAGGCGCACGTGCACCAATTGTTGTTAGCGAAGACATGGTGCGCAGCATGAAACGCGGCTCGGTGATTGTTGATGTGGCTGTTGATCAAGGCGGATGCATTGCGACAACGCATGAGACCTCACATACCGACCCCGTGTATGAAACGCACGGAGTAATCCATTATGCAGTTGGCAATATGCCAGGCGCAGTGCCAAACACCAGCACCTACGCACTCACCAACGCGACGCTTCCCTATCAATTACAAGTCGCAACACTTGGTGCGCGCGATGCATCAGCTCACAGTGAAGCAATCCGACTTGGAGTAAACACTGCCAACGGACACATCACAAGCGAGCCCGTAGCTCGCGAACTTTCAACAGATTTTGTCAGCCCCGAAGAAGCGTTGAGCTAACTAGGTTTAACTTGCGCTAACTAGTCGCAGCAACTGTCACGCCAACCACACGACGCACAACGAAAGTGCGCATGCTCGGCATACAGACCAGAACCACAATGCGGGCACTCAGAAAATATGCCGCGTGGCGAATTGCACATAGCCGCGCTCGTTCCTAAATCTTCCACTGTTGTAGCGTGAAGGTCTAGTTGAGGCCTAATTACTTGATCCATGATCAATATTCTTGCCGATACTTCACCACCCATGACTGATACCAGCGACCTACCCACCAATCAACTCCGACGTGGCAGTGCGAGAGCCGCTCTTCGCGTGCACGACTTTCGCCTTGTGTGGTTTGGATCATTAGGTTCGAACATCGGCACCTGGATGCAAAATGTTGTGCTTCCTGCCTATGTGTATCACCGCACCGGCAAAGCGTCCGTTGTGGGTTTGCTCATCTTTGCCCAACTCGGACCATTACTTTTTTTGTCCATCCCCGCAGGCGTTATCGCCGATCGGTTTAACCGCAAAAAATGGTTGGTCTCGATGCAAGTTGTGCAACTTTCTTTTTCAGTTGCATTAGCTACTCTGGCGCTCGGCACCCCACCTATCTGGGCACTTTTTGCGGCAGCTTTCGGGGTGGGTATAGGAAATGCGCTCAATGCGCCAGCGTGGTCTGCAATGTTGCCATCGCTCGTACGACCAGAAGATTTGTCGGGAGCAATTGCACTCAACAGCACAGTCATTAACGGTTCGCGCGTCGTTGGCCCAATCATCGTCGCTGTCTTTTCTCAATGGGGTGCCACCACAGCACAGTTCTTTTATTTCAATGCCGCAACGTATCTGTTTGTTATTTTTGCGTTGCTCAGAGTGACAGTGCCCGATTTTGTACCAGACCCAACGCAGGGATGGCGACGCTTCACGGTTGGTCTCTCCATTGCGCGCGACAGACCGGTTGTTCGTCGCCTCATTGTTTCACTTGCCACATTTTCACTGCTCTCATTACCGTATGTCGGTCTCTTCCCTGCAGTCGCCCGACTCACGTTCAAGATTGACGAAAGCGGAGTCACCTACAAGTGGCTGTATGCCACATGGGGTTTCGGCGCATGTCTTGGCGGACTTGCAATTGGCACCGTCTTTTCACACGTCGATATGCGTCGTCTCATCCAATGGGGATTCGCGGCATTTTCTGTTGCAATGTTTTTGTTTGCACTTTCGCAGTCGCCTCTACCGGCATTTATCTCTGGATTCTTTTTGGGATTTGCGTATTTCTTTACAACCACATCAATGATGACTGTTGTGCAAATGCGGCTCGAACCCGCAGTTCGCGGTCGCGTGCTTGCACTGTGGTTCATGGCCTTTGGCGGCCTGATTCCATTTGGCAATATGTTTTTCGGACCACTCATCGATCGATACGGCTCACGAGGAATGTTGCTCATCAGTTCTGCAACCGCCCTGTTTCTTGCTTGGCGATGCAATATTACGGCTCTTGACAACAAGCAATCAATGACCACGAACCAACACTTAGTCGACTAGAAGCGATACCAGTTTCTCGAGTTGCACAACCCGAGAACCCTTAATCAAGATTGCTGCAGTATTTTCTACCGCTGAAAGCATCGCCACAACTTCGTCGCGTGTTCGAGACTGCACCTCATACAGATCTGTTTCAACAGCGATGAGATCAATGCCAAGTTGCTTTGCAAGTCGAGAAATTTGCAGATGATCGTGTTCGGGTTCCGACAATTCGGCCATTACTCCAAGCACTGCAATGCGCTTACTTGCCTTTGTCGCACGTAAAGCATGTAGCGCTGCTGCCATTGATGCAGGGTTTGCGTTATATGAATCGTCAATGACCAAAGCACCACTGCGTGCAGTTCGGTGTTGCATCCGCATTTCTGACAAGACCGACGTCTCTATTGCTTCAGCTGCTCGGCGCAGATCTAGCCCCAATACTCCGGCAACCGCGATGGCCGCAACTGCATTGTGTGCCATGTGCTCGCCCGGCACATTCATCTTCCACGACGCATTACCCCACGGAGACTCAACCGTCACTGATGCGCACGCACGCTCATCCAAGACACAACTCGTCATTCGTACATCTGCCGAAAGTGCCAAACCATATGTAATGACTCGAGCGCCAGTAATTGACTGCATCGCCACAACACGGTCGTCGTCAGCATTGAGTACCGCGCATCCCGAAGCATCGAGCGCCATAACAAGTTCACTTTTTGCACGAGCAACGCCGTCGATATCTCCGACACGTTCGGTATGCGCCGACGCAACCCTTGTGACGACACCGATGTTTGGCCGAGCAACCTTGCACAGGCGGGCTATCTCGCCAAAGCCACGCATACCCATCTCGAGTACGAGCGCCTGCACATCGTCAGGTGCATTTAAGATAGTCACGGGCAGACCCTGATCATTGTTAAAGGATCGTTCATTTGCGGTTACTCGCAAAGCCGACCCAACTGCTGCGGCCACAAAATCCTTTGTACTTGTTTTGCCAACAGAACCAGTAATTCCAATAACACGATTCGCAAGCTGCGCATCAAGTTTGTTTCGACCCCAAGCACCGAGTTGCAACAGTGCTGTCAGTGTGTCTGGCACCGTGATCGAGGTGCGACCAAAAGTTTTGCCGGTTGTGAGATAGGCACCAGCACCTGCGGCAAGTGCGTCCAAAACAAAATCGTGTCCATCGCGCTCACCCACAATCGGCACAAAAAGTTGCCCGGGGCGCACACTGCGCGAATCAAAACTGACACCCGAAAGATGGGCATTTTGACCAACGAGTGTTCCGTTGGTCGCCTTCGCCACATCGGCGGCCATCAAGCGCATAATGCAATCCTACCGAGCAAAGTCAACACCATGATTTGCTAGTACCGTGTTTTTAATGACATCGCCACAACGCATTCACGTCGTCGTGCTCTTTGGCGGAGAATCTGCTGAGCACGATGTCAGTTGTGTCACGGCTGCGCATGTGCTTCGCGCTCTCGACAACGACAAATACCGAATCACCACAGTAGGTATTACTCGCCAAGGTCAATGGTGTCTCGTTACCGAACACTCACCCGACAAATTGGTTGCAACCGGTGTTCCAATTTCGATAACCCAGATTGTCGCCGATGCTCGCAGCAATGAGCGCACCGTTGTATTGCCGCTACTACATGGTCCACTTGGCGAAGACGGCACCATCCAAGGTGTACTTGAAGTTGCAAATATTCCATATGTCGGTTCAGGCGTTCTTGGCAGCGCTGTTGCAATGGACAAAGGTGTTGCCAAACAACTACTCGCCGTCAATGGAATTCCCCAACCAAAATATGTATCGCTGCACGAACAGCACATCACCGATGCTGCTCTTCAACATGCAATTGACACTCTCGGACTTCCTGTATTTGTGAAACCTGCCAACATGGGTTCATCCATTGGTGTCACAAAGGCTCGCAATTTAGGTGAACTTCGAAAATCAATAGCCCTTGCTGTTACGTATGACGAATGGGTACTTATTGAAGAGGCAATTGTTGGGCGAGAAATCGAAGTTGCCGTGCTTGGCAACCTCACCGTGCGCACATCGCTCCCAGGAGAAATAGTTCCGAGTAGCGAATTTTATGATTACAACGACAAATATGTGAGCGACTCAGCGCAGCTCAAGATTCCCGCACCACTTACCGCAGTCGAAACTGAAGCCGTGCAAAAACTCGCTGCAGTTATTTTCCACACATTGCGTGCCGAAGGCATGGCCCGTGTCGACTTCTTCTATGAAGAAGGTGGGCGCGGATTCTTGTGCAACGAGATCAACACAATCCCGGGGTTCACCCCAATCTCGATGTATCCAAAGTTGTGGCAAGCATCTGGAGTCTCGTACTCACAGCTTCTCGACGAACTTATCGAGTTGGCATTTGACCGCCACTCACGTCGGCGCCGCAATACGGCGCGTTAATGCAAATCTTCTAGCTGCCAGAAGCAGGAATATTCAAAATTTGACCTGGATACAACAGTGCCCCAGAACTATTAAATCCGTTAGCGCTCAGTAGCGAGCCAAGCGATACGCAGAACTTTCTGCGAATGATGTACATGGAGTCACCCCTCGCAACTTTGTATGTGCCAGCAGGGCGGGGGTCGCAGCCAGGCTGACTTGGGCCCGCAGCAACATCGGGCGCCACATTGATCTGCGGATTGTTCACCGTTGCAGTGGGCGGAATTTTGAGAATTGCTCCCGGAAATGGAAACTGGCTTGTTGCAACGAGTCCATTCCACGACAACAGCTCGGCCACCATGATGCCGTACAGATTGGCAACCAAACTCGGCGAATCACCTGCCCGTACCGTATAAATCTGTTCAACACCAACCGCACCGATAGGCAACGTGGTCACGATGTTTGGCAACGTTGACTGCACAGGTGGAATCGTTGCAAAATCAGTTGGGCCAACTGGCACGATCGTTGTTGCAGTGCCCGCAATTGTGGTGCTGCACGCTCCAACAAAAAATAGGCTCGCCAAAACCACAGTTGCGTGTTGGATTGCTTTCGTACTGCTCTTCATTGCCCTCAATAATAGGCGAATATTACGACGCGCGAAGCTATGCCATTGGGCGAGCAGATGCAACGATCGGCGTCGGAAGCGTTGATGAGCCCATCAATCGCTGATCAACGGCTGCAGCGCAGGCACGGCCTTCGGCAATTGCCCACACGATCAGGCTCTGTCCGCGACCCATGTCGCCAGCCACAAATACACCAGGGATATTTGTTGCATACTCATCTGTGCGCGCAATGTTGCCGCGCGCATCCAGTGCAACGCCAAGCTGATCGAGCCATGCCTTTTTCTCTGGGCCAATAAATCCGAGCGCAAGCAACACCAAGTCAGCTTGCAACTCACGCTCTGTTCCTGGCACAGTCACAAACTTTCCGTCAACAAGTTCAACTTCATTCAGCACAAGAGCGCGTACGACACCTTCAGCATTGCCAACAAATCGATCTGTATTCACGCTGAATACTCGCTCGCCACCTTCTTCGTGGGCCGAACTTGTGCGAAACACCAGACTCCACTGCGGCCAAGGGTTTGCATCTGCTCGCACATCAGGCGGGCGCGGCATGATCTCGAGTTGCGTCACCGAGAGTGCACCTTGTCGGTGCGCAGTACCTAAGCAGTCGGCACCTGTGTCACCTCCACCGATAATCACCACATGTTTTCCCTGCGCACTAATTGTCGTTTCCGATATGTCACCTTGTTGCACGTGATTACTTGGGGGCAAATACTCCATTGCTTGATAAATGCCCTTCAGCTCTCTGCCTGGCACTGGCAGATCACGCCATTGCGTTGCACCGCAGGCCAACACCACCGCATCATGCGACGCCACCAGCACATCAATGTCAACGTTGTCACCGACCGCAGCATTAACCCGAAATTCTGTTCCCTCTTGTGTCATCTGCTCAATGCGTCTGTCAATATGTCGCTTTTCCATTTTGAATTCTGGAATGCCGTAACGCAACAAACCGCCGATGCGATCATCGCGCTCCAACACCACCACATCGTGTCCGGCACGAGTGAGTTGCTGTGCTGCCGCCAAACCAGCAGGACCAGAACCGATTACGGCAACACGCTTGCCAGTCTTGTGAGCAGAAATAAATGGAGTAACCCAGCCTTCGTTCCACGCACGATCAATAATTTCGACTTCAACCTGCTTGATCGCAACTGGATCTTGATTGATACCCAACACGCATGCAGACTCGCAAGGTGCAGGACACAAACGACCGGTGAACTCAGGGAAATTATTTGTTGCATGCAAGCGGTCAAGTGCGTCAAGCCAATTATCGCGGTATACCAAGTCGTTCCAGTCGGGAATCAAGTTGCCAAGCGGGCAGCCATTGTTGCAAAACGGAATGCCGCAATCCATGCACCTGCCCGCCTGATGCTTCAGGTCATCAGCCGGAAATGCTTCGTAGACCTCGCGCCAGTCTGCAACACGCACTGGTATCGGGCGACGCTTTGGCGTGGTGCGCTGCCAATTAATAAATCCTGTTGGCTCACCCATTGACCGGCTCCATTACTCGTCGAGATATTTCTTCCTCACTCACACCGTCGATCTTTGCTTGATCAATGATCGCCATCACTCGTGCATAGTCGCGCGGCAACACTTTGCGAAACTTCAAAGATGCAGTTGCCCAATCCTCGAGCATCCCCGCACCAAGTGGCGACGCAGTCAACAGCACATGCTGCTCGATCGTTTCGCGCAACCACGATGCATCGTGCGCACTTGGCTCTACAACATCCACCATCTCTGCATTGACTCGCGACTCGAATAATCCGTCTGTGTCATATACATAGGCGATTCCGCCGCTCATGCCAGCAGCAAAGTTGCGGCCAGTTACGCCGAGCACTACAACTCGCCCACCCGTCATGTATTCGCATCCATGATCGCCAATACCTTCTACAACCGCAGTAGCACCCGAGTTGCGCACGCAAAAGCGTTCACCTACAAGCCCGTTGATGAAAATCTCTCCTGATGTTGCACCGTACCCAATCACATTGCCAGCAATCACATTGTCTTGTGGGCTAAACGTTGCACGAGTGCTTGGTCGCAACACAATGCGGCCACCCGATAATCCTTTGCCCAAATAATCGTTTGCGTCGCCATGCAGAAGAATCGATATTCCCTTTGGCAAAAACGCACCGAGGCTTTGTCCAGCCGAGCCAGTGAAGCGCAACGAAATCGTGTCGAGTGGCAAGCCTGCACTGCCCCACTTTTTGGTGACGGCGCTACCAAGCATTGTGCCAACCGTGCGATTGACGTTGCTAATAGACAGATCCAGTTGAATTGGTGTCGCATCATTGATTGCACTGACGCATTGCGTTAACAATTGCGTGTCAAGAGCATTGGCTAGGCCATGATCTTGCACAGCTGAATGATGCAGCGTTTGCTGATACGGATTCTGTGCAACTGCCAAGATCGGCGAAATGTCAAGACCCTTGGCCTTCCAGTGCGTCACTGCATGTCGCGTGTCGAGCACTTCAACATGGCCAACCGCTTCTTGCAGAGTCTTGAAACCAAGTTGCGCAAGATACTCGCGCACCTCTTGCGCAATGTATTCAAAAAAGTTAACAACAAACTCTGGCTTACCGTTAAAACGCTTGCGCAGTTCTGGGTTTTGTGTTGCAATCCCCACCGGGCATGTGTCGAGATGACAAACGCGCATCATCACACAACCGCTCACGACGAGAGGTGCAGTTGCAAACCCAAACTCTTCTGCTCCAAGTAGCGCAGCCACGATTACATCGCGTCCCGTTTTCATCTGGCCATCGGCTTGCACCACAATGCGGTCGCGCAATCCATTGAGTAACAATGTTTGTTGCGCTTCTGCCAACCCAAGTTCCCACGGCGCGCCCACATGCTTCAGCGAAGTCAGAGGTGAAGCGCCAGTGCCTCCATCGTGACCCGAGATCAGCACCACATCGGCCTTTGCCTTGCTTACACCAGCCGCAACAGTGCCAATACCGACCTCGGCTACCAACTTGACATGCACTCGCGCAGTTGGGTTTGAGTTTTTGAGATCGTGAATCAGTTGTTTCAAATCTTCAATCGAATAAATGTCGTGGTGCGGTGGTGGGCTAATGAGGCCAACGCCAGGAGTTGAGTAACGAGTTTTTGCAATCCACGGATACACCTTGTGTCCGGGCAACTGTCCACCCTCACCAGGCTTTGCTCCTTGGGCCATCTTGATCTGCAGGTCATCAGCATTGACCAAGTATTCGCTCGTCACACCAAAGCGCCCAGATGCAACCTGCTTGATTGCCGATCGCTTGGAGTCACCGTTGGGCAATGCAATATTTCGTTCGGCATCTTCACCGCCCTCACCCGTATTGCTCTTGCCTCCAATGCGGTTCATTGCAACTGCGAGTGTCTCGTGCGCTTCGGCCGAGATAGACCCATAACTCATTGCTCCTGTAGAAAAACGCGTGACAAGACTGGCAACAGACTCAACTTCGTCAATTGGTATTGGCGTGCGATCTTCCGAGAATTCAAATAAACCTCGCAATGTAGACAACACACGAGACTGATCATCAACCGCCTTGGTGTATTGCTTAAACACGTCATATCTGCCTGCGCGAGTTGCATGCTGCAATCGATACACCGTCTCTGGGTTAAATAAATGATGCTCGCCCTCACGGCGCCACTGATATTCACCGCCCAACTCAAGTTTGCGATGCATGCGTTGATCTGGACGATGAGGATGAGCAATTGCGTGACGTGCAGCAACTTCTGCCGCAATTTCGGTTAGACCAATGCCACCGAGTCGCGACACAGTTCCAGTAAAAAACTCACCAACAAGTTCTTTGCCAAGTCCAAGTGCCTCAAAAATTTGTGCGCCCGTATACGAGGCCACTGTCGACACGCCCATCTTCGACATCACTTTGAGCACACCTTTGCCTGCAGCCTTGATGTAGTTGTTGACAGCCTTTTGCGAGTCGATGCCTCCCAGACCGTTTACTCCCTCACCATCATTGGCTGCAATCATGTCTTCGATTGATTCAAATGCGAGATATGGG
>Ga0194035_1001063_pt1 | contig 14926 bp, 11 predicted proteins | sample JunL2320m_MetaG_FD_148680 | JGI IMG/M metagenome (GOLD analysis project Ga0194035, IMG submission 148680) | Anoxic zone freshwater microbial communities from boreal shield lake in IISD Experimental Lakes Area, Ontario, Canada - Jun2016-L239-20m | ecosystem: Environmental > Aquatic > Freshwater >...
CGGTGCGTACCGCCTCACCGGGATGGCCGGCGGACGGTCGCCTGATCAGGCTGGCGCCGGTAGTGCTGATCGCCAGTGTCGCGGCCCGGCTGGCCTGGACCTATCTGGTTCCCAATGGCGCTAACTTGGTCGACCTGCACGTGTACGTCGGTGGTGCGGCGGCACTCGACGAGCCGGGAACGCTGTACTCCTACGCCTACGCCGACCAGACGCCGGACTTCCCACTGCCGTTCACCTACCCGCCGTTTGCGGCATTGGTGTTCTATCCGCTGAGCCTGCTGCCCTTCGCCCTGGTGGCGCTGTGCTGGCAACTGGGGACCATTGCCGCCCTGTACGGAGTGGTCCGGTGCAGTCAACGGCTGCTCGGAGTGGGAGACGGTTCCTCGCGCATAGCGATGCTGTGGACGGCCATCGCGATCTGGACCGAACCGCTGCGCAGTACCTTCGACTACGGGCAGATCAATGTGATCCTGGTGCTCGCGGTCCTGTGGGCGGGTTGCAGCACCCGGTGGTGGTTGTCGGGCCTTCTGGTCGGGCTGGCCGCCGGAGTGAAGCTCACACCGGCGATCACTGTTCTGTATTTCGTGGGCGTACGGCGCTGGGGCACAGCACTTTTCACGGCTGTGGTTTTCGCCGGCACCGTTGGACTGTCGCTCGTCGCCATCGGTGCGCAGGCACGCTACTACTTCACTGACCTACTGGGCGACGCGAGTCGGGTCGGACCGATAGGGACGTCCTTCAACCAGTCATGGCGGGGCGGCCTCTCGCGTGTCCTGGGCCACGATGCGAGCTACGGACCAGTGGTGCTGATCGCCATCACCGCGACAGCGGCCCTGGCCGCACTGGCCTGGCGCGCGCTCGGCGCGGACGCTGATGCGCAACGTGACCGACTTGGCTCACTGCTGGTGGTCCAACTCTTCGGCCTGCTTATCTCGCCGATCTCATGGACGCATCACTGGATCTGGTTGGTGCCGTTGATGATCTGGCTGCTCGATGGGCCGTGGCGGAGCCGTCCTGGCGCGCGGGTGCTGGGCTGGGGATGGCTGGCGCTGACCCTCATCGGTGTCCCGTGGCTACTCAGCTTCGCCCAGCCGACCATCTGGCAGATCGGCAGACCGTGGTACCTGGCCTGGGCCGGCCTGGTGTATCTCGTCGCCACGCTCGGCACCCTGGCGTGGATCGCGGCTACCGGGAATCGAGGCCGGAGACGATTCCGTCGATCTGTCGAGCCAGCTCAACGTCCCTATCGGTGATCCCACCCTCGGAATGCGTCACCAGGGCGAAAGTGACTGTCCGCCAACGGATATCGATATCAGGATGATGGTCGGCCCGCTCGGCGTGCTCGGCCACCCGGCGGACCGCCTCGATCCCGTCGAGGAACGCGGGGAAGCTCACCGACCGACGCAGCGCGCCGTCGGTGCGCTGCCATCCATTCAGATCCGCCGCGGCGGCGTCCACTTCATCATCGCTCAGCACAGCCATGGGCCAACGGTATACCGTCACACGCCATGCAGGTTGTCGTTGCCGGGGCTTTGATCTCCGGTTCGGCGCTGCTGGTCGCACAGCGGCAGCGGCCCCCGGAACTGGCCGGACTGTGGGAGCTACCGGGCGGCAAGGTGGCGCCGGGGGAGACTGATGCTGAAGCCCTGGTACGTGAGTTGCTCGAAGAGCTCGGCGTGGAGGTGATGGTGGGTGATCGGATCGGCGCGGACGTGGTGATCGGCGATGCGCTGATCTTGCGGGCCTACCTGGTGTGCCAGACCGGCGGCACGCTGGCGGCCCTCGACCACGACGCGCTGCGGTGGGTCGAGGCGAGCGATCTGCCCGAGTTGGCATGGGTGCCCGCCGACCGGGCCTGGCTACCCGAGTTGCGCAGCCGTCTTGCCCGCTGATCAGCGCACACGTTTTCGCGAACCGGCCCCCACACTGCGACAATCACAGGTGTGACTAGCCCCAACTCCCAGCACGAATTCCGAAACGTCGCCATCGTGGCGCACGTCGACCACGGTAAGACCACCCTCGTCGACGCCATGCTGCGGCAATCCGGGGCACTGAGCCACCGCGGCGACGACGCCGTCGAGCGACTGATGGACTCCGGGGATCTGGAGAAGGAGAAGGGCATCACGATCCTCGCCAAGAACACCGCCGTGCACCGCCGTAACCCCGACGGCAGCAAGACCGTGATCAACGTCATCGACACCCCTGGCCACGCCGACTTCGGTGGTGAGGTGGAACGCGGCCTGTCCATGGTCGACGGGGTCCTGCTGCTGGTCGACGCCTCCGAAGGCCCGCTGCCGCAGACCCGGTTCGTGCTGCGCAAGGCGCTGACTGCGCACCTGCCGGTGATCCTGGTGGTCAACAAGACCGATCGTCCGGATGCCCGCATCGCAGAGGTCGTCTCGGAAAGCCACGACCTCCTGCTCGATGTCGCCACCGATCTGGATGCCGAGGCGCAGAAGGCCGCCGAGCATGCCCTCGGCCTGCCCACACTGTATGCATCCGGTCGTGCCGGTGTGGCGAGCACGGTGGAGCCGGCCAACGGCGAGAATCCGCAGGGCGAGAACCTCGATCCGCTTTTCGATGTGCTGCTCGAGCACATCCCGCCGCCGAAGGGGAACCCGGAGGCGCCCCTGCAGGCCCTGGTCACCAACCTGGACGCATCGGCGTTCCTCGGCCGTCTGGCCCTCATCCGGATCTACAACGGCAGGCTGCGCAAGGGCCAGCAGGTGGCCTGGATGCGTGAGGTCGACGGGCTTCCCGTCATCACCAGCGCCAAGATCACCGAACTCCTGGCCACCGAAGGGGTGGACCGCAGGCCGACTGATGAGGCCGTCGCCGGGGATATCGTCGCCGTCGCGGGGATGCCCGAGATCATGATCGGCGACACCCTCGCCGACCCCGAGCACGCGCACGCGCTGCCGCGCATCACCGTGGATGAGCCGGCGATCTCGGTGACCATCGGCACCAACTCCTCGCCCTTGGCGGGCAAGGTGTCCGGCCACAAGCTGACCGCACGCATGGTCAAGTCCCGGCTGGACACCGAACTGGTCGGCAATGTCTCGATCCGGGTGGTCGACATCAGCCGCCCCGACGCCTGGGAGGTGCAGGGCCGCGGTGAACTGGCGTTGGCGGTGCTCGTCGAGCAGATGCGTCGCGAGGGTTTTGAGCTGACGGTCGGCAAGCCTCAGGTGGTCACCCGCACCATCGACGGCAAACTGCACGAGCCGTTCGAGGCGATGACCATCGACTGCCCCGAGGAGTTCGTGGGCGCGGTCACCCAGCTGATGGCCGCCCGCAAAGGCCGGATGGAGGAGATGGCCAACCATGCCGCCGGGTGGGTCCGGATGGACTTCATCGTGCCCAGCCGCGGGCTGATTGGCTTCCGCACCGACTTCCTCACGCTGACCCGCGGGACCGGTATCGCCAACGCGGTGTTCGATGGTTACCGGCCGTGGGCCGGGGAGATCCGGGCCCGCCACACCGGATCGCTGGTGAGCGACCGCTCCGGTTCGGTGACGCCATTCGCGATGATCCAACTCGGTGACCGCGGCCAGTTCTTCGTCGAACCTGGCGACGATACCTACGAGGGTCAGGTTGTCGGCATCAACCCCCGCGCCGAGGACCTCGACGTCAACGTCACCCGCGAGAAGAAGCTGACCAACATGCGGCAGTCAACATCCGATGTGATGGAGACACTGGCCCGTCCGCTGGAACTCGGCCTCGAACAAGCCATGGAGTTCTGCGCCGAGGACGAATGCGTCGAGGTCACACCCGAGATCGTGCGAGTGCGCAAGGCCGAATTGGATGCCACCACCCGAGGCCGCAACCGCTCGAGGGCCAAGGCACAGAAAGCGTGACCTCGCGGACCGACCGCCGGTCGATACGCTGAACGGCGTGCTGAATAGAACGCACAGGCTACGAACCGCAGGCGCGCCGCTGGCGGTGTTGTTGACCGTCCTGTCCTCATCGGCGTGCACCGTCGACGCGCCGCCGGCCCCGCAGAGCACCGAAACCTCTCAAGCTATCGCGCCGGCTCCCAAGGCCACCCAGATCATCATGGCCATCGACTCGATTGGCGCCGGCTTCAACCCGCACCTGTTGTCGGACCAGTCGCCGGTCAACGCAGCCATCGGTGCACTGGTACTGCCCAGTGCGTTCCGGCCGGTGGCTGACCCGGCCACGGCGACCGGCTCACGCTGGCAATTGGATCCTGCGCTGCTGGTGTCGGCAGCGGTGACCAGTGCGCGCCCGTTCACCGTCACCTACAAGATCCAGCCCGAGGCCGCGTGGACCGATAACGCCCCCATCGCGGCCGACGACTTCTGGTACCTGTGGCGCCAGATGGCGAGTCAGCCCGGTGTCGTGGATCCGGCGGGCTACGACCTCATCACCGGCGTCCAGTCCGTCGACGGCGGCAAGACCGCGGTCGTCACTTTTTCACAGCCCTACCCGGCCTGGCGGGAATTGTTCAATGATCTCGTGCCGGCCCATATCGTCAAGGATGTGCCCGGGGGATTCTCGGCCGGTTTGGCGCGTGCTCTCTCGGTGACCGGCGGTCAGTTCCGGGTCGAATCCATCGATCCGCAACGCGACGAGATCCTGCTTGCCCGCAACGACCGGTTCTGGCGTCAGCCGGCCACGCCCGACCAGATCCTGTTCCGTCGGGCCGGTGTGCCTGCCGCCCTGGCCGACTCGATCCGCAACGGCGACACCCAGGTGGCTCAGGTGCACGGCGGGGCAGCGGCCTTCGCCCAACTATCGGCGATCCCCGAGGTGCGCACCGCGCGGGTGATTACGCCGCGCGTCATGCAGCTGACATTGCGAGCCCAGCAGCCCAAGTTGGCGGATCCCCTTGTGCGGAAAGCGATTCTGGGCCTGATCGACGTGGATCTGCTCGCGGCGATCGGTGCCGGCAGCGACAACTCTGTCATCTTGGATCAGGCCCTCATCCGCGCACCGAGTGATCCCGGGTATCTGGCCACAGCGCCGGCGCCACTGGGTACCGAACGTGCGCTCGCACTGTTCACCGAGGCCGGGTATCAGGTGGATCGCAGTCCGACGGAGTCCCCGATTTCGCCGCTGCCCGTCGTACCCGGAAGTGCTGCACCGCTGCCCCAAGAGACCACCCGCGGACGCATCAGCCGTGACGGAAAGACGCTGACGCTGGTGATTGGGGCCGCGGCCAATGACCCGACATCAGTAGCGGTGGCCAGCACTGCTGCCGACCAGTTGCGCGGTATCGGGATCGCGGCCACGGTTCTGGCGCTAGACCCACCCGTGCTCTACGGCGCCGCCCTGCTGAATAACCGAGTCGATGCCATCGTGGGCTGGTCCAGTGCAGGCGGTGATCTCGCGACGGTGCTGGCTTCTCGTTACGGTTGCCCGGCATTGGAGGCGATTCCGTTAGCGACGACGCCCCCGCCCTCGCCGCCCCCGGTCAAGGGCCCATCGTCAGGTGCGCCACTTCCCACTGAACCCACTCCACTGGTGCGCGCCCCGTCCAACCTCACCGGTATCTGCGACCGCAGCATCCAACCGCTCATCGACGGCGCCCTCGACGGTTCACGAGATATCAACGGGGTCATCGCCGCCGTCGAGCCGCGGTTGTGGGCCATGGCGACGGTGCTACCGATCATGCAGGACACCACGATCGTCGCGGCCGGTCCGAGCGTTCAGAACGTCAGCCTCACCGGCGCGGTGCCGGTGGGCATCGTCGGCGATGCCGGTGCGTGGACTAGGTCGAACCGCTAGGGCGAATCGCTAAGTCGAACCGCTAGGGCGAACCACCAGCTAGCCCGTCGACCGGGTCCGCGCGGCCCGGGTCCGGGGTGAGCCGGTATCACCGGTGCGCTTGGACGCCGTCGCGAGCGTCCTGCGGTGGGCAGTCTGCCGGGGCGCGGCAACCCGGGCCGCGGCGGCGACCGTGGCGGCTGCGGCAGAGACCGTCGGGATGGGGGAGGTGGTCACCCCCGGGCCACTGGTGAGGTCGGTATAGACCGCTTCGCGGAGGATCTGAATTGCGCCGATGGTGTTGCCCACCGCGGCTTGGATGCTCGCGCTCACCGGTGCCAGGCCGGCCTGGATCGCCGCGATGACGTCACCCCCGGCGACGAGTGTTTGGGCGAAGTACGTGATACCCAGCAGGCCCGAGCTGATGATCTGCCGCACCCCGGTCAGCACCTGCTCGCCGACGCCGAGGGTGCCCACGATGGCGTCGGTGACGGCCTGGCGTGCCCGGGCGCGGGTAGCGGCGAACTCGTACCCGCCGAAGGGCTCGCGGGGCGCCGCAAACAGGGCGAAGCTGTTGTCGGCCGGGATCTGGAAGGCGAGGATGCCGACGCCCAACGCCTGGGTGATGCTCAGGCCGGACGACAACGCGCCCCCGATGGCAAACGGACTCGCCAGCAGTCCCGCCGCGAACCCGATAGCGCCCCACCCGGTGAACGGCGACGCCGTCGGGGAGGGCGGACTGACCGGTCCGATGCAGACCGCGCACTGGGCGGTGCTGCCGATCACAATCGGGGCGAGAGCCAGACCGTCGGCCAGGAGATTGACCAGGATCTGGTAGGGGATGGCGCCCAGTGCGGGCGCTGCGGTGAGTTCGATGCCGGGGATCTGGACCGTCGGCAGATGTACCTCGGGGGGCGGGGCCAGCGGGCTGACCGCGATCACGCCGACGCTGGCTATTGCGACGCCGGCGGAAAACACAGAACGGATAGCAGCAGACATTTTCCACACCCCTTTTTCCCAGGACTGCCCCGGATATCTAAACCATAGGCTGATTACCGGCTCAGCAAAGGTATTTTCGGCGCTAAGGTTGGACTGGGGTCAGCCGGGCAAAGTGGCCGGGCGCGAACATCTCGGGTGTGACCCGCCAGGTAACCTCCGACGGGAACACCTGAATAGCTGTCTTGAGTCGGCAATCGTGTCGTGTCAGCCCACAAGCTGAGAACCGGAGGTAGCAATGCCAGGTGACGTCGGCACCGCGGCTGCCGAGTATCCGCCCAGCCGGGTTGAATTGCCGGCGGCGGATATCGGTCGTCTGTTGTTGCGTTGCGTAGACCGTCCGGGCCTGGTTGCCGCCGTCAGCACGTTCCTTGCCGGAGCCGGGGCGAATATCATCTCGCTGGCTCAGCACGCCACCAGCCAGTCGGGCGGAACGTTCATGCAGCGGACCGTCTTTCACCTACCCGGGTTGGCCGCGGCCCGCGATGGATTAGAACGGGACTTCGCCGAGAAAGTCGCTGAGCCCTACGCGATCGACTTCCGGCTCACCGAGGCCGCCAAGCCCAAACGGGTGGCCATCATGGCGTCAAAGACGGACCACTGCCTGCTGGATCTGCTCTGGCGCAATCGCCGTGGCGAGCTGGACATGTCGGTGGTCATGGTGATCTCCAACCATTCCGACCTTGCCGACCAGGTGCGGCCGTTCGGAGTGCCCTTTATCCACATCCCGGCCAACAGGGACACGCGTGAGCATGCCGAGCAGCGCCTGCTGGAACTCCTGCGTGGCAATGTCGATCTGGTGGTGCTGGCGCGCTACATGCAGATCATCACATCCGATTTCCTTGCCGAGGTCGGCTGCCCGCTGATCAACATCCACCATTCGTTCCTGCCCGCCTTCATCGGGGCAGCACCGTACCGGCGGGCCCGGGAGCGCGGCGTCAAACTCGTTGGTGCCACGGCGCATTACGTCACTGCTGACCTTGACGAGGGACCCATCATCGAACAGGACGTTGTGCGCGTCGATCACCGCCACGATGTCAACGACCTGGTTCGCCTCGGCGCGGACGTCGAGCGCGCGGTGCTGTCCCGCGCGGTGTCATGGCACTGCGAAGACCGCATCCTGCGGGACGGCAATCAGACCGTCGTCTTCTGACCGGCGCCGGCACTCGTCACGAGCCGGCCCAGACGGTGGGCGGTCACCGCAGCCGTGGTGAATACGATGAGCAGCCACCAGGGCGGGTGGGCCAACTCCCAGACGAAGATTGCCGCCCAGACCGGGGCGTCCTGGGTGATCGCGAGCACCCCCGCCGCGCAGGCCAGTGACACCGCCGCGACGTTGAGGTGCACGGGAGTGAACGTATTCACCGACAGCGCGACCAGCGATCCCATCGCCGCGCCGGTGGCCAGTGCGGGGGTGAGTAGGCCGCCCATTGCTCCAGCGCGCAGATAGATCGCCGTGAGAAGCGGCTTGAGGGCCAACAGTGCGGCAGCAGCGGCCAGCGTGAGGCTGCTGTTCAGGCTGATCTCCAGGATGCTCGATCCATTTCCGGGAAGCTCCGGCCACCGGTGCGAGCAGATTCCGACCAGCAGGCCGGCCATCGCGATCCCCGGTATCAGCAGCCATGAGGTGTGTGCCGCACCCCGTGAACGGGCTCCGGTCATAATGCGGTTGAAGGCCAGGCCGACGCCGAGTGCCAGCGGCGCCAGCAGCACCGCACCGGCGATCAGAAGGTAGGACAGCTGCGGATTGGGCCAGTCCAGAAGCCGTCGATCATGGGTGAGCGGCGCGGCAACCGCCACGGCCAAGCTGGAGGTGATCAATGCGGTTCCGGCGGCGCGCAGATTCCAGGTCCGCAGGACGACCCGCAACGCGAACAGCGCGCCGCCGATCGGCACGCTGTAGACGGCGGCCAATCCCGCGCCGGCGGCACAACCCAGCAGGATCTCGCGGTCGGTCGCGGTCAGCGCCCAGCGTCGGGTGCCCAGGTCGCCGAGTGCGACGGCCAACTCGCGGGGCGCATTCTCGCGGCCGAGCGAGGCGCCTGAGCCGACCACCAACACCTGCAGGGCGGAATCGATCGTCATCGCCAGCCGGGGGATGGGGCCGCGACGGGTGATCGCCTCGGAGATCGTCGGCACCGGGCCGTGCCGCCGCAGCAGCCACCAACCGCAGCCGGCCAGCGCACCGCCGATCATCGGCCCCACTGCCCGCCGGACAGGACTCGAAGCGGTGACGCCGTCGAGCAGACTGCCGAAGCTGTAGTGATAGGTGAGGTGTTCGATAAAATCCAGCAGAACGCTTGTTACAAGGCCTGCCAGCCCGGCAAGCAGTCCGATCGCCATTACCGCGCAGCCGAATTCGAGGTTGCGACGGTTCACGCGTTGAATTTAGTCGGTGTGGGACCCGAGTCGGTGTTGAACCCGGGTCGGTAGGGTGACGCCGACACGACGATGCATGCAGAGGAGGGCCGGTGCCTGCTGTTCCGCGGCTGTTGTTCGTGCACGCCCATCCCGATGACGAGACCATCAACAATGGCGTGACCATGGCGCGGTATGCCGCGCGCGGCGCCGCGGTCACCGTGTTGACCTGCACCCTCGGTGAGGAGGGCGAGATCATCGAGGAGCCCTGGATGCAGCTGGGCTTCGCCGATGCCGATCAACTGGGCGGCTACCGGATTGGCGAACTGGCCGTCGCGCTGAGACATCTCGGAGTCAGTGGGCCGCGATACCTCGGCGGGGCCGGGTGTTGGCGGGATTCCGGTATGGCGGGCACACCGCCGCGTCGGCGCACCAGGTTCGTCGATGCCGACTTCGACGAGGTTGTCGGCCAACTCGCGGCCGTGATCGCCGAACTGCGCCCACACGTCGTGGTGACCTACGACCCTGGCGGCGGTTACGGCCACCCCGACCACATCCAGGCGCACCGGATCACCGCCGCCGCGCTATCCGCTGCCGCCACTTCTTGGGCGGTGCCGAAGTTCTACTGGACAGTCGCCTCCGCCAACACATTTCGCGCCGGCCTTGATGCGCTTGGTCCCGACGATGTCCTCGGGGATTGGATCTGGCTACCCGCCGATGCGTCATATGGATTCCCCGATGACCGGATCACCGCGGTCATTGACGCTTCGGAGCACCTGCCGGCGAAGGTTGCGGCTATTGGCGCCCATGCCACCCAGATGGTGCTCGGGCCGACGGGCCGCGCGTTCACGTTGTCGAATAAACTGATCTTGCCGGTGCTGAGTCAGGAACACTACGTACTTGTATCGGGCCGATCGGGCGAAACGGACGAGAAGGGTTGGGAACACGACCTTCTGGCCGGACTTGACCTCACCGCGGAGTAGTGCGCTGGAAAGCCGAGGCGCACTCATCGTCCTTGCACTGCTGGCCGTCGACGGTGTTGTGTCCGCTGTCCTGGGCGCGCTGCTACTCCCGCTGTATCTCGGTGCGATCCCGTTTCCGATCAGCGCCCTGCTGAGTGGACTTGTCAATGCGGCGCTGGTGTGGGCAGCGAGTTATTGGACGGACTTTAAAAGACTTGCGGCCCTTCCGCTGTGGGCGTGGCTGGTGACGGTGGCGGGACTCGCACTCGGTGGCCCAGGTGGTGACATCGTCTTCGGCGGGCCGGGAATCATGGCCTATTCGGTGCTCGTCCTGTTGGCCTTGGGCGCGTTGCCGCCGGCGCTGATATTGCGCCGAATGTCCTGAGTGGCTCGCGTCAGCTGTTGCGGCAGACGGATTGTGTCCGTCGCCTGTGGGGTGCTGTCGGGAGCCGCATTTGATGCCTCCGGTTCGGGATCGGTCGCGGCTCGTTGCACTCGAACGCCGCTGCGACTCGCGGAACGCGAGGCTCGGGACTCCCTGACGGCCACGGGCAGTGCGGCGTCCAGTCGCTCGGAGATGCCCTCGATCGGCGCGGAGGTGGCATCAGATGCGGTCCCCGCTGAGGCAGCGGTGTCCGACGCCGGAGCCGCGGAGCGAACCCGGGCGGCTGCGGAGGCAGTGGCAGCGGCGGCCCGGTCTGCCGCGGCTGCGGTCGGGAAGACAGGGAGCACCGGGCCCGGCGGCAGGGGCGGGAAGAAGCCCAGGACCCAGGCGATCTCACCCTGGACAAGGTTGGTGACGGCAGTGTTCACCCCGTTGGTGAGGGTGGGGCCGATCAGGTCCACTTGACCGTCGATCAGGAAGGCGAAGCTATACACCAGTGCCTGCACGATCGGTTCGCCGGTGTCGTAGACGATATTGATTTGCTGGCCCAGCCAGCCGAGCGGCCAGGGCAGATAACTCACGGCCCAGGCGGCGACCTCGAATCCCCACTGCACCCAGGGTTCCAGGGCGTTGTAGGCGTTGATGATCATGTCCCCGGTTGAACCCGTTGCGGCGGCCACCGGGCCCGCTGCCGCGGTAGCGGCCGCGGCCGACGCGGCAGCGCCCAGCACCGCTCCGGCAGCGGCGGTGACCGGCTGGACGAGTGGCCTCACGGCCGAGCTGAGTTCGATCGAGGGCAGCGTGACTGCGTCGATCCTGGGCGGGGTGACCGGAACCACCGCCGCGGCGCTCATGGTCGCGGCTGCCAAGCCCGCGGCAAGATAGGAACGCACGGACACCGTCATTCGGACTGCTCCCTGGTCGAGTTTGTCATGGTCGTAGGTTTGCTGCAGGTCTATATCACTACTGTACGTTTCGGGCCGTCCGGTGTTACATATCGTCGCTGCCGCGCACCCCGAACTACCGGTCAACAGCTGGTACTACTGTGGGGGCCATGTCGGAGGCCGATGATGCGTGCAGGAACCGATGACATCTGAGGGTTCGCTGCCGACCCCGGTGGTGCCGCCGCGGGCGGAATCCGTATCCCCGGCGGCATTGCGCAGGGTGCTGCGACGGGCTCGTGACGGGGTGGCACTCAATGTCGATGAGGCCGCCGTCGCCATGACCGCACGCGGCGAGGATCTGCTCGACCTGTGCGCCAGCGCGGCCCGGGTGCGCGATGCCGGGCTCGAATCGGCCGGCCGTCGCGGCGAACACGGCCGGCTACCGGTGTCGTACTCGCGGAAGGTTTTCATCCCGGTCACCCACCTCTGCCGCGACACCTGTCACTACTGCACATTTGTGACGGTGCCGGGCAAGCTGCGCGCAGCCGGCCGAGGCATGTACCTCGAGCCCGACGAGATCGTCGGCATCGCCCGCCGCGGCGCCCAACTCGGCTGCAAAGAAGCTTTGTTCACCCTCGGTGATCGGCCCGAGGCGCGATGGCCGCAGGCCAGGCAGTGGCTCGACGAACGGGGTTACGACTCGACACTGGCGTACGTGCGGGCGATGTCGATTCGGGTGCTGGAGGAGACCGGTCTGCTGCCGCATCTGAACCCCGGGGTGATGACCTGGGCAGAGCTGTCCCAACTCAAACCCGTCGCGCCGTCGATGGGCATGATGTTGGAGACCACATCGCAGCGGCTGTTCGAAACGCGCGGTGAGGCGCACTACGGCAGCCCGGACAAGGATCCGGTCGTGCGGCTTCGTACGTTGACCGACGCCGGACGGTTGTCCATCCCGTTCACCACCGGACTGTTGGTCGGCATTGGGGAGACCCTCGCCGAACGCGCCGACACCCTGCACGCGATCCGCCGTCTGCACAAGGAGTTCGGGCATATCCAGGAAGTCATCGTGCAGAACTTCCGTGCCAAGGACGACACCGCGATGGCGGCCACGCCCGACGCCGGCTTCGACGACTTCGTGGCGTGTGTCGCGGTGGCCCGCCTGGTACTGGGTCCGGAAATGCGTATCCAGGCCCCGCCCAATCTTGTTTCGCGCCAGGAGTGCCTGACGTTGTTGGGCGCGGGCGTGGACGACTGGGGCGGGGTCTCCCCGCTGACCCCGGATCACGTCAACCCGGAACGGCCCTGGCCGGCACTGGAGGACTTGGCCGCGGTCACCGCCGAGGCTGGATTCGATCTGGTGCAACGGCTCACCGCCCAGCCGAAGTACGTGCAAGCCGGTGCGGCCTGGATCGATCCGCGGGTGGCGGCACACGTTGCGGCGCTGGCCGACCCGGAGACCGGATTTGCCCTCGACGTTAATCCGTTAGGACGGCCGTGGCAGGAGCCCGACGATGTCACCGAGTCCCTGGGCCGTACTGATCTGCACAGCGCGATCGACACCGAGGGGCGGCGAACCGCGGTCCGCAGTGACCTCGGCAGCGCCTTCGGTGACTGGGAGTCGATCCGCGAGCGGGTCGGCGAGTTGGCGTCCCGCGTCCCCGTGCGCGTGGACACCGACGTCGCTGCCGCCCTGCGCGCCGCGGAGCGTGATCCGGGCGGCTGTAGTGACGCCGAATACCTGACGCTGGCCACCGCCGATGGTGCTGCGCTGGATGCCGTTGCCGCACTGGCAGATTCGCTGAGGCGGGATATCGTCGGCGATGACGTCACATTCGTGGTGAACCGGAATATCAACTTCACTAATATCTGCTATACGGGCTGCAGATTCTGTGCGTTCGCACAACGCAAAGGCGATGCGGACGCCTTCTCGCTATCGGCGCAGGAGGTGGCAGATCGGGCTTGGGAGGCCCACGTCGCCGGAGCGACGGAGGTTTGTATGCAGGGTGGGATCGACCCGGAACTGCCCGTCACCGGTTACGCGGATTTGGTGCGGGCCGTGAAGGCTAGGGTGCCCTCAATGCATGTGCACGCCTTCTCTCCGATGGAAATCTCCAATGGAGTCACCAAAAGCGGTATGAGCATTCGCGAGTGGTTGATCAGCCTGCGGGAGGCAGGTCTGGACACCATCCCCGGAACCGCCGCCGAGATCCTCGACGACGAAGTGCGCTGGGTTCTCACCAAGGGCAAGCTGCCCACTTCGCAGTGGGTGGAGATCGTCAGCACCGCGCACGAAGTGGGCTTGAGGTCGAGTTCGACGATGATGTACGGCCACGTCGACACCCCGTCGCATTGGGTCGCCCATCTCAATGTGCTGCGCGGAATCCAGGATCGCACCGGCGGATTCACCGAGTTCGTTCCACTGCCGTTCGTACACCAGTCGTCACCGCTGTACCTGGCAGGCGCGGCCCGCCCGGGTCCCACCCATCGCGATAACCGCGCGGTGCATGCCCTTGCCCGAATCATGCTGCATGGCCGCATTCCCCAGATCCAGACCAGTTGGGTAAAACTGGGCGTGCAGCGCAGTCAGGTGATGTTGACCGGCGGCGCCAACGATCTTGGCGGCACCCTGATGGAGGAGACCATCTCCCGGATGGCGGGTTCGCAACACGGATCAGCCAAGAGTGTCGCCGAACTCGTCGCGATCGCCGAGGGCATCGGCCGGCCGGCTCGTCAGCGGACCACCACCTACGTCAAGCGGGCGGCCTGAGTCCACGCAACCTCGGGTCAACTCCGCCGGGCTTTGATCCAGTCCCCGAACGTGGATCGCAGGTAGGTCAATCCGAGCAGGATCGTGACATACGCGCCCCCCATCACGACCCAGGCGTAGGGCAGCAGGAGTGGCTGGCCGAAAAAGGTCAGCCCGCTGAACGATCCGGGGCCCACACTGAAGCCGATCCCCATGATCAGTCCGCCGAGGAAGCATCGGAGGGCCCGGCCCTTGAGCGGGCCGGTGAGTTTGGCGCGAGTGCAGGTGCGCCCGCCAACTATCGCCCCGATCAGCAGCGCGGCAAACAGTGCCAACCCGCCGAGGATGCCGTCGAGGGCACGCCTCGACGCAGCACCCAATAGTTCCGCGTATCCCGAAGGGCGGCCGTAAATCTGAATCAGCACGAGGGTCACCGTGGCGATGACGATGTTCGCCGTGCGCGGATCCCACGCATTGCGAAGGAAATCCCGCCAACCCTCGTGCCTACCCTTGAGCAGCCAGCGGACGTTGAGGGCGAGGACGATCACGAGCCCGACGATTGCGGCCACAGGATACTTCGGTGAAACGGTGGTCGGTGCCGCTGCGGCGTGGACGCTCGCGGCGGGACCGAATGCCTGGGCAAGGAGGCAGCCCGCGGCGACGCCGGCGATGGTCAGGAGGAAGACGTACTCGCCCGAACCGATGCGTGCCACGACACCCCCGGTGCACGCGCCGCCGACCACCGCGCCGATGCCGAGCAGCAGGCCGCCGACCACGGACCACACGGTGACCGGGAACAACTCCACCTCCGGGGTGAATCCGGTCATCAGGTACAGCAGGGCTAAGCCCCCGGGGATCATCA
>Ga0194035_1001064_pt1 | contig 14919 bp, 11 predicted proteins | sample JunL2320m_MetaG_FD_148680 | JGI IMG/M metagenome (GOLD analysis project Ga0194035, IMG submission 148680) | Anoxic zone freshwater microbial communities from boreal shield lake in IISD Experimental Lakes Area, Ontario, Canada - Jun2016-L239-20m | ecosystem: Environmental > Aquatic > Freshwater >...
ACTCAAAGTCGTAGATGCCTCTGAGCGCTTCTTGGCTGAACTCGACGGGGTGACTGACCCGGAGGAGAAGCGTAAGACGATCGGACGTCTATTCATCCGGGTATTTGAAGATGCAGCGCGTGAGGTTGTTGAAGAGGCTGGTTCTACTGGCCAAGAGGTTGAATTCCTGGTGCAGGGCACGCTGTATCCCGATGTCGTCGAGTCAGGTGGTGGAACGGGAACGGCAAACATTAAGAGCCACCACAACGTTGGCGGGTTGCCGGACGATTTACAGTTCGCGTTGGTTGAGCCGCTGCGCACCCTGTTCAAAGATGAAGTCCGCGCTGTTGGGGCAGAACTTGGATTGCCGGGCGAAATGGTGTGGCGGCATCCATTCCCCGGCCCTGGCTTGGCAATCCGCATTGTTGGTGCGGTGTCGCGGGATCGTTTGGAGATCCTGCGTGAGGCTGATGCCATTGTGCGCGCCGAAGTATCTGCCGCTGGACTGGATCGTTCGATCTGGCAGTTCCCCGTGGTGTTGCTCGCGGACGTGAGATCCGTTGGGGTTCAAGGTGATGGACGTACATATGGTCATCCGATTGTGCTGCGTCCAGTGTCGAGTGAGGATGCGATGACGGCCGATTGGTCGCGCCTTCCTTATGACCTGCTTGCGAAGATTTCCACGCGCATTACCAATGAGGTACGCGAAGTGAATCGGGTTGTGCTGGATGTGACGAGCAAGCCACCGGGGACTATCGAGTGGGAATGAGCCCGAGCCGTAAGGCGAGGGTCATGTCCCACTCGCGAGTATTCAGAGTGGGAATGAGCCCGAGCCGGTAGGCGTAGGCTGCAGACATGAGCTTCGTTTACAACATTCTGCTGTTCTTGCACTTCATCGGTATGGCCATGTTGATCGGTGGTTTCTTAGCGCAAATGCGTGCGGTGCCGCGTCAGGTTACGCAATGGATGCGCGATGGTGCCCTGACGCAACTGCTGACGGGCATTGCGCTCGCTGGTTTGAGTGGCAGTGGAATAGGTACCGACGAGAACTTTTCACCAGCGGCGGTGGGTACGAAGCTTCTCATCGCTCTAATCGTGGCCGTTGCCTGCATCATGGGAATGCGTCAGCCAGCCGATAAGCAGCAGCCATGGTGGGCGGCGGCCGGTGGCCTGGCGATCATGAACGTTGTGGTTGCGGTGTTCTGGCTGAGCACAACAGCTACAACCGGTGGCTGGTTCGCATGGGATGGCCTCACACCGGCATGATCGAGACGAAGAATCCCTCAGCCAGTCGGCCTTCAGGTAAGCCTGCTTGCTCAGCCATCCGTGTGCTCCACATGCGCAGCATCCCCGGCAGATCCTCCATGTGGGCGGTCTGGGAATCATGGGCGCGTAGAGCGGCGACCTTCGTATCGAACATCTCGGTCATATCGACGTAGTGTTCGAGAGTGTGATGGCCCATCACCCACACTTCCGAGACTGACCAGGCGTCGAGCCCCTCATCGGTAAGTAACGACGGATGGGCGAACGGGTTGCGCGCATCGGGGTAGACGGACTGAATTGCAGCCTCACCGGCGGCTAGGTGGTCCGGGTGTGAGGCGGGGATGCGCTGCCAGTTGCGCTCTGGGCTCTGAATGAGCATTCGCCGCGGACGTACCTGACGGATCACGCGGCTGATATCGCGGCGGAGCCCGTGAGTGACGGTCAGTTCACCGTCTTTGTAGCCCAGGAAGCGCACGTCGGTGACCCCGCATGCAGCGGCGGCGGCCGTTTGCTCAGCGCGTCGGATGCGCGGAATTTCTGACCGCGGCACCGCCGGATCAAAGCCACCAGCGTCGCCGTCGGTGATGATGCAGTACGTGATCGCTACGCCTTGAGCAGCCCAGCCGGCCAAGGTGCCCGCGGCGCCAAAGTCCACATCATCCGGATGCGCAGTTACGACGAGGACTCGTTCAAGTTCAGCATCCGATATCACCGATGACACTCCTGTCCGATTTACCCCATTAAAGGGCAATTTAGCGAGAGACTAGTAATTAAAGTTACTCATGGGGCGAAAGTGACAGCGGCTTCGTGCCGATAGAAACCCTATGAGGTGGGTTAAGGATACGTCGCGTTCACTCACGTCACGAGCCGTCCTTAGTTGTGTTGCTGCGCTCGTGGCAACCGCCGTAGTGGGTGGGTCGACGTTCGCTCCAGCACATGCGTCTGGAACAACCACGCCTACCGCGTCACCAACGCCGACGCCAACGCCAACGCCGACACCAACCCCGACACCGGCGCCTGTTCCGCTGCCACCAGCCCCGAAAACCCCCACCTTCACCGCTGCCATCGATGGCGCACCCCAGTATCAGGCGCAGTCGATCTGTTCGCCGACGCCAAAAGCTGGCACAAAGAAGCTGGCAGCTCTGCTTCAAACCACCTATGGCCCGTTTTCCACGGACATCTCGCGTGCCTGTAATGACGGAGGGCTTAGCGAGCATAAAGAGGGTCGTGCCATCGACTGGATGGTCAATTACAAGGTGTCGGCGCAGCGCGCTCGCGCCGTGTCGTTCCTTAACTGGTTGCAGGCCACGGACAATTTCGGCAACACAAATGCGATGGCCAAGCGCCTAGGCATCATGTACATCGGCTGGAACAACCGCTTTTGGAGCGGTTACTCACCAGAAAAGGGATGGACGAATCTCAAGGGCTGCTTAACCGATCCGGCAAAGGCGGCAGCTTCCTACGACACCTACTGTCACCGCAACCACGTGCATCTGTCGTTGACGTGGGAAGGTTCCTCGGGCTTGACCTCGTTTTGGACGGGTCGAGCAGTGGCTGGGCAATGTCCGTCACCTTGGACGTCATCCCAGCCAGCACTGAAGTCTGCTGGTGATATCACTCCCATCTCTCCCGTACATGTCCTTGATACCCGCACCGGACTTGGCGTTGGCTCGCCGTGTCGGCTTAGCCAGAAGCAGTGGTCAAGTGACCAGCGGGACGCGGTTGTTCAGGTGGCCGGTCGCGGTGCAGTTCCTGCGGCGGGTGTTGCGGCCGTGGCGATTCGGGTGACTGGGCTGGCCGCCAGTGCGCTGAATCCGACGATCACGGTTCATGGCAACATGACCTCAACCGCAGTGCCCATCTTGACCGCGCTATCGACGGGCACCTACTTCGGCAGCGCTGTCGTTCCGGTGGCTAGTGACGGAACGATTCGGTTGTCGATTAATCGCGGTTCGGCAGATCTGCGCGTCGACGTCGTAGGTTATGCGCGTGCCACCACTCTGGCCGTTTCGGTCGGCTCGAAGCCAACGGGCACGGCGCATATCATCCCCGCGATACCGCTGTTTGATTCTGCTGCCGCACCGCTGAAGCCGAGCACATCGCGAACGATTCAACTTGCGGGCCAAAGCGATATCCCGACCAGCGGTATCACCGGCATGTACGTGACGTTAACGGTCGACCCGTCGACAACGCCGGGCAGCGTTCAGTTGATTTCCGCCTCAGGCAACCCGGTTGCTCAGGTGATCGCGATGCCGGGGATCAGCCGCAGTGTGAACGCACTCGTGCCGACCACTGACGGACGTGTCTCGATCAGAAACGTGGGAAGTGCAACTCTCACTGCCCGCATCACCGGACAGGGCTGGGTTTCGTCAGCCGCGTCTGGGAGCCGCGCATCGATGTTCCCGGCAGCGGTTACAGCCGTTGATACGACTGCGAATGTTGGCTTGAAGGGTGCGTGGACGACCGCAGCACCCCGCACCGTCTCAGTCGCCGGACACTTTGGCGTGCCCGTTGGGGCGAAAGCAGTCGTTCTATCGCTCAGTGCGCTCGGCGGTTCATCGGCCGATACGTTGAAACTCACCTCAAATGGAACGGTAGCGGGGGTTTCATTCCGTCCGCTCCTGCTTGCGCAGGACACCGTGGTTGTTCCGCTGCGAGCCGACGGCCGCGTTGACTTTGTGACCGCAAGCATCGGAACTGGGCTCACGGTTCGCGTTCTCGGCTTCGTTTCCTAGCCGCTCGCGCGACCTTCTTGCTCGCTAGTCCGGGTCATCGGTGCACTGTCGGGTAGTGCGCATAGACTCCGCATTGATGTCCACTCTTTTTGACGATCTCGGTCTGCCATATCCCGAGCAGCCGACTGCCAACGATCATGCCTCGGCGTCCCTCGGCGGGAATCCCATTGATCTGGTAGCGGATCTAAATCCGCAGCAGCGAGCCGCCGTTGAACACCGCGATAGTCCGCTCTTGATCGTTGCTGGCGCCGGCTCTGGAAAGACGCGCGTGCTCACCCGCCGAATCGCTCATCTTCTTGCCACCGGTGATTCTCGTCCTGGCGAGATCATGGCGATTACCTTCACCAACAAGGCTGCGGGCGAGATGCGCGAGCGCGTTGTCGAGCTCGTTGGTCCTCGCGCTCGCACAATGTGGGTCTCAACATTCCACTCCGCATGCGTGCGCATTCTGCGTAAAGAGGCCACTCGCCTGGGTATGACGAACTCGTTTTCGATCTACGACTCGACCGATTCGCAGCGGCTAATGACGTTGGTCTGTCGTGATCTGGACCTAGATCCCAAGCGCTATCCGCCGCGTGCCTTCAGCAACCAGGTGTCGAACCTGAAGAATGAACTGATCGACGACGAGACGTTCGCCAGCCAGGCCAGCAATCACCATGAGAAGACCTTGGCTGAGGCATATCGCGATTACCAGCGGCGCCTTCGTCGGGCCAATGCATTCGACTTTGACGATCTGATTTCGTCCACAGTCGCGCTCTTCCAACTTTTTCCTGATCTTGCTGAGCACTATCACCGCCGATTCCGGCATGTTCTGGTTGATGAGTACCAGGACACAAACCATGCGCAGTACGTTCTGGTCAATGAGCTAGTCGGTAAAGGGGACGGTGGGATTCCGCCCGCGCAGCTGTGCGTCGTCGGAGATGCCGACCAAAGTATTTACGCATTCCGCGGTGCGACGATTCGCAACATCGAAGAGTTCGAACGCGACTACGCCAATGCGACGACCATTCTCCTCGAGCAAAACTACCGATCTACGCAAACCATTCTCACTGCTGCGAATGCGGTGATCACCCGAAACACTGCGCGTCGCGTCAAGCGGCTTTGGACAGATGCCGGTGATGGTGAGCAAATCATTGGCTACGTTGCCGACAACGAGCATGACGAAGCGTCTTTCATCGCTCGCGAGATTGACCGGCTCTCCGATGACGAGGCAGTCCAGTCGCGCGATGTCGCGGTGTTCTACCGGACGAACGCGCAGTCCCGCTCACTAGAAGAAGTGTTCATCCGCGTTGGTTTGCCGTACAAGGTTGTTGGCGGTGTTCGCTTCTATGAGCGCAAGGAAATCCGCGACGCCCTCGGTTATCTGCGGGCGCTGGCTAATCCCGATGACGATATCTCGATCCGTCGGATCCTCAACACACCCCGACGGGGGATCGGTGATCGGGCCGAGGCTGCGATCGAAATGCTGGCCCAACGTGAACGGATCTCGTTCGGTAACGCGCTCGCGCGCGCGCAAGAAGCACCCCTGATGGCAGCAAGGTCACTGAGTGCGGTTCAAACCTTCGCCCAGATGATGTCTGATCTGCGCACTCTCGTGGAAGCCGGTTCAGGCCCAGCGACGATTCTCACTGCGGTGCTTGAACAAAGTGGGTATCTGGCTGAGTTGATGGCAAGTAGTGATCCGCAGGACGAGACGCGCGTTGAGAACCTTGCCGAACTTGAATCGGTCGCACGCGAGTTCGAGACCGATCAGCCAGAGGGCTCACTGACGGACTTCCTTGAGCGGGTGTCCTTGGTCGCGGATTCTGATGAGATCCCCGATGACGACGAACATGGTGGAGTGGTCACGTTGATGACCTTGCACACCGCGAAGGGTCTTGAATTCCCTGTCGTGTTCCTCACCGGTCTTGAAGATGGCGTTTTCCCGCACATGCGCTCACTTGGTGATACTCGCGAGCTGGAAGAAGAGCGTCGTCTGGCGTATGTCGGCATCACACGCGCACGTCAACGGCTGTACGTGTCGCGTGCTGTTGTTCGTTCGGCATGGGGTGCACCTTCGTATAACCCGCCGAGTCGATTCCTCGATGAGATCCCAAGCGAGCTTCTGCATTGGAATCGCGTCGATCCGGTTGGCTCCGGACGTAGTGCTGGTGGCGACAGTTTTGGATCGGCGCCCTCCTTGATGGCGGCAGCCTCGAGGCCAGGTGTGCGCAGCCCCGGCAACCGCGAGGTTGTGTCACTCTCCCCAGGGGACCGCGTCACACACGACAAATTTGGTCTTGGCACCGTTGTTTCCACCAGTGGCATGGGCGAGAAGGCTGAGGCAACGATCGACTTCGGCGGCGATGGTCCCAAGCGCCTGCTACTTCGCTACGCCCCGGTTGAAAAACTCTAGTCGAATCCCTGCCAAGCGTGATGTTCACCACGATGAGCCGTTTATGGTCGGTTGGGGATACCGCCGGTGATGGTGGCCTGAGTACCCTGAGCAGTATCGCGGCTGGTGGCAGGTCTTAAGCCGAAGCGCAAAACCGGTTGGCTTGTCGAAACGACGTGGGTGCAAGGAGATGGATATGGCTAGCGCACAAGCAGCGCCACGAGCGGCAGACGGTAGTCCGATCCGCGTGATTGTTGCCAAGCCCGGTCTCGATGGCCACGACCGTGGTGCGAAAGTTGTTGCTCGCGCGCTGCGCGATGCAGGTATCGAAGTGATCTACACCGGGCTGCATCAAACCCCCGAGAACATTGTGCGCACGGCGATTCAGGAAGATGCTGACGTCATCGGGTTGTCGGTTCTTTCCGGTGCTCACCTCACGCTCTTCGCTGACGTTCTTGCCCAACTTGCTTCGCACAACGCCTCTGACATCGTGGTTTTCGGTGGAGGCATCATCCCTGAGGACGACATTGTCGAACTTGAACAGATGGGCGTTGCCAAGATCTTCACTCCCGGTGCGACCACTGCGTCCATCGTCGACTGGGTAGTCGGTCGAGTCGGAGCCGGCGTTTAGCACTGCTCTGTCTAGCGTCACTGACAATTGGACCGTCCCGCAGCGTGGGAAGTTCGGTGTGATCCGTATCGCACCCTGGTCGTACCTGCTGACAAAGGGTGGGGTCGCTCTGTCACAGTAGGGGGGTGCGAGCGATGACCATGTTGACTTGCCTTCTCTGCCGTTGATTTCCTATCGAGTCAGGACGTGGCCGTGGATCTATACGAGTTCCAAGCCAAAGAACTGTTCGCACGCCACGGTGTGCCAACGACCAGTGGCATCGTGGTGCGCACCCCCGCACATGCCAAGGAGGCCGCTGAAGAACTCGGCTGTGCCGTTGTAGTGAAGGCGCAGGTGAAGACGGGTGGTCGGGGCAAGGCTGGCGGGGTGAAGCTCGCCGCTGATCCGCAGGAGGCTCTTGATCGAGCCACTGACATTCTCGGTCTCGATATCAAGGGTCACACCGTGCACCAGGTGCTGATTACTCCGGCGTCAGACATTGCCGAGGAGTATTACGTCTCGATTCTGCTTGATCGGTCGAATCGCACCTTTCTGGCAATGGCGAGCAAAGAGGGTGGTGTTGAGATCGAACAGCTTGCCGTTGAACGCCCAGAGGCACTTGCTCGGGTACATGTTGATCCACTCGTCGGTGTCGATCGCGCTAAGGCTGAAGAGATCGTCGACAGCGCCGGCTTCGATAGCTCAGTGCGCGATCAGGTGATCGAAGTTCTCGAACGTTTGTGGGACGTATTCATTAACGAAGATGCGACCCTAGTTGAAGTCAATCCACTAGTTAAGACGCCGGACGGGCAGGTCTTGGCTCTTGACGGCAAGGTGTCGCTCGACGAGAACGCGTCTTTCCGCCACGCAGATTTCGATTCGTTGGTGGACTCGGGTGAGACCGATCCCCTTGAGGTCGCCGCGAAGGAGCGGGGTCTGAACTACGTCAAGCTTTCTGGCTCGGTGGGAATCATCGGTAATGGCGCCGGGCTCGTTATGAGCACACTGGATGTTGTGGCCTACGCCGGTGAAGAGTTCGGCGGACAACGTCCGGCAAACTTCCTCGATATTGGCGGTGGCGCATCGGCACAGGTGATGGCCGATGGGCTTGAAATCATTCTGTCTGATGCCGAAGTTAAAGCAGTTTTCGTGAATGTCTTCGGTGGAATTACCGCCTGCGACTCTGTCGCTAACGGAATCTTGCAGGCCCTTGAACTTCTTGCTGGCAAGGGTGAGGCAGTTGCCAAGCCGCTGGTCGTTCGACTAGACGGCAACAATGCTGACCTTGGTCGCAGTATTTTGCGCGACGCAGGCAATCCGCTGGTGGAGATTGTCGACACCATGGACGAGGCTGCGCGTCGCGTAGCCGAACTCGCAGCTCAGGGAGCATGACGATGGCTATCTTCATCAATGAGAACTCCAAGATCCTCGTTCAGGGAATCACCGGATCTGAGGGTGGAAAGCATGCGCGTCGCATGCTCGCCTCAGGGACGAACATTGTCGCTGGCGTGACCCCCGGCAAGGGTGGGCAAACGGTTGATGCCGATGGCCGGATCATTCCCGTCTTTAGCAGTGTGGGCGATGCGGTAGCCCAGACCGGCGCCGACGTTTCGGTCATCTTCGTGCCGCCGAAGTTCACCAAGGGCGCGGTGTACGAAGCGGTGGATGCTGCGATTCCCCTCGTAATTGTTATTACTGAAGGCGTGCCGGTGCACGACAGTGCGGCTTTCTTTGCTTACGCACAGGAGAGCGGCACGACCCGACTCGTTGGCCCGAACTGCCCCGGCATCATCAGTCCTGGCAAGTCCAACGCAGGAATCATCCCCGGCAACATCACGCCGGCCGGACGGATCGGTTTGGTGAGTAAGTCGGGAACCCTTACGTACCAGATGATGTACGAACTTCGCGATCTTGGCTTCTCCACCTGCGTAGGTATCGGCGGGGATCCGATCATCGGTACGACGCACATCGACTGTCTGGAAGCTTTCGAAGCCGATCCGGAAACCGATGCGATCGTCATGATCGGTGAAATCGGTGGAGATGCTGAGGAGCGTGCCGCAGCATTCATTCAGGCACACGTAACGAAGCCTGTTGTCGGGTATGTGGCTGGCTTCACCGCGCCTGAGGGCAAGACGATGGGGCACGCTGGTGCGATCGTCTCAGGCTCGTCGGGAACAGCCGCGGCCAAGCAGGAAGCTTTGGAAGCAGCCGGAGTACGCGTCGGTAAGACGCCGAGCGAGACGGCCCGCTTGATGCGAGAGATCATCAGCGGCCGCTGAGCGGCCTTAGAGATCCTTAATGGCGCTGATCTCGCCGCTAGCGATTGCCGCGGTCAAGGTGGCGTAATCGCCCGCGTTGACATCGGCGTACTTTAAGGCGTATTCGGTGATCGCGTCTTCGAACTTCGTCCGCGCACCGAGGTACGAGGCGATGGCTATTCGGTCGCCCGAACGTGCATGTGCCCTGGCTAAGGTTTCGCCGCAGATGCGTCCGTAGAGGGCAAGTCCATCCGGCAACATTCCGACGGGATCGATCGACCCTTTCCCGTCACGTAGTTGACGGATGTAGAAGTCATGCTCGACGTCGTCAAGGCCTCTGGAAGATTGCCAGCCCAGAAAGATGTCGCTCGTGGCCTGCATGAACTGCTGTCCGTGGACTACGCGCTGTCCTTGATGCTTGAAGCGACTCTTGCCAGCGAAGCGTTCGAGCACCGAATCCTGAGCTTCCTTGGCTTGAAGTACCAGTGGGTCGCCTCCGTCAACGCCTTCGAAGAGCAGAAGCCAAGAACGAGTGCCCACACTTCCGACACCGACAACCTTTCGCGCCATATGGACGAGCCGAAACTGCTCGAGTAAATGGCGACGATCCCTTTGCAACGTGCTGCGATAGCCACGAATCATCGTGCGAATGTACGAGTACGTCGCTTCAACTACGTTGCTGTCTTGAAAATCCTCGATCGGTCGAACCAGCGGAGGTTGAGAAACAAAGCGTAATTGGCCGTCAACGAGCTCAGCCAGTTTTGACACCGCTTGAATACTGTCTTTCGTCCGTGCCTTTTCCAGTACTGACGACGTCGTAGTCATTCGTCTCGCATCGAGTGTTTGACGAACGGTGGTCAGAATCTCTTCAGCATCCAGATGCGAGTACCAGATCGCCAAGTTCCCGTTGGCGGCTAGGGTGCGCATGGCCTCGCGATAACCCAAGGCGCTGGCGCTGGCTGCGTCGCGAGTCTGTTTCTTGGTAAAGCCGTTGAGCTGGGCTGCGATAGCCACACTGGCGGCCATCCTCTTGACGTCCCACTCGAACGGTCCCGCATGAGTCTCGTCGAAGTCGTTGATGTCGAAGACCAAGCGTCGCTCAGGCGAGGCGTAGATGCCAAAGTTGTTGATGTGCGCATCACCGCAGAGTTGAACGGTTAGACCGCTATTGGCGTTTGCGGCCAAGTCAGAGGCCATTACTAACGCGCCACCGCGGAAGAACGTGAAATTCGATGCTGACATGCGGCCGTAGCGGATCGGCACGAGGTCCGGCACCCTTGAGGCATCCTGACTCTGTAAGAGGGTCAAGGCTCGGGGTCGGTCGTCTGTTGATAAATCAGCGAGTTGAGTGAGTGAAAGTTTCTTTCGAACGGCCTTACCCGTCGCAGCGCGCTCCTGCCGTGATGGATGAGGCACGGGCTTCAAGCGGCGGGTGGCTGCGATTGTCGACGTGGTCTCCGGGATCGGATCTGCCGCGGTCTCTAGGTCGGTCATGGAACGTCCAATCCTCGGCACGTGCACATACCAATCCTTCGACCCTACTCACGCAGGTGTGAAGTGTCTTGTTTCGCAATTGCCGGTGATGCAGGACTTGGCCCGTGTCGTTGCCCTAGTGAACTGGTGAGTCGATGCGACCATCGGTATGTGACGTCCACTATTGAACGGCCGCCCGCCAAGGGTGCGCCTCGCAGAGACAGCAGTGCGGCACGTCAAAACCAGCCGATCATGGCTGCGATTCCGGTAGCAGCGGTGAGTGCGGCGGCCTGGGCAGCGATATGTGGGCTGGCCGGGATTGGCATCTTCGTAACCATCGGCTGGGTGCTCAGTCCTCGGGCAGAGGATGGGTTAGGTGTCCCGATCGAATCGGCGGGTTTGCTGTGGCTTGTCAGTCATCACGCCGGGATTTCGGTTGGTGCGGTGACGATCACCCTCTTACCGATGGCACTGCTGGTGATTCCTCTAAGCCTGCTGCGGATCGCGGGTCGGTGGGCCGCTCGGATTACCTCGGTGCAGGGCTGGGTGGATCACGCACTTTTGGTTGTAGCTGGAACAACGGCTTACATGTTGATCGCGTTCGGTGTCAGCCAGTTGTGTGATCTCAATGGTGTGGCCAGTGTTTCGACTCCGATGACAGTGATCTCTTCGGGAATCATCGGGGCGCTCGGACTAGCTCTTGGGATTTTGGGGGCGAAGGGTGGGTGGCGCATGGTGTGGTCGCAGATTCCCGCCGACGTTCGACCGATACTGATCGCCGCCTCATCGATTGCTTGTGCACTGGTGAGCTTTTGTGCAGCTATCGGGATTATCGCCTTGCTAGCAAACTGGTCGACGGTTATCGGGTTGGGTAGCGCACTCGGTACTGGTCTCACAGACGTACTCGGCGTTTTGCTTGTGACGTGCGCCTACTTGCCGAATCTCATCGTCTGGGTACTTGGTTACATAAGTGGTGCCGGCGTGGTTATTGGCGGCGGTGCGACAGCGAGTGTGTTTTCAGTCAGCGGCGGGCTGTTGCCATCGGTCCCGGTACTTGCCGCGATTCCGTCGGAGCCTGGCCGGCTGGCTCCTTTGCTCCTTGTTCTGCCTGTGCTTGCCGGTGTCATCGGTGCGCTCATCCTTCATCGACGTTTTGTGTTCCAACTCCGTAACGAGGTTCTCGCACTGCTGTCGGCAAGTGCGCTTGTCTCCATGGCCGTCCTGGGCCTCGCGTGGCTTAGCGGCGGCAGCCTCGGTGCTGCGCGGCTTAGCTATCTAGGGCCAAAACCTTTCCTTACTGCGGTGGCGGTTTTTGTTTTGACTTCCGCGGGCGCGGTTGTCTGCGCGCTCATCACATATGTCGTGCCCACGCTTCGGGCGCAAGGTACGGGCGAGCAGTTGGCACCCTAGGATCGTCCTGACACCGTTTCGGCGAAAGGGCATCCGTGGACCAGCCACATCCAGACCAGCGCACGCGCTTTGTTGTTTTGGCGTCTGGTACCGGCACCCTTCTTCAATCACTGCTCGATGCAACTGCTGATCCTGGTTTTCCGGCCCAAGTTGTTGCCGTTGGTGCGGACTTACCGGATGCGATTGCTCTCGATCGCGCCACGAAGGCCGGGGTTCCAACCTTCGTTCTCCCTGTGGAAGATTTTCCATCACGAACGGCTTGGGATGACGCGCTAACCGCAGCAATCGCCGAGTGGAGTCCGGACTGGGTTTTTTGTGCTGGTTTCATGCGCATCCTTGGCTCAGCGACTCTTTCGCATTTCTCCAATCGCATCATCAACACTCATCCGGCGTTGCTCCCAGCCTTCCCTGGGGCCCATGCCGTGCGCGATGCACTCGTCTATGGGGTCCGCGTGACAGGTTGCACCATGCATCTGGTTGACGAAGGAGTCGACACCGGCCCGATCATTGCTCAGGCACCCGTTCACGTTGATGCCTCCGATGATGAGGCGAGCTTGCATGAGCGAATCAAAATGGCTGAGCGGTCATTGGTTGTTGGAACGATTGCTGCGATCGCGTCGCGCGGTTGCATTGTTGATGGAAGAAGGGCTTACATCCCGTGACAATGCGCGTGATTCGCCGGGCTCTTGTCTCGGTTTATGACAAGACAGGTTTGGACGAACTCGCACAGGCGCTGCACGCGGCCGACGTCGAAATCGTTTCAACGGGATCGACGGCCGCGCGCATCTCCGCGCTGGGCATTCCAGTAACGCAGGTTTCGGATCTGACTGAGTTTCCGGAGTGTCTCGATGGTCGGGTCAAGACGCTACATCCGAAGGTGCACGCTGGAATTCTTGCGGATTTGCGTCTTGACGATCACCAACGTCAACTCGACGACTTAGGTATTGCCCCGTTCGAACTTGTCGTGGTTAATCTATATCCATTCGTTGCCACTGTTGCCTCCGGCGCAACCCCGGACGAGTGCATCGAGCAGATCGACATTGGTGGTCCGTCGATGGTTCGCGGAGCAGCTAAAAACCATCCAAGCGTCGCGGTTGTCACCTCTCCGGCGAGATATCCAGATGTTCTCGAAGCGTTGCGTAGCGGTGGATTTACGTTAACTCAGCGCCAGGCCCTGGCTGCTGATGCCTTTATTCACACGGCAAACTACGACGTTGCAGTCGCTTCGTATCTCGGTAACGTGGTAGCACCGAGCGATGGTGGCACGGGCTTCCCTGCCTGGATTGGCGCAACGTGGGAGCGTGCGGAAGTTCTTCGCTATGGCGAGAATCCGCATCAGCAAGCAGCGCTCTACATCACCAACAACTCGCCAAATCCGGGCTTAGCTCAAGCCGAGCAGATTCATGGCAAGCAAATGTCGTATAACAACTTCGTCGATGCCGATGCTGCGCGGCGCGCGGCCTATGACCATGCCGAACCCGCCGTTGCCATCATCAAACATGCCAACCCGTGCGGTATCGCGATCGGCGTCGACATCGCTGAAGCGCATCGTATGGCCAATGACACCGATCCAGTTTCGGCGTTCGGCGGTGTGATTGCTGCCAATCGCACGGTGACCTTGGCGATGGCTGAGCAGGTTGCCGAAATCTTTACGGAGGTTGTTGTCGCGCCAGGGTTCGACGAGGATGCCAAAGAGTTGCTGCAGCAAAAGTCGAATCTGCGCCTCTTGGTTGCTCATGATGTTCAACCGCACGGGGGAATCGAGATCCGCCCGATCAGCGGCGGGGTACTGCTTCAATCTGTCGACAAGATCGATGCATCCGGTGACGATCCGGCTCAGTGGACGCTTGTGTGTGGCGAGCCCGCCGACGCCTCGACGTTGCGTGACCTGCAGTTTGCATGGCGCGCAGTGAGATCTGTGAAGTCGAATGCAGTTCTGCTCGCCAAGCATGGAGCAGCTGTCGGCGTTGGAATGGGACAGGTTAATCGTGTTGACTCAGCGCGGTTGGCCGTTGCTCGTGCCGGAGACGGCAGAAGTCGTGATGCGGTTGCCGCATCCGACGCATTCTTCCCATTTCCCGATGGCCTTGAAGTGCTTCTCGACGCGGGCATTAAGGCCGTCGTCCAGCCAGGTGGATCAGTGCGTGATCAGGAAGTAATAGCCTGCGCGGTCGCCGCGGGCGTCACGATGTACTTCACTGACACTCGCCACTTCTTTCATTAGGTTGGGGCACTTAACCAACAGGTTCCGCAAGGGATCTGGGCCAGATTTCCCGTTGTGATCGCCCGTAAGTATAGAGAAGGTGAGGCGTCGACATAATGACCGAGCGCCACACCGTCCACCCACCCGCACACCCCATTGCGATGTTGGCGGCCCTCGGTATCGGTGGTGTCATCGCCATTCAAAGTCGAATCAATGGCGAGTTTGGTCATGTACTCAACGACGGAATCTTCGCAGCGGTGCTCTCGTTCATCGTTGGGCTCTCCATCTTGGTTGTCATCATGGCGTTTCGACCACAGACCCGTCAGCATCTGTTCCACGACCTACCGAGTGCATTCGCCGATGGACGACTTAAGTGGTGGCAGTTCCTCGGTGGGCTTGGCGGTGCGACCGTTGTGGCGAGTCAGACCTTGACCGTCCCGCTACTCGGTGTTGCCCTGTTTACCGTTGCCCTTGTCGCTGGTATGACGGGTTCGTCGCTTCTCGTCGACTGGATGGGACTTGCGCCCGGTGGAAAGCGTGCCGTGACGGGGCCTCGGGTCGCGGGTGCGGTAGGCACCACATTGGCAGTGGCCCTAGCGGTGTCGGGACGTTTC
>Ga0194035_1001066_pt1 | contig 14913 bp, 14 predicted proteins | sample JunL2320m_MetaG_FD_148680 | JGI IMG/M metagenome (GOLD analysis project Ga0194035, IMG submission 148680) | Anoxic zone freshwater microbial communities from boreal shield lake in IISD Experimental Lakes Area, Ontario, Canada - Jun2016-L239-20m | ecosystem: Environmental > Aquatic > Freshwater >...
GGGTGGGGCGTGTCGCGGGCGGCGGGGTGGGGCGTGTCATGCGTGCTGGCTCGACACCGAGATCACTTCGCCGGTCAGGTAGCTGGAGTAGTCGCTGGCGAGGAACGCGATCGTCGCGGCGATCTCCCACGGCTCGGCGGCCCGGCCGAATGCCTCACCCTCGGAGAGCCGGTCAAGCAACTCGGTCGAACTGGTCTTCTCGAGGAAACGGTGCCGGGCGATACTGGGCGACACCGCGTTGATCCGCACCCCGTATTCGGCGGCTTCGATTGCGCTGCAACGGGTCAGCGCCATCACACCGGCCTTCGCCGCGGCATAGTGCGACTGCGAATGCTGAGCGCGCCAACCCAGCACGCTGGCATTGTTGACGATCACGCCACCGTGGCCGGCCTCGCGGAAATACATCAGCGCCGCTCGCGTCGCCCGCATCACCGAGGTCAGCGACACGTTGAGTACGCGATCCCATTCCTCGTCGGTCATATCGATCACCGGCGTCTGCCCACCCAGTCCGGCGTTGTTCACCAGCACATCGAGTCGGCCCAATCGTGCGGTGGTCGAGGAGACCAGCGCGTCAATCTGCGCAGTCGAGGTGACGTCACACACCACGGCCTCCACGCGGCCGAACCCCAACCCCGCCAATTCATCTCGGGTCTCGCCGAGTCGGCGCTCGTGGTGATCGGAGATCATCACATCCGCGCCCTCGGCCAGTGCCCGTCGTGCGGTGGCTGCGCCGATCCCGGTGCCCGCCGCCGCGGTCACCACCACGACCTTGCCGGTAAGCAACCCGTGACCCTTGATCTCCTCGGGCGCTACCGTCAATGACGCCACTACCCTCTCGCCTCCCGCGGTAGGCCGAGCACCCGTTCGGCGATTACGTTGCGCTGGATCTCGTTTGATCCGCCGTAGATGGTGTCGGCCCGGGAGAACAGGAACAACCGCTGCCACTCGTCGAACTCGTTGTCCGCCAGGACAAGTCCGGATTTGCCCTTAATGGCCATGGCAAGTTCGCCCAGATCGCGATGCCAGGTGGCCCACAGCAGCTTGGAGACGTTGTCCTGGCCGGGCAACTCATCATCCATGGTCGCCAGGGCGAATGACCGCATGGTCTGCAAACCGGCCCAGGCCCGGGTGAGCCGCTCGCGGATCAGCGGATCGTCGATGGCCCCGGTGTTCTTGGCCAGTTCCACCAGACCGGAAAGCTCACGGGCGTAACGGATCTGCTGGCCGAGCGTGGACACCCCGCGCTCGTACATCAGCGTGCCCATCGCAACCCGCCAGCCGTCGCCGGGTTCGCCGACCACCAGGTCGGCATCGGTGCGGGCGTCGGTGAAGAAAACCTCATTGAACTCCGAGTCCCCGGTCAGCTGGACGATCGGGCGAATCTCAATACCCGGCTGGTCAAGGGGGACAAGGAGATACGCCAATCCGGCGTGACGCTTGGAGCCTTTTTCCGACCGCGCCAGTACGAAACACCACTGCGCCCAGTGCGCCAGCGACGTCCACACCTTCTGGCCGTTGATGATCCAGGACTGCTTCTCAGGGTCCCCGTCGAGAACCGCCGATGTCGCCACGTTCGCCAGGTCACTGCCCGCACCAGGCTCGGAGTAGCCCTGGCACCACAACTCGGTGACATCGCGGATGGCGGGCAGGAATCGCTGCTGCTGCGCAGGTGTTCCGAAGTCGATGAGGGTGGGACCGACCAGTTCCTCACCCATGTGGTTGACCTTGTCGGGCGCGTCGGCGTGGGCGTACTCCTCGTAGAAGGCCACCCGGTGGGCGACTGACAGGCCGCGGCCCCCGTGTTCAACCGGCCAGCCGAGACAGGTCAGCCCGGCGGCGGCCAGGTGCCGGTTCCAGGCCAGCCGTTCCTCGAAAGCCTCGTGCTCGCGGCCCGGTCCGCCGAGACCCTTGAGCGCCGCGTAATCGCCGACCAGATTGTCTTCCAACCATTCCCGGACCTCCGCCCGGAACTCCTCGACTGTGATCACCCCTGTAGGCTAACCTACCAAGCACTTGCTTGTCTGGACACCCTGAGGAGCAGCAATGACCGCGGATGCCGGGCAACTGCTCACCACCCCCGCGGTTCTCGACCGGATGGCACGCGACTTCGCCGACCACGATGCAATCGTCACTGCAGACCGCACTTTTACTTTCGCTGAATTGCGCGAGGAAGTCCGACGGGCCGGTGCGGCCATCGTCGGACTCGAGGTCGCACCGGGTGACCGGGTCGCGATCTGGTGCCCCAATACCTGGCACTGGGTCGTCGCGTGTCTGGCCATTCACTATGCGGGCGCCGTCCTGGTGCCGTTGAACACCCGCTACACCGCTGAAGAAGCGACCGACATCCTCGCCCGGACCGAGGTGCCACTGCTGATCGGGATGGGCCGGTTCCTCGGCCATGACCGAGTCGCCGATCTCGATCGCAGCGCGTTGCCCGCGTTGCGGCACATCGTGCGGGTGCCACTCGATGCCGATGACGGCACCTGGGACGAGTTCATGGCCGGGCCGCAAGCCCCGATGTCGGAGGTGGACGCCCGAGCAGCTGCGGTGCACCCCGACGATGTCTCCGACATCCTGTTTACCTCCGGCACGACCGGACGTAGCAAGGGTGTGTTGAGTGCGCACCGGCAATCGCTGTCGGCCCCCGCAGCCTGGGCCGAGTGCGGACAAATCACCAGTGCCGACCGCTATCTGTGCATCAACCCGTTCTTCCACAACTTCGGATACAAGGCCGGCATCCTGGCCTGCCTGCAGACCGGCGCAACACTCATACCGCAGCTGACCTTCGACCCGGAGCAGGCGATGCGGATGGTGCAGGACCAGAAGATCACCGTGCTACCCGGACCACCGACGATCTATCAGACACTGCTTGATCACCCGTCCCGCAAGGACTTTGACCTCAGTTCGCTGCGTTTCGCCGTCACCGGCGCCGCGATCGTACCTGTGGTTCTGATTGAGCGGATGCAGAGCGAACTCGACTTCAAGATCGTGCTGACCGCCTACGGGCTGACCGAGGCGACCGGTTTCGGAACCATGTGCCGCGCCGACGACGACCCGGTGACGGTGGCCACCACATGCGGGCGGCCGATGGCCGGCTTCGAACTGCGCATCGATACCCCAAGCGACGCCACCGAAGCCGGCGAGGTCCTGCTGCGTGGACCCAACGTCATGCTCGGGTACCTCGACGATCCGCAGGCGACCGCCGAAGCCATCGACCGCCGAGGCTGGCTGCACACCGGCGATATCGGCATCGTCGATGAGGCGGGTAACCTGCGGATCACTGACCGACTCAAGGACATGTACAAATGCGGCGGATTCAATGTGTACCCCGCCGAGGTGGAACAGACGCTGGCGCGGTTGGAGGGCGTTGCCGACGTCGCCGTCATCGGAGTCCCCGACGAACGCCTCGGCGAAGTCGGCAGGGCCTTCGTCGTGCGGCGTCCGGGTTCCGAAATCGACGAGGCGACCGTGGTCGCCTACAGCCGAGAACATCTGGCGAACTTCAAAGCACCCCGATCGGTGGTCTTCACCGATGCCCTACCGCGTAATGCAGGCGGGAAGGTACTCAAGACCTCCCTGCGAGAGATGACCTGATGGATCTGAATTACGACGAACAAACCTGCGCCTTCCGGGATGAGGTGCGAGCGTTCCTCGCTGACAACAAGGAATCGTTCCCCACCGAGTCCTACGACACGGCCGCAGGTTTCGAACAGCACCGCCACTGGGATGGGGTGCTGTTCGACGCCGGCCTATCGGTGATCACCTGGCCGGTGGCGTACGGCGGCCGCGACGCCACGCTGCTGCAGTGGGTGGTTTTCGAGGAGGAGTACTTCCGGGCCGGTGCCCCGGGCCGTGCCAGTGCTAACGGCATCTCGATGCTCGCTCCGACACTTTTCTCGCATGGCACCGAAGAACAGTTGGCACGCATCCTGCCGAAAATGGCCAGTGGCGAACAGATCTGGGCGCAGGCCTGGTCCGAACCGGAGTCCGGCAGCGATCTGGCGTCATTGCGATCGACCGCGACGCAGACCGATGGCGGATGGCTGCTCAACGGACAGAAGATCTGGAGCAGCCGGGCCCCGTTCGGAGAGCGCGGATTCGGACTTTTCCGCTCCGATCCCACCGCGCAGCGCCACCAGGGACTGACTTACCTGATGTTCGACCTCAAAGCCCCGGGCGTCACCGTGCGACCGATCCAGCAACTCGGCGGTGAGACCGGTTTCGGAGAGATCTTCCTGGACAACGTGTTCGTGCCCGACGAGGACGTCATCGGTGCCGTCCACGACGGCTGGCGGGCGGCCATGAGCACGGCCAGCAATGAACGCGGGATGTCACTGCGCAGCCCCGCGCGATTCGTGGCGCCGGCACAACGCCTGGTCGAGGCGTGGAAAGCCAACCCGGATCCGGCATTCACCGACCGGGTCGCCGATGCGTGGATCAAGGCACAGGCGTATCGCCTGCATACCTTCGGAACCGTGACGCGACTGGCCGACGGCGGCGAACTCGGTGCGGAGTCGTCGGTGACGAAGGTGTTCTGGTCCGACCTCGATGTCGCGATACATCAGACCGCACTCGAATTACGTGGACCTGATGCGGAACTCACCGATTCGTGGACCGACGGACTGCTGTTCGCCCTCGGTGGCCCGATCTACGCGGGCACCAATGAGATTCAGCGCAACATCATCGCCGAGCGACTGCTCGGCCTGCCCAGGGAGAGCGCCGGGGTGAAGAAATCATGAGGTTCGCACTGGATTCCGAGCAGCGTGACTTCGCAGCGAGTATCGACGCGGCCCTGTCAGCGGCCGATGTTCCCGCTGCGGTCAGGTCCTGGGCCCACGGCGACACCACGCCGGGACGCAAGGTGTGGGCGCGACTGAGTGATCTCGGCGTGACCGCGTTGGTCGTGGCAGAGGAGTTCGACGGCCTGGGCGCGCACCCGATCGACCTGGTTGTGGCATGCGAAAGGCTGGGGCGCTGGTGCGTGCCGGGGCCGGTAACCGAGTCGATCGCGGTGGCACCGGTTCTGCTCGCCGGCGACGACCGGTCCGCTGCGCTAGCGGCCGGCGAACTGATTGCGACGGTGGCAATGCCACCGGCGGTACCGCGGGCCGTCGACGCCGACTTCGCCGATGTGGCACTACTGGCTGCTGAGGGCGAGGTGGGCGATGCGATCGCGGCGGAGCAGCACAGATCGGTTGACCCGAGCCGGCGGTTGTTCGACGTCTCGGCCTCCGGACCGCTCCGCCCGGGCGATGTCGCGCGGGCTTATGAGTTCGGCGCACTGGCCACCGCCGCGCAATTGGTCGGTGCAGGCCAGGCGATGCTGGATATGACGGTGGACTACGCCAAGCAACGCACCCAGTTCGGCCGGGTCATCGGCGGCTATCAGGCGATCAAGCACACGCTTGCCGACGTCCACATCGCGCTGGATTTGGCCCGGCCGTTGATGTACGGCGCGGCGCTTTCCCTGGCTGAACATTCGAAAGACATCGCCCGAGATGTCAGCGCGGCCAAGGCGGCCGCCTCCGACGCCGCACTGCTGTCGGCGCGGGCCTCCTTGCAGACCCATGGCGCGATCGGTTACACCGCCGAACACGATCTGTCGCACTGGCTGCTGCGGGTGCAGGCGCTGCATTCGGCCTGGGGTGATCCGACAAGCCACCGGCGCCGAGTATTGGAGGCACTGTGACATCGACAGCGGAACGCCAACTGCTGCGGCAGACCGTCGCAGCACTGGTGGGTAAGCACGCCTCCTCAGAAGCCGTCCGCCGCGCCATGGAGTCCCCACGCGGATACGACGAATCCCTGTGGTCGATGTTGTGTGAGCAGGTTGGCGTAGCCGCGTTGGTAGTACCCGAGGAACTCGGTGGCGCGGGCGGTGAATTGGCCGACGCGGCAGCCGTTCTGGAGGAACTGGGCCGTTCACTGGTGCCCACACCGCTACTGGGTACGACGTTGGCCGAATTGGCATTGCTGGCCGCCGACCAACCCGACGGCGACACCCTCGAACAGCTTGCCGCCGGTGGGTTGATCGGTGCGGTGGTCTTCGACCGCGATTACGTGATCAATGGCGACATCGCCGATGTCGTGGTGGCGGTGCAGGACGCCCGACTGGTGCGCTGGACCGACGTGACGGCGGTGCCCGAACACAGTCTTGACCCGACCCGGCGCCTGGCCCGCGTCACCCCCGGCGGTTCGACGGCGATCGGCAGCGACCCCGGTATCGCCGACATTGCGGCAATCCTGCTCGCCGCTGAGCAGATCGGCGCCGCGGCACAGTGCCTGGAACTCACCGTCGACTACACCAGGCAACGCATTCAGTTCGGCCGGCCGATCGGCAGCTTCCAGGCACTCAAACATCGGATGGCCGATATGTACGTTGCCATCCAGTCGGCGCGTGCGGTGATCGGCGACGCCATCGACGCTCCGACGCCCGTGTCGGCGGCGATGGCCAGACTGGCGGCAAGTGAAGCGTTCTGCACTGTGGCCGGTGAGGCCGTCCAGTTGCACGGTGGTATCGCGATCACCTGGGAGCACGATATGCAGTTGTACTTCAAGCGCGCCTACAGCAGCGCCCAGTTGTTCGGTCCGCCCGCCGAGCAGGTCCACCGACTCGAATCCGAGGTGTTCTGAACCGCCGTGAACCCTCACGTGGCACGCCGGGCTGGTATCCCACCGTTCTACGTCATGGATGTGTGGCTGGCAGCCGCCGAGCGACAGCGCACCCACGGCGATCTGGTGAACCTGTCAGCCGGCCAGCCGAGCGCGGGGGCGCCCGGCCCGGTCGTCGCCGCGGCCACTAGGGCACTGGCGACAGACAGACTGGGATACACTGTTGCACTTGGCATTCCGGAACTTCGCGAGGCGATCGCCGCCTCCTACTCGAATAAGTACGGCCTCGCCCTCGGGTGTGACGACGTCATCCTGACCACCGGTTCCTCCGGCGGATTCCTGCTGGCGTTTCTGGCCTGCTTCGACGTCGGCGATCGGGTGGCGATCGCAAGCCCCGGCTATCCCTGCTACCGCAACATCCTGGCCGCTCTGGGGTGTGAGGTCGTGGAGATCGAGTGCGGTCCGCAGACTCGCTTCCAGCCGACGGTGCAGATGCTCGCCGAACTTGATCCGCCGGTGCGGGGCGTCGTCGTCGCGAGTCCGGCCAACCCGACCGGAACGGTGATCCCACCTGCCGAACTTGCCGCCATCGCGCGGTGGTGCGATGCGAACGAGGTTCGGCTGATCAGCGATGAGATCTACCACGGGCTGGTGTACCCGGGCGCGCCGCAGACCTCATGCGCATGGGAGACATCCCGCAACGCCGTTGTGGTGAATAGCTTTTCGAAATACTTTGCCATGACAGGATGGCGGCTGGGCTGGCTGCTGGTGCCGACTGGATTGCGCAGAGCGGTGGACTGCCTCACCGGAAACTTCACGATCTGCCCACCGGTGTTACCGCAGCACGCCGCAATCGCAGCCTTCACCCCCGATGCCATCGCCGAGGCCGAGGGGCATCTGCTCCAGTACTCGGCGAATCGGGAAACGCTGCTGTCCGGACTCCACCAGGTGGGCCTCACTCGCCTGGCGCCGGCCGATGGTGCGTTCTACGTCTACGCCGACGTGTCGGACTTCACCGATGACTCCTTGACGTTCTCCGAACGGTTGTTGGCGGAAACCGGCGTGGCGATCGCGCCCGGGGTGGACTTCGATACCGTCAATGGTGGTTCGTTCGTGCGCCTGTCATTCGCGGGGCCCACTGCCGATATCGACGCGGCGCTGAGTCGGCTGGGTCCCTGGCTGCACGGTTAGCCCGTCACCTTGATTCTCGGCGCGAATCCTGGTGCAGTCAGAGCCATGCCTTTCTTCGACCATGAGCGCGGTCGGGTCTACTACCGGCACTGGGCTGCCACGGACCCACGCGCTGCGGTGATCTTCCTGCACGGATTCGGGGAGCACACCGGCCTCTACCACCGGTACGGGTTCGCCCTCAACGCGGCCGGGATCGACCTGTGGGCGGTCGACCAGTTCGGCCACGGCCTCTCCCCCGGCGCCCGTGGTCAATTCGGCACGATCGAGGACAGCTCTGCGCTGGCGGAGAGGCTCACCGCGCTTGCCGAACTTGAGCGGCCAGGGATTCCGCTGGTGGCGCAGGGGCATTCGTATGGATCGGTGGTCACGCTGTTCCGTCTACTCGAACAACCCGTTAGTTACCTGGCCGGGGTGATTTCTGGTGCACCGCTGGTCCCCATTGCCGAACTGCTGGATGCGAATACCGTGCTGGATCTCGACGTTCGCGGTCTATCTGCCGACCCGTTCTACCTGGATTGTCTGGAAAATGATCCGCTGGGATTCACCCGAGCAGACGGCACCGCGCTGACCCGCGAGCTGGATCGGGGTTGGGACCGTTTCGGAGCCGAGTTGCCGGCGCTGGCAGTGCCGACACTGGCCGTGCACGGCGAGATCGACCCAATCGCGTCAGTGGGCGCCGTTCGGGCGTATTCCGAACAGATCCCCGCCCTTCGGATCACCGAATTCGCCGGAGCCCGCCATGACGTCCTCAACGACACCACGCATCAAGAAGTGGCCGACGCGATCATCGGCTTCATCGGCGAGCAGACCTAGCTACAACCAGGTGTCGGGGGAGGTGGCGGTCAGGAACGACTCAAGGTCGTCGCGCCATTGAGCCGGTGTGTTCTTGTCCGGTTCGATCCCGGTGTACTCACCCCGGTAGAACAGCAGCGGACGAGGCTTGACCGCCGGCACCTCCGAGAGGGATTGCACGGCGCCGAAGACAACGAAGTGATCGCCGCCGTCGTGAACCGAGTGCACGGTGCAGTCAATGTGGGCCAGGGAACCATCGACGATCGGCGATCCGAGGTTCGATAGATGCCAGTCGATGCCGGCGAATTTGTCGGGTTCCCTGGATCCGAATCGCGCACAGATATCTCGCTGTTTCTCAGTGAGCACGTTGACGCAGAACACACCATTGGCCTCGATGACCTGCCACGATCGCGACACCTTGGTCGGGCAGAACAGCACCAGTGGCGGGTCCAGCGACAGCGCCGCGAATGACTGACAGGCAAACCCGACGGGCGCACCGTCGTGCATCGTCGTGATGATGGTGATGCCGGTGCAGAACTGTCCGAGTACGTGCCGGAACGCACGGGGATCGATTGGTTCAGCCGTCATGGCGGCCGCTACTTGGCGTGCGAACCGATGGTGAAATCATGCCCCCACAAGCTGACCGCGGTGCTCTCCCGGGCGATCCAGTCCGCATCATCGACCTCGAGCCCCTCACAACCGAACTCGATGTCGAAACCAGCCGGGGTCTTCATATAGAACGACAGCATCTTGTCGTTGACGTGGCGGCCGAGCGTCGCTGACATCGGCACTTTTCGCCGCAGTGCGCGGTCCAGGCACAGCCCGACGTCATCGCTCTCCCCCACCTCGACCATCAGGTGAACGACACCACTCGGCGTGGGCATCGGCAGGAAGGCGAGGCTGTGGTGGCGCGGGTTGCATCCGAAGAACCGTAACCAGGCCGGCGGTCCATCGGCCGGTCGTCCGACCACCTGGGGCGGTAGCCGCATTGAGTCGCGCAGTGTGAATCCCAACACGTCGCGGTAGAAGTGCAGTGACTCGGCGTCATCCTTTGTGGTGAGCACAACATGGCCCAGGCCCTGTTCCCCGGTGACGAATCTATGCCCGTAGGGACTCACCACCCGACGGTGTTCGAGTGCCGCACCGTGGAACACCTCCAGTCCGTTGCCGGACGGATCGACGAAGTGGATCATCTCGTCAACACGGCGGTCGGCCAGTTCAGCGGCAGTGGCTTCCTTATAGGGCACGCCTTCGAGGTCAAGCGCATTGCGGATCTCTTGCAGGCCTGCGGAATTCGCACATTCCCAGCCGGCCCCGGAGAGCCGGTCGTGGGTGCCCGGGAAGATGACCAGCCGAGCGGGAAACTCATCCATCCGCAGGTACAGCGCACCGTCGGTCTCGCCCTTGCCCTCGACCATGCCGAGAACTTTCAACCCGTAGTCCCGCCAGGCCGCAACATCAGTGGACTCGAAACGCAGATAGCCCAACGAGCGAATGGGACTCACGCCGTACCTCCGAGGAAGTCAATGGTCAGCTTGTTGAACTCGTCGAACTTCTCGAGCTGAGCCCAGTGTCCACACTGCCCGAATACGTGCAATCGCACGCGGGGGATCTGCTTGAGCGCGACCAGCGCACCGTCGAGGGGATTGACTCGATCCTCGCGGCCCCAGATCAGTAGCACTGGTTGGCGCAGCTTGAATACCTCTCGCCACATCATGCCGAGTTCGAAGTCGGGGCCGGCGAAGGACTTTCCCATCGCCACAGCGGCGGCCAGCGACTCCGGTTCGCTGGCGATGGCAAAGCGCTCATCGATCAGTTCCGGCGTGATCAGCTTCTGGTCGTAGACCATGATGCGCAGGAAACGCTCCATGTTCTCCCGGGTCGGATTGGCCGTGAAGCGGCCCAGTAGCTTGACGCCCTCGGTGGGGTCCGGCGCGAACAAATTGACCGAGAGCCCGCCGGGGCCCATCAACACCAGCCGGCCGGCCCGGTCGGGGTTGTCGAGTGCGAACCGCACCGCGGTGCCGCCGCCGAGTGAGTTACCCACCAACGCGGGGCGCTGAATGCCGAGGTGGTCGAACAATGCCAGCACGGCATTGGCGCTGTAGCGGTTGTACTGCTCGTGCTCGGTGTGTTTATCGGAGTGCCCGTAGCCGGGCTGATCGATGGCAAGCACGTGAAAGTGCTGTGCCAGAACGCCGATATTGCGACCGAAGTTCGACCAACTCGACGCACCCGGACCGCCGCCGTGCAGGAGCACGACGGTGTTCTCATTGCCGACACCAGCCTCGTGATAGTGCAGGCGCAAATCGCGATCGCCAGCACGCACCTCGGCGAACTTGGAGGTGGATTCGAAGGTCAGGTCCTGTTGGGACTGGGCTTCGTGGATGAACGACGTCATCTCGCCCTTAGACCATCGTGTCGCCGAGTGGCAGCCCGAACTCCTGGTTGCCATACATAACATACGCGCGCTCGGCATCGTTAGCGGCGTGCACACGACCCGCGTGAGCATCTCGCCAGAACCGTTGCAGCGCTTGATCGCTGTTGAGGGCTGTCGCACCGGCGGCCTCGAAAAGCCTGTCGATGGAGGCGATAGCCCGACCGGTGGCACGAACCTGATCGCGGCGTGCGCGGGCCCGCAACTCCATCGGAACCTCCTCGCCGGCGCACACCAAGGCGTACTCCTCGGCGAGGTTGCCCTTGAGCTGGCGCCAGGCGGCGTCAATATCGCTGGCCGCCTCGGCAATACGGACCTTGCCGAACGGATCGTCCTTCGCCTTCTCGCCGGCGAAGGCCGCACGCACACGCTTGCCCTGGTACTCAACATGCGCGGCGTAGGCACCGTAGGCCATACCGACAATGGGCGTGGAAATCGTGGTGGGATGCATTGTGCCCCAGGGCATCCGGTAAACCGGCGCGGTGTTGTTCTTCAGTCCGCCTGCGGAGTGATCGTTCATCGCCCCGTAGGACAAGAACCGGTAGCGCGGCACGAAAACGTCCTTGACCATCAGGGTGTTACTTCCGGTGCCCTTGAGGCCGACCACGTTCCAGTCATCCCGGATCTGGTAATCGCCCAGCGGCATCAGGAAGCTGCCGAAGTCAACGGGGCGGCCATCCTTAATCACTGGTCCACCAGCGAAGGTCCACGTGGCGTGGTCGCAACCGGACGACCACAGCCAGGTGCCGTTGACCAGATAGCCGCCGTCGACAACCGTGCCGACGCCCATGGGGGCGTACGACGAGGAGACCCGGACCGTCGGGTCATCGCCCCACACGTCATCCTGTGCCTGCTGGTCGAACTGGGCGAGGTGCCAGTTGTGAACACCGAGGATCGAGGTGGCCCACCCCGTCGAACCGCAGGCGCTGGCGATCCGGCGCACCGCCTCGAAGAACAGCGTTGGGTCGCACTGAAGTCCACCCCACTGCTCGGGCTGCAACATCTTGAAGTAGCCGGCCTCGTCAAGGTCGGCAATCGTCGCGTCGGGGATCCGACGCAGATCCTCGGTCTCCTGATTTCGCTCGCGTAGTCGCGGTAATAGGTCGTCGATGGCGGCCAGAACCGTCTGCGCATCGCGCTGCTGAATGGACGTCACTGCATGCCTCCCAGAGAGTGCGTTACTGCACATCAGACTAGAACACGTTACGATTTGTGTCGAGCAGCGCAAACTTATGCCAGCTAGTTCATTGTATTGTCATTTCTGTAACGTGTTCTAGTTATCGAAAGGGCTGATCGCTCCTTGGCGACTTCTGACCAGCGGGCCACCGCCGTCGTGCACCTCGACGGAAAGACCCACACCGTGCCGTGGCCCCGCAGCGAGAAGCTGCTCGACGTCCTGCTGGATCAGGGTATCGAGGCTCCGTTCTCGTGCCGGGAGGGGCACTGCGGCGCCTGCGCGGTCACGGCTGTGCACGGCGAGGTCGAGATGGAGGTCAATGACGTCCTGGAGCCCGACGACCTCGCCGAGGGACTGATCCTGGCGTGTCAGGCCCGGCCGCTTTCCGAATCAGTCGAGGTCAGCTACGACTGACTGCCGGTAACCGGGTTACCGCGGCAGGCCGAGAAGCCGCTCACCGGCCATGGTGAGCAGGATCTGCTCGGTGCCGCCGGCGATCGACAGGCAGCGGGTGTTGAGGAACATCTGGACCGCATCATTGATGTCCACCCCGGCCCCCGGGGACAGCTCCATCCGCAACTCCTCGAGAGACTGCCGGTAGCGCACGCCGATCAGCTTGCGTGCGCTGGCCTCCGCGCTGGTGTCCCGACCGCCCACGGCGAGTTGGGCGATTCGGTGGTCCAGCAGAGAGCCCACCTGGGCGGCCAGCAACAGCTCCCCGAGCCGGTCGGTCATCGCCGGATCAAGTTGCCGCTGCGAGAAGTTGCCCAGCATCTCCTCCATCGGATTGCCCAGCGCGGTGCCGTGCGCCATGGCCACCCGCTCGTTGGCCAATGTGTTGCGGGCCAGCGGCCAACCCCCGTTGATCTCGCCGACCACCATTTCGTCGGGAACGAACAGATCGTCGAAGAACACCTCGTTGAAATTCCGGTGCCCGGTGATTTCCCGCAGTGGACGGATCTCAATGCCCGGCGAGCGCATATCGACCAGGAAGTAGGTGATGCCCTTGTGCTTCGGCGCCCCGGCGTCAGTGCGGGCCAGACACACACCCCAGTCCGCCCGATGCGCCGCCGAAGTCCACACCTTCTGGCCGTTGAGGTTCCAACCGCCCTCAGTGCGAACGGCTTTGGTGCGAAGTGCCGCCAGATCCGAACCGGCACCCGGCTCGCTGAAAAGCTGGCACCAGATCACTTCGCCGCGGAGGGTCGCCGGAACAAAACGGTCGATTTGTTCGGCAGTGCCGTGCTCGAGGATCGTCGGAACCGCCCACCAGCCGATGACGAGGTCCGGCCGGTCGACTCCGGCAGCGGCGAGTTCGGTGTCGATGAGCAGTTGCTCGGCGGGTGAGGCCTCACGACCGTAGGGCTTGGGCCAGTGCGGTGCGAGCAGGCCGTTGCCGGCCATGGCGACCTGTCGTTTCTCGACCGGCAGAGCAGCCACCTCGGCGACTGCCGCGGTGATCTCCGGTTGTAGATGCGCGACGGACTCGAGATCGATGTGGAGTTCACGGCGAACGCCGTCGAGGATCAACGCCGCTATCCGACGGAGGCTGTGCGACTGACCGCCAAGGAACTGAGCGATCCCGTATGCACGGCGTAGATAGAGATGCGCGTCGTGCTCCCAGGTGATACCAATGCCACCCAACACCTGGATGCAGTCCTTGGAGTTGCCCTTTGCGGCATCAATCCCCGCCGCCGATGCGACGGCTGCGGCGATCGACAGCTGGTGATCATGACCATCCGATGTAGCGGCTGCGGCGGCCTCTGCCGCGTCATGGGCTGCTACCGAGATCTGCTGGGACCGCAACAACATCTCTGCACACATGTGCTTGACGGCCTGGAAGCTGCCGATCGGCTTGCCGAACTGCTCACGAACCTTGGCGTATTCGGCCGCGGTGTCCAGGGTCCACCGGGCCACTCCGGCGGCCTCGGCAGCCAGAACCGTCGCGGCGAGATCGGTGAAGCGCTGCCGCGACACCGCAAGCCGGGTGGCCGGCGTGGAGTCCAGCGTGACCCGGGCCAGTGGGCGGGAGAAATCCGTAGCCTCCAGCGGTTCGACGGTGACTCCGTCGGCGCCGGCATCGATCAGCACCACGTGCTCACCGACCGGCAGCAGCAACAGTCCGGTTGCCAGGGCGCCCAACACGTAGTCAGCCGAACCGGATACCCGGCCGGATTCCTCGCGAAGGTCAGCGGTCAACGCTGCGCCGGCGGTGATCTGCCCCGATGACAACGCCTGCAGCAGTTCAGGATCGGTGACCACCAGCGAGGCCAGTGCAGTGGTGGCGACCGGGCCCGGGATCAACGCCCGGGCCGCCTCCTCCACCATGGCGCACAGGTCGACCACCGAACCGCCCGCTCCACCGGCCTCTTCGTCCACGGCGACCCCGAACAAGCCCAGTTCGGCGACGCCGTCGTACACCGCCCGCCAGGCTTCACTCTGTCCGCCCTCGATATCGCGAATGGCCTCGGGTGCGCCGGTACCGGCCGCCCAACTCCGAACCAACTCGCGGGCAGCGAACTGTTCGTCCGTGATAGTGGCAGTCACCGTCGGCTCCTCAGGTTTGGCGTGAGATGAGCTTAAGTCAGACCTCAGCCCACTAGAACGTGTTCTAATAGTGCCAGCGGCGAACCGTCAAGTCGACAGCGGTCGCCAGGCGCGGAGGGAGCCGTCACAGTGCTGTCCCCCGTGCCCTCCCCCGCGT
>Ga0194035_1001069_pt1 | contig 14901 bp, 10 predicted proteins | sample JunL2320m_MetaG_FD_148680 | JGI IMG/M metagenome (GOLD analysis project Ga0194035, IMG submission 148680) | Anoxic zone freshwater microbial communities from boreal shield lake in IISD Experimental Lakes Area, Ontario, Canada - Jun2016-L239-20m | ecosystem: Environmental > Aquatic > Freshwater >...
CAATATCAGCCTTAAAGAGCAAAGCAAACAGGCCTTGGCATATTTTGAGCAGCGCATCGCCGAGCACGACGAGGTGATGGAGTGTTACTTGATGACGGGCGACTCGGATTATTTGATTCGCGTGGCAGTGCAAGACATCGGCGCTTTAGAAAAATTTATTTTGGAACAATTGACACCGATTCCTGGAATCGAAAAAATTAGATCAAGCTTTGCCCTTAAACAAGTGCGGTACAAAACCGCTTTGCCGTCACCACAGCGACATGCAGCGATGTAGGTGCTTGGCGTTTGCTAAATGCAGGCCTATCATCGCCTCAATTCTTTTTTAAAAGGTTTGTAATGTCTACCATCCGTACCAGTAAGATTTTACGTCAGCTAATCAAAGACAACACGTTTTTGCATATGCCATCGGTGCACGACGCATTGTCGGGTCGCTTGGTTCAATCGATTGGCTATGAGGCTGCATACATTGGCGGTTACGTGTCGGGCGCGTCCACAACAATTACAGAACCCTTGCTCACCATGACCGAGCAAGTTCAGTTGGCACAAAACATCGCGAGCAAAATTCAAATTCCTTTGTTGGCCGATGCAGGTGCGGGTTGGGGCGATTCTTTGCATACCATGCGAACTGTTAAAGAATTTATCAATGCAGGTGTGGCGGGCATTCACATTGAAGATCAGTTGTACCCCAAGCGTGCGCACTATCACAAGTATGTGGTGCACGGTGTACCGGTTGAAGAGTTTGTTGAGAAGATTGATTTTGCTTGTCAACAACGTGATATGTCTGATCCTGATTTTGTGATCATTGCACGCACGGATACTTGCAGGGCGATGGGCCTCGATGAAGCAGTGATGCGTTTAAACAAAGCGGCCGAAGTTGGAGCTGATATGGGTCTTTTGTTTCCTCGCAATTTGGACGATGCCAAGCAAGCGCCCAAGCGTTGCAAGTTGCCGTTGGTGTATGTGCAAAGCAGGGGTAACCGCGACGGACGTCCGATTTTTTCTCGCAAAGAATTAATGGACATGGGGTATGCGGCTTGTATTGAAGCGCAAGTGGTGTTGTGTAGTGCGTTTCATTACCTCAAACAAGTGTTGGGTGAGTTGCGTGAGACGGGGGAGTTCAAAGGCATCACTCAACAAGAGTATGTGGACGCACGTCAACAAGTCGAGGACTTGATTGATTTGGAAGAGCACTATGAGATTGAAGCCAAAACCGTTGAAAAAAGAATGTCTCGTTAATAGGAGTTGCGTGTGAATCTGCCTTTGCAAATCCCCATGCCGATTTCGCCCACGCGAAAACCCGACGTGATGTTTCCCAAGTTGGCGTGCGATAGTCACGCGCATATTTTTGGACCTCTCGATCAATACCCGATATTGCCGCAAACGCACTTTATTCCCAATCAAAATCCTTGGTCTGAATACGTCAAGGTTTTAAATACATTGGGGTGCGAGCGCGCAGTGTTGGTTCAACCCAGTGTCTACGGTACTAACAACAAAGCTATTTTTGAAGCCTTGGAATCGCGCGTGTTTGATTTGCGCGCGGTGGCTGTGGTGTCACCCGATATCACCGATCAAGAATTAGAAAAAATGGACATGGCGGGCTTTAGAGGTATTCGGATCAACACTGCATCGGCAACGCAAGGCTTGCGCATAGAAGATGCGCCACGATTGGCACAACGCATCAAGCACATGGGCTGGCATTTGCAATTTTTTGTAAATTTTAGAAAAACGCCTGAACTAGCTTTGCAGTTAAAAAAATTACCCATCAATATTGTGATTGATCACTTTGCGTGTGTTGACGCATCGCTTGGTTTGGATTCAACGGGTTGTAAGGCATTGTTAGATTTGTTAGAGCACGATCATTGCTGGGCCAAATTGATGGGACCTTATTTCACGTCGACGGCGCATCCAAAGTATCAAGAACTGTTGCCTATTGCTCGTGCCATGGTTCAAGTGGCACCTGACCGATTGGTGTGGGGCACCGATTGGCCGCACCCAAGTGCGCGTGAGCGCATGCCCAACGATGGTGACTTGGCTGATTTGTTGGCGCAGTGGGCGGGAGACGAAAAAGATTTGCAAAAAATATTGGTAACTAATCCTGCGCGTTTGTATGACTTTGCCTAAAAATTAAATGGAGACATCATGAAGTTTATTCAACGTTTGTTAATGGTGTGGGCGATGTGCTTGTGTGGCTTTGCAGTTGCACAAGGCTATCCCAATAAGCCTGTTAAATTGATTGTGGGCTTTCCACCAGGAGGCGGCACCGACATCATCGCGCGCATGATTGCGCAAAAATTAAGTGAATCTTTAGGCCAGCAGTTTGTGGTTGAAAACAGACCCGGTGGTACAGGCATGATTGGCGCCAATGCGGTTGCAAAATCGCCTGCTGATGGTTACACCTTATTGATGGGGCACGTTAATTCACAAGCGATTGCGCCTGCGCTTGCACAAAAACCGCTCTACAACCACCGCACCGACTTTGCAACGATTTCTTATGTGGGTTATGTGCCCAATGTTTTGGTGGTCAATGCCAATATGAACGTCAAGAGCATTAAAGAATTGATTGCATTGGCTAAAGAGCAACCCGAAAAACTCACCTTTGCTTCACCAGGTGTGGGCAGCACCAACCATTTGGCGGGTGAAATGTTTCAACGTGCAACGGGTGTAAAGTTAGTTCACGTGCCTTACAAAGGAAGTGCGCCTGCAATCAGCGACTTGTTAGCAGGTCACATCACCATGAATTTTGACGCCATGTCCTCAGTGGTTAATTTCATTGACCAAGGAAAGATGCGTCCTTTGGCGGTGACCACGATGGAGCGTGACAGGCAATATCCGCAAGTGCCCACTTTGTTAGAGTTGGGTTTAAAAGATTACAGCGTCACCAATTGGTATGGCATCGTGGCTCCCGCCAACACGCCCAAAGAAATTATCTCCAAGCTCAATGTCGAGATCAATCGAATTTTGACTTTGCCCGACGTGAAGACGCGTTTGGACGAGTTGGGAACCCGCACCAACCCAATGTTGCCCGAAAAATTCAATGAATTTATGCAATCTGAAATAGAAAAATACCAGCGCGTGGCCAAAGAAAACAATTTGACACTGGAATAGTGATTTAATTAGGGCATGACTGACGCAATCACCATCACCCGACCCGACGATTGGCATTTGCATGTGCGTGACGGGGCGCCCTTGCACACGGTTGTGCCTCACACCGCGGCGCAATTTGGCAGAGCCATCATCATGCCCAATCTCAAGCCGCCCATCACCACGGCGCAACAAGCATTGGCTTACAAAGAACGAATCCTCAAAGCGGTGCCCGCTGGTTTGGAATTCACGCCTTTGATGACTTTGTATTTGACCGACAACTTACCAGCGTCTGAAATTGAACGCGCCAAAGAAGCGGGTGTTGTGGCTCTAAAACTTTATCCTGCAGGTGCAACCACCAACAGCGACGCGGGTGTCACTGATATCAAAAAAACTTACGCCACGCTCGAAGCCATGCAACGCTTGGGTATTTTGTTGTTGGTGCACGGCGAGGTCACGTCACCCGATATCGATTTGTTTGATCGCGAAGCAGCGTTTATCGATCAACACTTCATCCCACTGCGCAAAGATTTTCCCGAATTAAAAATTGTGTTTGAGCACATCACCACTCAAGAGGCCGCACAATATGTAAGTAGTTGCAACGGTGCTTATACGGGAGCAACTATTACTGCGCATCATTTGCTGTTTAATCGCAACGCCATTTTTATTGGTGGTGTCAGACCTCACTATTATTGTTTGCCTGTTTTTAAGCGAGAAAAACATCGTTTGGCCTTGATCAATGCAGCCATCAGTGGCGACGCGCGTTTCTTTTTGGGAACCGATAGCGCTCCTCATCCTGCACAACTCAAAGAGCATGCGTCGGGTTGTGCGGGTTGTTACACCGCGCATGCTGCGATTGAGATGTATGCAGAAGCGTTTGACAATGCAGGTGCTATTCATCAGTTAGAAAAGTTTGCAAGTTTTAATGGTGCAGATTTTTATGGATTGCCGCGCAACACGTCCACCATCACTTTGCAAAAAGAATTTTGGACACCGCCCGAGAGCTTTGCTTTTGGTGAAGCAGACCTCAAACCCTTGCGTTCGGGTGAGGCCTTGCCGTGGCGCATGATCCCTTAAATGAAACGGAATTTTGGAACACGCCTTGGTTTGATCCTTGGAAAAAATGGGGCGTGCCAGTTGCATATGATTGGGCGAAAACAGGTGCTGTAGAAATTGCGCTTAATCGTTGCCGCACCAACGCCATGCAAACTTACCCGATTTGTTATCCGTTTGTTGCACAAAACCAAATGCCTGACGCACAAGCCTATGAAGCTTTTATTTTTAAGCAACAACAAATTCCAACGCGCAATAACTTTCACGATTATTGGAATGGGTTGTGTTGGTTGCGCTTTCCATTGATTAAAAAAAGATTAAATCAATTGCAGGCCCAGCAAATTGAAACCTATGGTGTCGGCTCTGTCAGAGGGCCCGTGCGCGACGCACTCACTTTGTGGGATGAAAATTCGGTATTGCTACAAACCAGCGATGCGATTTGGCAAGCACTCGTCGAGCGCGATTGGAAAAAAGTTTTTATCACGCACAAAGAAGACTGGAAAAATTCTCATCTGATTTTATTTGGGCACGCATTGCTCGAAAAAATGATGAATCCCTACAAAGCGATTACTGCGCATGCAGTTAGGGTCGATCTTTCAAACCCACGTGATGAAAAAATGGTTGACGCTTGTGTGTGTCAACTTTTAAGTCAAGATTATTTAAAACAAAAACCTTTTGTCCCTTTGCCCGTATTGGGTATTCCAAATTGGCACGAGCAAAATAAAGGCGCTGGTTTTTATGAAGATACCAAAGTATTCAGACCGCTTAAGAACGAACTCACTTCGATTTAGATTCTCCGTCGATTAGTAGGGCTATCGCTTGAAATTGCGTGGTTCGCCTCTACTATTGTAGTTATGGAAGCTACGGTTTGGCTTAGTACATAGGACATCATGAAACGAATTTTTCTTTTTATTGTTACCAACTTGGCTGTGATGCTTGTTTTGGGCGTTGTCGCTAGTTTGCTCGGTGTCAATCAATTTCTAACATCCAACGGACTCAACCTTACTGCGTTGTTGGGTTTTTCAATGGTAATGGGTTTTGGCGGTGCATTTATTTCATTGTTACTCAGCAAAACCATGGCCAAGTGGAGCACGGGTGCGCAAATCATTACGCAACCGCAATCGGCCGACGAAGAATGGTTGCTCAGCACCGTGCGACGTCTTTCCGAGAAAGCAGGCATTGAAATGCCCGAAGTGGCTATTTATGAGGGTGAAGCCAATGCGTTTGCAACGAGCGCATTTAAAAATTCTGCATTGGTAGCGGTATCAACAGGTTTGTTGCAAGGCATGACGCGTGAAGAAGTAGAAGCCGTACTGGGTCACGAAGTGGCGCACATTGCCAACGGTGACATGGTCACGCTCACATTGATTCAAGGTGTACTCAATACCTTTGTGGTGTTTCTCAGTCGCGTTGTTGGTTATATGGTTGATAGCGCATTGCGTAAAAACGATGAAGAAAATACGGGACCTGGAATTGGTTACTACATCACCAGTATTATTTTAGATATTGTGCTTGGCTTTGTAGCGAGCATGATTGTGGCGTGGTTCAGTCGTCAGCGTGAATTTAAAGCCGATGCGGGTGCTGCGCATTTGTTGGGCCGCAAAGATCCCATGATTCATGCGTTGCAACGCTTGGGCGGTATGCATGCAGGTGCACTGCCAAGTAGTGTGGCGGCAATGGGTATCACCAGCGATATTGGAAAATTATTTTCAACGCATCCGCCGATTGAAGAGCGCATTGCGGCGTTGCAAGCGTCTACTTAAAATTTTTAGTTGGCGGTGTAAATGGACTTGGCCAATGCTTCGGCCACTTTAATGCCGTCTACACCCGCCGACAAAATTCCACCTGCGTAGCCTGCGCCTTCACCTGCGGGATAAAGACCAAGTAAATTGGGACTTTGAAACTGCGGATCTCTGTCAATTTTTAATGGCGAGGAGGTGCGGGTTTCAACGCCAGTAAGAACGGCATCGGCCATATCAAAGCCTTTTATTTTTCCCCCAAATGCGGGTAATGCCTCGCGTATTGCATCGATGGCGTAGGCCGGCAAGGCTGAGCTGAGGTCTGTGGGCAAGGCGCCCGGTTTGTAAGAAGGCTCAACATCACCCCATTGAGTGGACGCGCGATGATTTAAAAAATCTTCAACGCGTTGACCGGGTGCGCAGTAATCGCTTCCACCCAAAACATAGGCATGACTTTCTAATTGACGTTGCAAGACAATGCCTGCGAGTGGGTGAACGTCTTTTGTGTTGCCATCGTTTAAAAAATCTGAAGGATCAATGCCCACCACAATTCCCGCGTTTGCGTTGCGCTCGTTGCGAGAGTATTGACTCATCCCGTTGGTAACAACACGCTCGAGTTCTGACGTGGCGGCAACCACCGTGCCTCCAGGACACATACAAAAACTGTAGACCACTCTACCGTTGGCCGCATGATGAACCAATTTGTAATCGGCTGCTCCTAATATGGGATTGCCCGCATGTTGGCCCCAACGCGCTCGATCAATCACGCTTTGCGGATGCTCAATTCGAAAACCAATCGAAAAAGGTTTGGCTTGCATGGCAACGTCGTGTTGGTGTAATAAACTGAATGTGTCGCGTGCACTGTGTCCCAATGCCATCACAACATGACGCGATAAAACGGTGTGTCGTGTGCCAGTTTTTAAATCGGTCACAACCAGTCCGCACAATTGACGTTGAGTGGCTGAATAGCCGTCAATCAATAAATCGGTGACTTGTTGCTCAAAACGAATTTCACCGCCCAGTGCTTCAATTTGCGCGCGTAAATTTTCAACCACTTTGACGAGTTTGAATGTGCCAATGTGTGGGTGCGCTTCATACAAAATTTCTGGCGGTGCGCCTGCACTCACAAACTCATGCATGACTTTGCGACCCAAATGACGCGGGTCTTTGATTTGGCTGTACAGCTTTCCATCAGAAAAAGTGCCCGCACCGCCTTCACCAAATTGCACGTTGCTTTGTGGATTGAGTTGATGTTTGCGCCACAAACCCCAGGTGTCTTTGGTGCGTTGCCGCACCGATTTGCCTCGTTCAATCACAATGGGTTTAAGTCCCATTTGTGCCAAAGCCAATGCAGCAAAAATTCCGCAAGGACCAAATCCAACGACGACGGGGCGCATGCCTTGTGGCGGCGACCAATCGGCTGGAGCGTGGATGGGCGCATGCCACTGCATATCGGGCGTGGCTTGAATGTGCGAATTTTCCTTGAAGTTAATTAATAGCTGTTGTTCGAGTGCCAAACTTTGTAGTGTGACATCTACGATATAAACCACTTGAATGGGTTTTCTGCGAGCATCAAAACTGCGTTTAAAAATATGCCACGATGCAATATCGGATGCAGCAGCGTTGAGCGTTTTTTGAATTAGCACTTGGAGTGCATGGGTAAATAAATGCGAGGGTGCGTAGGTATCTGATGTATCGAATGATGCATCCAATGGAATTTTGAGTTCGCTGAGTCGAATCATGGCGGCTAGTGGCCTGTGGTTATCAGGCAAGTAGTAATCTGCTTATTATCCTAGAATTACGCCATCTTGGCCAATTCGAATAAACTACTGAACATATATATCGGATAACAATACATATTCTCATTCAAGATGGAAAACCCAATTGAAAAGGCCAAGCAACTTTTTGTCAGTGCCATAGAAAAAATTAGTCAGGGTGATTTCTCATCCGCAGAGCATTTGCTGACTTCTGCTCTTGAATGGGTCCCCGATCGTCCCTCATTGCTGGTTAATTTGTGCGCGTGCAAAATCGGGCTCAAAAAACTGGATGAGGCGCAGACTCTTGCGCAGAAAACCTTGCTAATCGAGCCCAATAATTACCAAGCGTTTTATAACTTGGCGTTAATTGATATTGAATTCAATCGACCTGAAAATGCCATCCCCCATTTGTTGCGCGCTGTAGAGATCAATAACCGATATATTGAAGCATTATTTATGCTTGGAAATTTATACCAAGATGGCAATCAATTTAATTTGGCGTTAGAAAGATATCAACATATTTTAAATATTCAACCCGATTTAGTGGATGCAATTTTTGAAATGGGTACTACTTATTTAAAGCTAAAAGATTTTGAACAATCAATTGCTGGATTTAATCGTGTGATCGAATTGAGTCCCAATTTTGTACAAGCCTATGTCAATCGATGCATCGCAGAAAATCAAACCATGCGTTTTGATCAGGCAATAGAGTCTGCTTCAATTGCAATTCAGTTGAACGCAAATGATGCGCATGCCTATTTTAATAAAGGTGTAGCAGAAGAAAAAATGAAGCGCATTGATGATGCCGTACGCAGTTATGAGAAAGCGATTGAAATTAATCCGCAATATGCCAAGTCGTACTATAACTTAGGATTGCTTTTTGAAAAGTTAGATGCCATCGATCGTTCGTTGGCTTGCTATCAAAGTGCTATTGTGTGTGATCCCACTTTTGCGGAAGCTTATTTGAATTGCGCAAATATCGAATGTCAACTCAAAAATTATCAAGCGGCCCTTGATAATTATGACCGCGCAATTGAAGTTAAAAATGATTTTATTGAGGCGCACATCAATCGCGGCAATGTTTTGCATGACTTATCTAAAATAGATGAAGTAATAGCCGCCTATCAAAAAGCAATTTCTATCAATCCGCAAGCGGTAAAGGCTTACGTTAACTTAGGTAATCTGCTACAAGAATGTTCTCAATTAGATGAAGCCCTGGTTTGCTTTAAAAAGGCTGCAGATTTGAGCGATTCCGAAGACTATTTGGGTGGTCTTTTATTAAATACGCAAATGAAAATGTGTGATTGGTTTAATTTTGATTTAAGTGTTGAAAATATTAAAAATCGAATTGCGTTAGATCAGAAGGTGAGCGAACCCTTTGCTTGTTTGAGCTTTATTGAATCGGCTCAGTTACAGTTAAAGGCCTCAAAAAAATATGTTGAAGACAAATTTCCATTGCATTTGCAAAGAGCTGATTCGTATAAAAAACCCAACAAAAATAAAATTTGTATAGGTTATTTTTCAGCTGATTTTAATCAGCATGCTGTTTCTTTTTTAACAGCTGAAATATTTGAGTTACACAACAAATCAGAATTTGAAATTCATGCATTTTGTATCAGCAAAAAACCAAAAGATGAAATGACGAGTCGTTTGATGCGATCGTTTGACGTTTTTCATGAATGTCAATCGATGTCTGATCAAGCCGTGGTTGATCTTGCTAGGCAAGTTGGTATTGATATCGCAATAGATCTAACGGGTTTGACGGGCGGGTCAAGAACGGGTATTTTCGCGCGAAGGGCGGCACCCATTCAAATAAACTACTTAGGCTTTCCTTCGACCATGGGCGCACCATTCATAGACTACATCATTGCAGATGCGTTTTTAATTCCTGACGAGATGAGCGTCAATTATTCTGAAAAGATAATCAACCTGCCTTGTTTTCAATCAAATGATCGAAAGAAAAAAATAGCGGAGAATGTTTTTAAACGTGCTGATTTACATTTGCCAGAGCCTGCATTTGTGTACTGTTGTTTTAATAACAACTACAAAGTAACGCCTTCTATTTTTTCAAGTTGGATGCGCATTTTAAAAAATGTAAATAATAGCGTTTTGTGGCTCAATGCAAGCAACAATTGGGCAAAAGATAATTTACAAAAGTCAGCAATTGAGTCTGGCGTCAATGCTTCTCGAATCATTTTTGCGCCACATACACAATTGGACTTGTATTTGGCGCGTTATCGCCTAGCCAATCTTTTTTTAGATACCTACCCATTTAATGGTGGCACTACTGTAAGTGATGCACTTTGGGCTGGCTTACCCGTACTTACCTACGCTGGAGAAGCGTTCTCCTCAAGAATGGCTGGCAGCTTATTACACGCGGTGGATATGCCGGAACTTGTGACGCACTCTATTTCTGAATACGAAAGTATGGCTATAAAAATTGGCCAAAATGAACCACTTGCAAACCAGTTCAAGACTAAGCTGGATCAAAACAAGCGAATCAAACCTTTGTTTGACTCACCCTTGTTTACAAAAAAACTTGAAGAAGCTTTTCAAAAAATATACGCTTTAAATTTGAATACTTAGTAGACGATAATTGATACTGTGAAGTCCGCTAGGCCGTCGCTGGTGCAATCTGCAAGGACTGTGTTGCAAAACATGGGGTGGAAACACCGCACTGGAGGAACGTCCGGACTGCAAAGGAGAGCGCAGGAGGTAACACCTCTCCACCGTGAGGTGAGGATTAGAGCAACAGAGACGAGTCGACAAGGGCAACTTTGTCGGGTGAAACGGGCAATCTCTGCGCGCAGCAATACCAAGTAGGCCTTCGGGATGTTGCAAAACATTCACCTGTGATCCGCAGGTTGTGTTGGCGGGTAGGTAGCACCGAGCCGTGTGGGTGACCCACGGCCCAGAGGAATGACGGTCACATGAAGGAAACTTCGTGCACAAAATCCGGCGTATCGGTGGGCTTCACTTTTTTGATATCAACCAACTGATGCAATGAACGCATTTGAAAAAGCCAAGACATACTTTCAAAACGCCCTTGCCGATTTAGAGGCAAAGCAATTTGCATCTGCAGAAATACACTTTGAAAAATCCCTTGACTGGATACCTGATCGGATCTCAACGCTTAACAATTTAGCAGCCGTCAAAATAAAATTAAAAAAATATAATCAGGCCCACGTGCTGACGCAAAAAGTTTTAGAGCAAGACCCGCAACATTATCAAGCTTGGCTTAACAAAAGTGTGATTGAAGAAGACCATGAAGATTTCGTCAACGCGCTTTTGTCAATTGAAAAAGTGTTATTGATTAATCCAGAATTTACTGAGGCTTGGATCAATAAAGGCAATATTTTGAGTTCAATGCAGCGGTTGAATGAGGCAGTTGAGTGCTATGAAAAAGCCCGATTGATTAACCCTCAATATGCTTACTTGCAGGGTGTGATTGTACACGCCAAAATGAAAATTTGTGATTGGGATAATTTAGAAATAAGTATTGCCGACATAGAACAAGGCATCAAGAATAACGAAAAAAAATCCAGTGTTTTTCCAATTCTCTCCATGTCGGCGAATATGACCATTCAACAACAATGTGCAAAGATTTGGATTGATGATTATTTTCCTTATGTACAAACCAACTTAAAAATCAATCATGCCAGTTCAAAAATTAGAGTTGCGTATTTTTCATCTGATTTTAGAAATCATGCCGTGTCACTTTTAACCGCTGAGATGTTTGAGTTGCATGATAAGAGTAAATTTGAAATATATGGGTTTTCATTTGGAAGGAAAAAGAAAGATGCAATGACTAATCGGCTTGAGAATGCCTTTGATCATTTAATCGATTGCCAAGATCAAACTGATATAGAAATTGTTGAGCTTTCTAGACGGCTGAATATCACAATTGCCGTTGACTTGACGGGTCATACACAAGAATCAAGAACGGGTATTTTTACAAACAGGGCGGCGCCAATTCAAATCAACTATATTGGTTTTCCTGGAACAATGGGTGCCAGTTATATTGACTACATCATTGCCGATCACCAATTAATTCCAATTCAATATGCATGTTTTTATTCAGAAAAAATAATATATCTTCCGTGTTTTCAAGCGAACGACCGAACTAAAAAAATATCAAATCAAGTTTTTACCCGCAACGAATTATGCTTACCGACTAATCAATTTATTTTTTGTTGCTTCAATAATGCATACAAAATAACACCACGCATATTTGAATCTTGGATGCGCATACTCAAGGCGGTTGACGGAAGTGTTTTATGGTTATGCGTTGAAAATCAAATTGCCAAAGACAACTTGCTCAACTGCGCACAAAAAAATGGCATTGAAAAAAATAGAATCATCTTTGCAAATCAACTGCCGCTGGCAGAGTATTTGGCTAGATACAAGGCGGCTGATTTATTTTTAGATACCTTGCCTTTTAATGGTGGAACAACTGCTAGTGATGCCTTGTGGGCTGATTTGCCCGTGTTGACATGTCAGGGCGAATCGTACGCGTCAAGAATGGCTGGGAGTTTGCTTCACGCGGTGGGTCTTTCCGAGTTGGTTGTAAATCAACTATCTGAATATGAGCGAATCGCAATAGAGTTGGCGCGCTCGCCAACAAAATGTTTAGAAATTAAGAATAAATTAATTTCAAATAAAAAACATTTCCCACTGTTTGATACGCCTTTATTTGTGCGAAGTCTTGAAAAAGCATACTTAACCATCAATGAGCGATTGCAAAAAGCATTGCCGATTGCAAATATTGAAATTTAACGACCTTCTAGATGTTCCACATGCGCCATCAACGAGCGCATCGCGTAGCCCATTACGTTGGGGTGCACATCGTCGTAGGCATGTTTGAGCCACTCTTCGATACTCGCGCCTGGCATTGAATCCATGACGCGTTTGATTTTTGCCTCTCGTTTTAAACGATGCTCTTTTAATTTTTGAATGTGTTCGATGGCATTAAAAGCGCCATCGCCCCAATTGCCCATGACGTGTCCGTGCGCGGGCAAAATAAATTGAACGTGATATTTTTTGCAAGCTTCAATGAGTTGATCGAGTGAACGCATGTAGTCGCCCATGTGTCCATCGGGTGGATTAACAACCGTCGTGCTTCCATTGAGCACATGATCGCCACTGATCAAAATACCGTCTTCTTCCATGATCAGGCACACGTGATTGGCCGCGTGTCCTGGCGTGTAAATCACACGCAATGTGTGTGTTGTGTGGCCGTCAGTCACGGAAACAGTTTCATCGTTTGCTAATGCACGATCGGGCACAAAAAAACTATTGACGTTGGCGGTGGGCGCGGACGGCAGACCGAGTAGGGGCGGTGCGTTGCTCTTAAATAATTCTTTGAGAAGAATCGCGCCTGGTGAATGATCCGCATGCGAATGAGTGCAGATGATGTAACTAATGTTGCCTTGGGTAACATCTATCAATCGTTGCACATGTTGCGGGTCATGTGGACCTGGATCGATAACGATATAACCACTGGCAACAGTGCCAATGATGTAGGTGTTGGTGCCAGGGCCGGTCATCATGCTGGGGTTGGGCGCTGTTAACCTTTGCAAATTTTTAAGTAGCGCAACGGGTTTTTCGTGTTGCCAGGTTAAGTCATGAAGGATTTGTCCATCCGGACAAACCAAAGCCAACTCTCCAAACGCCAAATCGCTTTCCATGTGTCTAAATGGCAAACCTTTGGTATTGATGCTGGCCCTGGGGCAACTTGTAAATAGCGGATGTTCGCTCGCACATGCATGGATGACATCATCGACGGTTGCGTACGCTTTCATTCGTTCCAAGGTTCGAATGGTTGGAAAGATCATAAAAAAATCACCGTCGTGGTGACGCTTTAATGCGTCGGCGGGCTTGATCCATTCGGGCGCAAATTGTTCTTTTTCATCGGCAATGGGCGTTTGATTACTCGGGACGCGTGCAGCTAAAAATGGGACATCAAAGCGCTTAGGCATGTCACGATCGGTTTGCCAGTGTGCCCAAACAAAGACTTGATCGGCACGCAGATGTAATTTCATTGACTTGCATTGATCAAACAATGACGTGTGACGATCCATTTGCGATATGTCGTTGGCGTCTGCGGGTCGACCATCTGCGTGCGTGGCCAACAAAATACCCACTTCTTCAAAACTTTCACGTATCGCCGCAATGGCTTGGGCGAGTGCAGTATCGGTTTGTGTGCTTCTGCGTTTGGCTAATGCATGCGATTGGGCATCGGTTTCGTCGATGCCCCCTCCAGGAAATACATATGCACCAGGTGCAAAACTTGCAGTTGTTGATCTGCGAGTCATCAATACTTCTAAACCTGTGGGCCCATCACGCAATAACAAAACCGTTGCTGCTTTGAGTAAAGGTGCGGGTTCACGCTGGGGATGAATAAATTGTGAGGTTCTAGCCATAATGAGATTATCGATTGAAATAGAATATACGGTTATTTCTTATTTCAATGAAAGTAAATCTTTATGTACTATTTATATCCACGTCTCACTCTTGTATTGTTTATTGCCTTGATGCCTGCTTTATCTTGGTCTCAGGCTTGGCCGACCAAGCAACCCATTAAGTTGATCGCGGTTTTTCCGCCTGGGGGTTCTGTGGATCAGGTAGCGCGAATTTTGGCCATTCCTTTGTCTCAGCAATTGGGTCAAACCGTGATTGTTGAAAACAAAGGCGGCGCCTCAGGTGTGATTGGAACTTCGGCCATGTTGGCCGCGCCTGCCGATGGTTACACCTTTGCTGTGGTTTTTGACACACATGGTGTTAATCAAAGTTTGATGCCCAATATGCCTTATGACACCAAAAAAGATTTAACGCCTTTAGTGTTGGTCGGAACATCTCCGATGGTGCTCGCTACTAACGCATCTTCCGAATTTAAAACCTTTGCCGACGTGGTGGCCGCTGCAAAGGCCAAAAAAAATGTGAGCTATGGAACGATTGGCAACGGAAGCTTGGGTCATTTGGCGATGGCTTTGCTGGGTAAAAACAACGCTATGGAATTCAATCACATTCCATTCAAAGGCGGCGGTCCTTTGATGAATGATGCCGTTGCAGGCCATGTGCCTTTGTCAATTGCTTCCATTTTTGTGACCAAGCCCCATATTGATAGCAAAAGATTGCGTCCCTTGGCCGTGACGTCCAACAAAAGATCGCCTGAGTTGCCCGATGTGCCCACAGTGGCTGAAGCGGGATTTGCTGGCTTTGAAGCGCCTGCATGGTGGGCGGTGTTGGCCTCTGCCAAAACACCACCCGAT
>Ga0194035_1001070_pt1 | contig 14901 bp, 10 predicted proteins | sample JunL2320m_MetaG_FD_148680 | JGI IMG/M metagenome (GOLD analysis project Ga0194035, IMG submission 148680) | Anoxic zone freshwater microbial communities from boreal shield lake in IISD Experimental Lakes Area, Ontario, Canada - Jun2016-L239-20m | ecosystem: Environmental > Aquatic > Freshwater >...
TCCACACCTGGCGCTATCCGGCCGACCTCAGCGTCAAACGCCTCTCTTAGCAGCCGTTTCACTCGGTTTCGATCGACAGCGCCGCCGACCTTGCGCGACACAGAAAGGCCCAGCCGCGGCTCGCCTTCGCCCGACCGAGGAAAAGAGTGAACCACCAAGTATCGGTTGCTTTTTGATCGCCCCTGCCTGTAGACGCGATCAAACTCAGCGCTACGAGAGATCCGCCCACGCCTAGCGCGTTGCCCAATCGAGCCAACGCGTTTACCAGCCATAAGCAGTTAAGGAGTCAGCCGCGCGCGGCCCTTGTCGCGGCGACGCTTGAGCACTGCGCGCCCAGCGCGAGTACTCATCCGCGAACGGAACCCGTGGGTACGGGCGCGCTTGCGTTTTTTTGGCTGATAAGTGCGCTTCATGAATTACTCCGCGCCCACCGCCGTGGTGAGCAGCGGTCAGTATACGCACAGGAGCGCTCTCGGTGAGGCCTCCCTCCGCCCCAATTGCTTGGCGCGAACCACACAGACACCAATTTGTCCACAAACCTCCCAGCACGCCGCTCGGACGTAAATATCGCGCGATTTGCGGATTTGCGCTTGCGGATTATCGAACTCCCAGCCACAGTGGGCGGTCCGCTGGTATATTCGCCGCTCCGGGCCCCAAGGCCCTCTCTGCAAATGTTCGTCTTTGGCCCCGCCGTGGGGTCCTGCCCTCCTGTGCAAACACCACACACCAACACCTGGACACGCTACCAAGCCGAATTGCGGCGGGTCGTCGACGTCTCTACTTATGAGATTTGGCTTGAAGAGTTGGCGCTGATCAAAGTAACCCCCGTCGAGCTGACCATATCTGCCCCCAGATCTAAGCACGCGTGGATAAGGGACAGGTTCGGACGGGTCATACAGGCCTGTTGTGGGGCTGTTTATGGCCTCGATGTAACCGTATTGATCGTTGAGGCCGACCTCCAAACCAAAGACCCCAACAACAGCGATCAGCCCCCTCCACCGCCCAAGCGCGTTGGGCTAAATCCTAAGTACAACTTTGAACAATTCGTTATCGGCGAAGGCAACCGCCTTGCCCACGCTGCGGCCCTGGCAGTCGCTGAACAGCCTGGAATGGCATACAACCCCCTCTTTCTTTACGGCCCCCCAGGGTTAGGAAAAACCCACCTCCTCCACGCTATCGCACACTACTTAGCCCAACACAGCCCCGCCACTACCGTCCGATACATCACCGTTGAGGAGTTCACCAACGAATTCGTCGCTGCCATATCCCAAGGCGGTATGGATGCCTTCAAGGCCACCTACCGCCACGTAGACGTTTTGCTTGTTGATGACGTGCAGTTTCTCGAACGCAAAGCTCGCACCGAGGAAGAGTTCTTCCACACCTTTAACGCTCTATATGAAGTTGGAAGTCAACTCGTTATTACCTCTGATCGCCTACCAAGCGACATGCAAGCCCTGGAGAACAGATTGCGTGAGCGCTTCGAATCTGGCCTTGTAGCTGATGTGGATCTTCCCGACAACGCTACACGCCACACGATTCTGCGTATGAGAGCGTTGCGCGACGACCTCCCCACCATCGACTCCGCCGTCTTATCTCTTATCGCGCAACGGGTCACCACCAATGTTCGTGCCCTCGAAGGAGCCTTGATCAGGGTTGTTGCCTTTCATTCGCTATCTGGAAGACCACTGGATGTCGAGCTCGCAACTGAGGTTTTAGACTCCTTATACCCACCAGTGGCGGCATCCAAGCGCTCCGTGGAGGAGATCCAGCAGGCTATCGCTAAGGTCTTTGACATCTCAGTTGAAGATCTCAAATCGAGCAGCAAGGCTCCGTCCATTGTCCACCCACGCCACATCGCAATGCTCTTATCGCGCGAACTTACCCCCGACTCTCTTCCAGCGATCGGTCGGTCATTTGGGGGACGCAACCACTCCACTGTCCTTAGTGGTTGCCGCAGTGCCCAAAGACGCATTGAAGCCGATCAGCTAACAGCTCAACTCGTCTTGGAGATAAAAACCAAGCTAGGCGCGGCTCCTGCCGACCGAGAGAGATGAGACACTTTCCCCACAAGCTACCAACAGAGCTCATCTCAGTTAATCCCTGCAAAAACGAGCTTTGCGCAACTACAATCGACTTCCCAACAACACCTACGACTCCAAACCTCTTTACTAGGTACTAACTATGAAGTTTTCAACTACGCGCGACGACCTCTTCAAGCTTCTACAAGCGGCCTCACGGATAGCCGGAAGCCCTACGGCTGGACAGTCTTTTCCAGGCATCCAAATAGAAGCACTCGCCGGCAACACCGTGGCCATCAGAGCTCGTGACCGAGAGCTGGGGATCCAACTCCCCCTAAGCGCAACCGTCGACTCGCCAGGCTCATGTCTCCTACCAGCACGCTTGTTAGTCGACATAGTTAGGACCCTGCCTGCCACCGCAGTCACGCTCAACCTTGAAGCTGGCTCGCAAACCGTACATCTCACGGCCGGTAGCGCAGCATTCCAAATAAGGACTCTGCGCAATGAGGACTTTCCCGTGCTGCCTTCAAGCCAAGCCACCAACTCAATCCAGCTTCCAGCCGACGCTTTTATCTCCACGGTCGAGATAGTCGCGCGAGCAGCATCCCATGACGAAACACGCCCTGTTCTAACCGGGATCCTCGTTTCGGCATCAGCAAACGAGCTGCGCATGGTTGCCACTGACTCATACCGCCTAAGCGTTAAAGAGACCACCGTTGATGCGCCGCTAGAGGGTGCATTTGAGGCCAATATCCCAGCGCGGGCTCTTCAGGAGCTAGCTCGCCTAGCGGTGTTGGATGGCGCAAACACCCTCTCTGTCGCTGTTAATGAGAACCAGATTGTCTTCACAGCAGGGGGAGCGGTGCTCTCCTCCATCCTGATCGATGGCCAGTTTCCCAACTACCGCCAACTACTTCCTGATGCCTTCGAACACGAGCTGCGCATGCCGGTCGACGAGTTGATCGAAGTTGTTAGACGGATCGGTGTTGTCGCCCAAAAGAACGCCCCACTTCGGCTCGCCTTTGCCGCTGGCGAACTGACCGTTTCAGCCCAGACCCCAGACGTCGGAGAGGCCAAGGAGACCATTCCTTGTCCTTATTCAGGTGAGCCAATGGAAGTCGGCTTTAATGTTGACTACCTCAGAGAAGGCCTTGAAAGTGTTGGCCTTGGTGGAGATGTGATTATTAAACTTATTAGCCCACTCAGGCCAGGCCTTTTGGAGTCAGCAGACGGTGCTGGGTTCACCTACCTGATCATGCCAGTACGCCTCAACGTTTAGGTGAAAGTGTCACTAAAAAGTGACCCATCAGAGCAAGGCGGCACGTCTGGTTGTGGGGCATGCTCGTCACAAAGCTGAAGGTCCGGGATTTTCGTAGCCACGAGTTGGCTGAGTTGGATGTCGGGCCAGCAATCACGGTGCTTCATGGCGATAACGGCTCCGGCAAGACAAACCTTTTAGAGGCTGTGTTTATCGCTTGTACGGGGAGGTCTTTTCGAACCTCAGCTGATCGCGAGCTTGTTAGATTTGGGGCGCAGTTAGCGCGCCTAGAGCTGTACGGCGAAGCGCCTGATGGAGCTCACGAGATAGCTGTTGGTATATCGCCAGGAGAGGCCAGGCGCTTCCATGTGGATAGGTCACCGGTTGCTAGGTTGCTCGATGTAGAGATTAGGCCACTGGTTACGGTATTTAGTCCAGATCGCCTCGAGCTGGTTAAAGGTACTCCCGCGTTACGTAGGGCTCACATAGACCAGGTGGTTTGTGCGCTTTGGCCGGCAAGAATGGCTTCGAGGCGCTCCCTTGGTCAAGCTCTAGCTCAGAGGAATGCACTGCTAATCAGGATCCGCGCTGGCCAGGCCTCTAGTGAGTCTCTGGGTGCTTGGGATACAGAGGTCGGCCGTCATGGGATCGCCGTGATGGACGATCGCCGAAGCGCAGTTGCCTTGCTCGCGCCGCGGTTTGGCGAGATAGCTGATTCGCTGGGACTCGACGGGGGCCCGGAGTTGGTGTATCGCCCGCGCTCGCTCGCCACGACGGCGCAGGAGTTAACGGCAGAGATAACAGCCCGCCGTGCCACAGACCTAGAGCGTGGCTTCTCAAGCCACGGGCCTCACCGCGACGACTTGCGCCTCGCTCGCGAGGGACGCGAGCTGCGGTCGTATGGCTCTCAGGGGCAGCAGCGCCTTGGGCTTTTGGCCCTCCTACTGGCTGAACGCGAGGCGATAGCCGATTCCCGCGGTCGCGCGCCTCTGTTGCTGTTAGACGATGTGACAAGTGAGCTCGACCCAGAGCGCCGGCAACGCTTGATCGATCTTCTAGGCGCCCAAGGCGCAAAGGGAGCGCAAAGCATCATCACCACAACCGACCTTGGCCAGCTACCCTCACGCGGCCAGATGGAGCTAATTGCAGTGCCATCTGGGGTTAGCCAAACGACTTCGCTTGCAGCATGAGGCGACGCTCGCCTCGACCAGCTTCGCTAGCGCTCAACGCCTTAACGGCGAAGCTAGCCCCAAAGACGTGCCTAGCCGCGGTGCAAGGCGTTTGGCCGCGAGCAGTTGGAGAGACGGTCGCACGAGAGGCTAATGCTGTCTCTGAGCGATCGGGAGTGGTCACCGTCGCTTGTCGCTCGGCCGTTTGGGCCCACGAGCTGGACCTGATGTCTTTGGATGTCATCGGGCAGCTCAACTCGGCTTTAGAGGGCGAATTTGTGGTGGTCGGGTTGCGCTGTGTGGTGGCCACTGCCAACCAGTCAGAGTAGGTGTCCGCTAGGACAATAAGACTCACTGCGTACCTCGTCGCAGCGAGGAGTGGTGGCGTGGCGAAGACGATTTCGTCCAGCCGCCGCAGCAGTCGTCACAAATCTCATATGGGATGCCCAAAAACCACGCGTTTTGCAGGTCTTTTGTAACATAGGGAGGCTTCGTCAGACCGACCGCTCTGGTACACTTATGTTAACTCGAATCAGTGGTTTCGGCACGCGGCCCTTTGCCGTTTTCGCCTTCGCTGCCGTTTTAGCGATTAGCGATTGGATGCCGCGGCTTTTAATGTGATCGAGACTGTAGACGGAGGCTTTCTTGGCGAATGACAAAGGGCTAGGCGACGGTTCGACCGGCAGCGCTGGCTATGACTCACAAGACATCACGGTGCTCGAAGGGCTCGAAGCTGTACGCCTTCGGCCAGGCATGTACATCGGTTCAACCGGACCGCGTGGCCTTCACCACCTCGTCTATGAGGTTGTAGATAACTCGGTCGACGAGGCGCTAGCTGGCCACTGCTCTTCTGTCGCTGTGGTCATTCACCCTGACAACACCGTGACTGTGACCGACGACGGCCGTGGTATCCCTGTGGCGCTGATGGAGAAGGAGGGACGACCCGCAGTCGAGGTTGTGCTCACCGTTCTGCACTCTGGAGGCAAGTTTGGCGACGGTGGCGGCTATAAGGTTTCTGGCGGCCTACACGGGGTTGGCGTATCGGTCGTAAACGCACTCTCCGAACAACTCCTCGTCGAGATCCGCCGCGACGGCCATTACTGGAGTCAGCCCTACGAGCGCGGTGCACCACAAGCGGACCTGGCCAAGGGGGAGCCAACCACCGAGACCGGGACTAGCATCACGTTTCTCGCCGACGGCGACATCTTTGAGACCCTTGACTATGAGTTCTCGGTTCTAGAGGACCGTCTCCGCGAGACCGCCTTTCTGACTAGGGGCCTCAAGATCAGCCTCACCGACGAACGGGCGGAGGGTGCCCATACCGAGTTTCAGTACGAGGGTGGGATAGAGGACTTTGTTACCTATATCAACCAGAACAAGGAGCCGATCCAAAAGAAGGTCATCTTCTTCGCCGGAGAGTCCAAGGGCGAGGGTGCGGTTGAGGTCGCGATGCAGTGGAACTCGTCTTACCAAGAGTCGATCTTTTCCTTTGCAAACAACATCAATACGCACGAGGGTGGCTCACACCTCTCTGGCTTTCGCTCGGCGCTCACGCGAACGGTCAATAAGTACGCGCGCGACAAGGGAATTCTCAAGGAGAAGGATGAGAACCTCGCCGGAGAGGACATTCGCGAGGGATTGACGGCAGTGATCTCAGCGAAGCTCTCCGACCCTCAGTTCGAGGGACAAACCAAGACCAAGCTCGGCAATCCAGGGATGGCCGGCGCAGTCGAGTCGATCGTGAACGCCGGACTAGCGGAGTTCTTTGAGGAGAATCCCAAAGACGCCAAGACGGTGATCGATAAGGCGGTTTCTGCGTCGCGCGCCCGTGAGGCAGCCCGCAAGGCCCGCGATCTCACCCGCCGTAAGTCAGCGCTGGAGAACTCTCGCTTGCCCGGAAAGCTCGCCGACTGCTCTGTCAGCGATCCGTCATTGACTGAGATCTTTATCGTCGAGGGCGACTCCGCCGGTGGCTCGGCGAAGCAAGGTCGCGACCGTAATACCCAAGCTGTTCTGCCGCTGCGCGGGAAGATTCTCAACGTCGAGAAGAGCCGCATCGACAAGGTCCTTCAGAACACTGAGGTGCAGGCTCTAATCACAGCGATCGGCACCGGGATCCGTGATGAGTTCGACATCGAGAAGGCTCGCTACCACAAGATAATTCTGATGACTGACGCCGATGTTGACGGCGCTCACATCAGAACGCTGGTGCTCACTCTGCTCTACCGCGAGATGCCCGAGCTGATCGATCGCGGCTATATCTACATCGCTAAGCCGCCGCTCTACAAGCTTAAACAAGGTACCCGCGAGCGCTACATCGAGAAGGAGTCCGAGCTCGAGGACCTGTTGCTAGCCGACAGGCTCGAAAAGTACACAGTCTCTGACCGTTCGGCCACAGAGTTCAAGCTGACCGAGGTCCGTTGGCAGAAGTACGTGCGGCTGCTTCGCCAGTACGCCGGCTGGGCTGCGCGGCTTAAGGCTCTCCACGGACAGGATCTAGTCAGCTTCCTCGAAGAGTCACATGTGCTCGACCAAGAGGTGTCTACGGCAGAGGCTTTGCTTGCGCTGATCGCCAAGCCGGCGCCAGACGGCGAGATCTTCGATGTAGAACTTGTTGCCCAAGAGGATTCGAAGATCATTTTGCGCGCCGTAGAACGCAAGACTGGGCTCGCTCGCACCCATCGTATTGCCCGCGAAATCTTCGAGTCCCACGAATATCGCGAGTACCTGCGTGTCCACGGGCAACTGCGCGCAATCGCCGGCACTCCGCCGTTTGAGGTCTCTCTCGGCGACGCGCACGAGCAGGCATCGTCGTTCGCAGATCTGCGCAGAGCCGTTCTAGCCGCTGCCCAAAAGGGAGTCTCACTCCAGCGCTTCAAGGGGCTGGGGGAGATGAACGCAGATCAGCTCGCCGAGACGACGATGGACCCGGCAAGTCGGACGCTCGCTCAAGTCACGCTCGAGGATGCTTCAGCGGCGGACTTGATGTTCTCGACTCTGATGGGCGATCTCGTCGAACCACGACGAGCTTTTATTGAGGACAACGCTCGACTCGTTGCCAACCTCGACGTATGACCCAAGCCAATTATCTAAGTAAGCAGGCCACTCCTAAATCGACCAGGCAGGTGAAGAAGTAGATGGCGACGTCTGACCAACTGACCGGCGGCAACATCGAACCACGCGGCCTCGAAGAGGAGATGCGCTCCTCTTACTTGGATTACGCGATGTCAGTGATTGTTGGCCGCGCCCTGCCAGATGTGCGCGACGGCCTCAAGCCCGTCCATCGGCGTGTGCTCTTTGCGATGGGCGAGGCAGGACTGCAGCCCAACCGTGGTTACTCGAAGTCTTCGCGCATCGTCGGTGACGTCATGGGCAAATACCACCCGCACGGCGACCAATCGATCTACGACACCTTGGTTCGGATGGCCCAGCCCTTCTCGCTGCGCTGTCCGCTGGTCGACGGTCAAGGCAACTTCGGCTCGATCGACGACGACCCGCCAGCTGCGATGCGTTATACCGAGGCGCGCCTTTCTCGCATTGCCACCGAGATGTTGCGTGATCTCGACGCCGATACCGTCGATTTCCAGCCCAACTACGACGGTCGCCAGCAGGAGCCGCTCGTCCTGCCGGCACGGTTCCCCAACCTTTTGGTCAACGGCTCTTCAGGTATCGCAGTCGGCATGGCAACCAACATTCCGCCCCACAACCTGCGTGAAGTGATTGCGGCGACGATCGCCTACGTTGATAACCCCGAGATTGACGTCGAAGGGTTGATGGTTCACATCAAGGGCCCGGATTTCCCCACCGGCGGCGCGATTCTCGGAATGTCTGGTATCCGCGACGCCTACGCGACGGGGCGTGGCCGCGTCCGCGTTCAGGCGCGCGCTCACATCGAACCGCTGAGCCACGGCAAAGAGGCGATCATCGTCACAGAGCTGCCTTACGCAGTTAAGAAGGGCGGCGACACTGGCCTGATCGTGAAGATTGCTGACCTAGTTCACGATAAGAAGATCCCCGAGATCTCCGATCTGCGCGATGAGTCCGACAAGCGCGGCATGAGGCTCGTTATCGAGCTCAAGCGCGATGTGATTCCCAAGGTTGTCCTCAACAAGCTCTATAAGCACACCTCGATGCAGGCCACCTTCGGCGTCAACATGGTGGCTCTCGTTGACAACGTTCCACGCACCCTCGGACTGCGCGAAGTAATTGGTCACTACGTCGATCACCAGCGCGAGGTGATTGTTCGGCGCACCAAGTTTGAGCTCAGCCGCGCCGAGGCGCGCGCCCACATTCTCGAAGGCCTCCTGGTCGCGCTAGGCAATCTAGACGCCGTTATTGAGCTGATTCGCGCTTCAAACGACCCTGACAGCGCTCGCGAGGGCTTAATCAAGCAGTTCTCGCTCTCGCGCGAACAGGCCCAAGCCATCTTGGACCTACGCCTGCAGCGCCTGACTGCGCTGGAAGCGGACAAGATCAAGTCCGAGCACGACGATCTCGTCGAAAGGATCCGCGAGCTGCGCGCGATTCTCGGTGACGAGTCGGCGGTCCTATCGATCATCAAGGAAGAGCTTCAAGAGATCTCTGATACCTACGGCGAAGATCGCCGCACAGTTATCAGTCACGCTGAAGGCGAGATCGATATCGAGGATCTGATCGCTGATCAGCAGATGGTCATCACAATCACGCGTACCGGTTACATCAAATCGCTGCCGCTAAATACCTATCGCTCTCAGAAGCGCGGTGGCGTCGGTGTGACCGGGATGGATATGAAAGATGGTGACTACATTGAGCACCTCTTTGTCTGTTCAACCCACGATTTTCTGCTCTTTTTCACCAATCGCGGCAAGATCTATCGGCTCAAGGTCTACGAACTCCCTGAAGCACAGCGCACAGCGAAGGGCAGGGCGCTCGTTAACCTCCTGCCACTGCGTGAAGGCGAACGCGTGCAGTCAGTGCTCTCTACGCGCGACTTCACAGAGGGCAAGTACGTCGTCTTTGCGACGCGCCAGGGGATGGTTAAGAAGACTGAGTTCCTCGCCTACAACACGCCAATCAAGGCCGACGGCATAATCGCGATCAAGATCCGCGAGGACGACGAGCTAGTTGCCGTGCGAAGGACCAGCGGCGACGATGAGCTAATTATGGTCTCGCGCTCTGGTCAGGCGGTTCGTTTCAAGGAGTCCGATGTGCGCGGAATGGGACGCGACACCAGCGGCGTACGCGGGATGAACGTGAGCCAGAAGGACAACGCAGTCTTGGCAATGGACGTCGCAGACCCCTCGTTGGAGTTGCTTGTGATCACCGAAAACGGCTACGGCAAGCGGACCCCGATAGAGCAGTATCGCGAGACCAAGCGGGGAGCGATGGGGGTCAAGACGATCAAGCTGACCGACGACCGCGGAGGCCTAGCCGGTGCGATGGTTGTTCGCGAACACGAGGATTTGGTTTTCATCTCCCAGAACGGGATGGTTCAGCGCACGCCGGTTCGAGGCGTTAGCCAGCAGGGCCGCGCCACCCAAGGCGTGCGACTGATGAATGTGAAGGCCGATGACCAGGTAAGCGCAGTAGCGGTCGTTATTGAAAGCGATGATGATGATGGCACCGCTGGGGACGACGGGGCTATCTTAGGGATGGCAGCGCTTCCCTTTGATGGCCACGGCGATGCGGCCGATCAGCCTGACACGCCGCCCGCCCCGGTGATCGAGCATGTTGCTGAGAGCGACGAAGATGAAGATGTCGAGGAGCTCGAAGATGACCTTGGACCAGAGGACGACGAGGACGCTTGATCGTCGCCTGACTCGCGCTAGTTCGAGTTCTTCGCCCTGGCGCACGTTACACCGACGAAAACGATTCAGCATGAGGGCACGGTGATCCCGATCGGCCGCGGCAGTCAATCCCTCTTGGTGGTAGCGCGCTGAGTTGGTTGGTCAGTAGCGCGCCTAGCAGACGTACGAAGGGCGCCCCGCGAGCGGGGCGCCCTTCGCCTTACGACATGACTGGATCTATGGCCGGCAGTGGCCAACTGCGAGCCGGAGGGACGACTTCCGGCGCCTGCTGCCGACGGTGACCCGGGTTGGATTCCGCCAAGCGGGTCCAGCCTACTTCCGACCTAGCGGCCGGCCACCTCCAGAGTCCCGAACATTCTGTCAATCAGCGTAGGACCACCCCCTTTCTCTGGTCCGCATATGAAAGCAGATGGGGGCGTTGGAATCTAGATCGTAAGAGCGCACGAGCTCGTGCGCTCGGCGTGAGGTATTGGCGCCATGCACAGCAGAGATGCGGACCGGCTATGTAGACGGATAGCTATGGATTGGGTAGGAGCCGAGAACTCGCACCATCTCCGTCTGCTGCCGCAAAGCTCCAAGGCCATCCGCGACTGCCGGATCGTCAGCCTCTCCGCTGAGGTCGGCGAAGAACATGTAGTGGCCGAGCTTGCTGCGTCGTGGCCTAGATTCGATCATGCTGAGGTTGACGCCGCGATCGCCAAATTCCGACAGACAGCCGACCAGCCACCCCGACACTGTGTCGCCGTCGCCCCAAAAGACGATCGACGTCTTCCATCCAGCTGTAGCTTTTATGTCAGGCTTTGTGCCCGCAGGGGCCAACCATACGAACCGGGTCTGGTTTACGTCTTGGTCTGCGACATCACGGCGCAAGACGACAAGGCCGTTGAGGTCTGCGGCGAGGCTCGTGCCCAGCGCGGCCCAAGGTTGATCGCTCTCGGCCACGAGTCGTACGGCCTCCGAGGTCGATGTCGCGCTAAGGGTCTCGGCCTGGGGAAGTTCCCTGCGCAGAAACCGCGCGCTTTGGGCGAGGGGTTGGGGGTGGGAGATGACTGTGGCGATCTCTTGGGCATCTATCCCGGCTCGGGCGACAAGGCAGAGCTCAAATGTGTGGACCATCTCTCCGATAATGATCACTGAATCGGCATCGAGGGCGAGCGTGTCAAGCGTTGGATTGACGGTGCCCTCGACCGAGTTCTCGATCGGGACTAGCGCGCGCGCGACGTCGCCGCTTTGGACGGCCATCACGGCCTCGTAGAGCGTCGCCACTGATACGGCTTCCCATCTAGCAGCGATAGGGCTGTCTCTGAGTGCCTCGTGAGAGACGGTTCCGGGCGGTCCGAGGTAGGCGACGCGCATTATGTGGTTGGCGGCGGGGTCTTGGAGTCTTGGCCACCTTCATCATCGCTTAAGAGGGCCATGCGGACGGCGTCGGCTTCCTCGGGAGAGAGCTCGATCTCTGCTGAGCCACCGCGGACCTGTTTGGCGTAGAGCCTTGCTTGGTCGCGGTTGTGGATTGAAGAGAAGACGATCCCGGAGCGTTCCGCATCGAGCAGCGCGATCGACATCGATTGCCGTCCTGAAAGTTCGTTGTAGGCGTCGTAGCGGACTAGGCCTCGGTGGGCGATCGCCTTGTCGATGCGCCGCTCGGCGGTCGTCATCCGCCGATCAAGGCGCTGTGCGACTTCAGACATGCCCGCTTCCAGCGCCCCAAACTCGTGGGTGAGCTCTGCCGCATGGTCGGTGAGGTTGCGCGAGCCACCCTCACCCAAGACTACGGTTTGGGCAGCTTGTAGGCGACGCAGTTTCAGGACGAGAAGTAGGCATGTCACGAGCGCGACTAGCGCCAAGATGACGCCAGCGACACCAACAGCACCTTGGGTAGTGGTCAGCTGGTCCATGACGCCAAGGATAGATAGTCACTCGACGCTACTTTGGCGCGTCGCATTGGCATGGAGGATCTACGGCGTGAAGATGTTGGAGGGGTATTTACGGGAGTTATTTTTGGTGTCGTTCTCACCAGAGACTGGGTTGATCGAGACCGTGATCGTCACGGGCTTGCCGACCGGTGGGGAGGTGTCGAGTGCGACATCTACGGTCTGGCTCTCCCCGGCAGCAATCAGCGCGACACGCTTTTCGGTGACGACCGTCTTGACTCCCGGCCCTTGGATAGTGACCTTGACGGTGACGTTGCTCTCTTCGTTCTCACCGTTGTTGACAAAGGTCACATTGAAGATCGGTGGCGGCGCGGCGGGAATTCGGTTTGTGGCATCGGGGCTGATGTCGACGCCACTAGCGAGCGTCGAAACCAGCGCGAGGTCATGAGAGCCGGCCGCTGCGGGACCAGCTCCGGCGCTGCCGGGGGTCAGCGACGCGCCGAGGCGGTCTGCAACTGTCTGCTCGGTGAGCCAGCTGATGTCAGGGAAGAACTTGCTCTTGCTGATCACTTGACCGCTGACACCATTCTGGGCAAAAGCCTGAGCGATCAATGGCATTACGCGTTGTGAGTAGATCACGTCGGAGGCCAAGAATACCTGCATTTGGCCTGTTATCTGAGCGATCGCTTGGTCTGCACCCGTTTTGCCTAGGGCGGTTGGAAGCTTGTCGGCGATCTTGGCGATTGCTCCTTGACGCAGGCCGAGCACGAGTTGGAAGGCCCGTTGGGCCTGCTCCATTTCGCTAGGAGTGTCGATCTTCGCGGCTCGCTTCACTTCCGCTGCGGCGGTTGCACCGAGTTGGTTGACGGTGTTCTGAAGCTCGATTGGTGACTTGGCACCGGCTACAGCGGCTCCCCCGAGCGCCTCGAATAGCGGCTTTCCTACCTGCGTGTCTGACTCTTGGATCAACGCAGTTACGTCACGGTTGTAGTCACGAAGACTGCGTTGCATCTGGCTGGAGAGACAGCCGCGGATGCCTACGACGATGAGGACGATGACGACCAGAACTGCGACGGCCGCTAGGCCGCGGCGAATCAGCAGGGTTTGCTGCTCGGAGGAACGCGGCGACCGAGATGGCCGGCGTGGCTGAGTCCTTGTGCCCTTGCCGGGCTCATCATCGTTATCGAAGAACGACAAAACCTTGCTCCCTACTAAGACAGTTCACAGGCGGAGTATGTCCGAAAGTACGGCATCGGTGGTTTTTGGTGTTCGCCACGTAGGGCAGGGAGCCTGCTTTCAGTGGCGAACTTGTCATTAGCGGTGAGAACTACCGAGATCCTTTCCATGCCAGTTGTGCCCGGCTGCGCACCGGAAGGTGAGATCACGGCCAGAGCCCTTTCTCCGAAACTGGTGCTCGATCGTTACTCGTTGATCCGCCGCATCGGCAGCGGTGGCTTTGGTGCAGTTTGGCTTGCGCGCGACGAGACTTTGCGCCGTGAAGTTGCTGTCAAGGTGGTCCCACACCAGCATGATCAGGAGGACTCTGCCGACGGGCGCCCCGATCGCGAAGCGTTGGCAGCAGCGAGGCTCAATCACCCAGGGATCGTTGCCCTCTACGAGGCTGGTCAGGATGGCGAGGCCCACTACCTAGTCTCTGAGCTTGTGATCGGAAAGACGATCGACGTGCTCGCTGAAGAGGGGCTTCTCTCTGATCACGACGTAGCTCAAATCGGGATCGCTCTCTGTGATGCGCTCAAACACGCCCATGCCCAAGGCGTCATCCACCGCGATGTCAAACCGCAAAACGTGATTGTTCCCGAGGCCCCTCAGAGCGCCGCGGGAGTGGCCAAGTTGACTGATTTCGGAATCGCCAGTCTGGCCGGAGATGATCCTCTAACGCGGACCGGCGATATTGTCGGGACGCTCGCCTATATGGCTCCCGAGCAGGCCGAGGGCCAGCGCGCAACCGCACAGAGCGACCTCTACGCGCTCGCATTAGTGATCTATGAGGCACTGGCTGGCAACAACCCAGCCAGGAGGGCGACGCCGGCCGCTACGGCGAAACGGATAGGTCAGCCACTACCAACGCTTGGGCGAGCACGCGGAGATCTTCCAAGCCCGCTAATCGCCGCTATAGACCAATCTCTCAACGTCGAGCCAAAGGCACGCGGCAAGCTCGCCGACCTACGCTCTGCACTCGCCGCCGCTGCGGGGCAACTCAGCGATGAGCCCGGCATTATCGGCGGATCGCGACTGCGGCGAGTAGCGCTACCGACCAGAGTCTCATCGGCTCTCTTGGCCGCTGGGATCGTCGGGGCCAGCGCAGTCGCAGTCGGGCCGCCTTCGCCGCTGGTGGCGTTGATTGCCGCTGTCGTGACGGCGGCGCTAGTAGCGCTGGTCCCCACTATTGGATGGGCGCTAGCGGCCCTGGCGACGATCGGGTGGCTGGCCTTAGGGTCAGATCCGCGCGGCGGCCTTTGCGTGGTCGTGCTCGTTGCCACTGTCGCTTGTCCACTGCTGGCACCTCGTTCGCCTCGCGCTTGGTGGATTGCACCGCTTGCACCGCTACTAGGCCTGATCGGCCTTGCTGGCGCCTATCCGGCGTTGGCTGGGCAGGAACGCACGGTCTGGTCGCGCGCAGCCCTGGGCGCCTTAGGTTTCTGGTGGCTGGCACTTGCCCAGGCTGTCTTTGGCCGCGGGCTCTACACCTTGCCAGCGCCGGGAACCCTAGCGCCCCAGAGATGGGACGGGTCAGCGACGGGAGCAATAAGCGGTGCCATTACGCCTTTGATTACT
>Ga0194035_1001074_pt1 | contig 14868 bp, 10 predicted proteins | sample JunL2320m_MetaG_FD_148680 | JGI IMG/M metagenome (GOLD analysis project Ga0194035, IMG submission 148680) | Anoxic zone freshwater microbial communities from boreal shield lake in IISD Experimental Lakes Area, Ontario, Canada - Jun2016-L239-20m | ecosystem: Environmental > Aquatic > Freshwater >...
AAGCTGGGATTTTAATCTCAAAGTACCAGGCCGGTTTAGGGTCGTTCTCAGGCAGGGATGCGGTAGCGGTCATGGGGGAAGCAAGGCAAAAATTTCAGTGGGTACAAGTGCAATCGAATTTATGGTGATTGAAACGGGTGGATTTCAAACTTGGCTCGATCGCGATCTCGGAACGATTGTAATCGATACCCCCGGACGTTATTCGCTGGACTTGCGAGCTCTTTCAAAAGTAAGTGGTGCTGTAATGGATTGCCAATCGATTAAGCTTGAGCCCGTTCCATGAATCACGAGAGACACGAACCGTTTTTTCAGGGGAGTTCTCTGATGCGAAGGTTTCGAAATTCAACCGGTGCGCCTTCAGATTCCAAACACAAAAATCCTGTAGCAGGTTTGCAATCTCGGCCCCCTGAAACTTCTTCACCATTGACCCACAGTCGCACCTCACCGTTGATGGCCCGTATGTAATAGTGGTTCCATTGATTGATTCCCAGGCTTAAGTTTTTGCGGGGAAAGCTCCGTTTGCCATCGGGTGCAACGGGCTCAAACGGTTTCATGTCCGAACCTCCGACCGGAAATACATCGCCGTGGGTCGTGAACCAGTCCGCCTTTTTGCCCGCAGATTTTTCGAATTGTGCGGCGTAGCCATGGTCGAGCACCTGCACCTCGATTCCCCCGGGGGGAAGCTGTCCAGGTTTGATCGACGAAAGAGCCGACTCCGGTGCCCATAAAAATACGCCAGAATTTCCTCCATCGCTTAAGTGCCGCCATTCCACGACCAATTCAATATTTGTTACGGGCGTGCGCATTCGAATCACACCAACCGGTTTGCCGGTGCAGTGAACGCTCCCGGCCTTCCACGTCCATGTATCGGAGTCACAGTTTACGTTCACAAAATCGTTTTCCCCAAGAGTCCGCCAGTCAGGTCCGATGCCGTCGATAAACGCTTTTGAAACAACTGTTTCCTCTGCGTGGAGCGAAGTGAGAGAAACGTTTTCGATGAAGCAGAAGGTACCGTAAAAAGCCAGCGACATGCCGAGTGAACGAATGGTGTGTGCAATCGATCGGTCATGGAAAAGCGTGCAACGTGAGAATGACATGTCAGAACTCCTGTAAGAAATTAAAAAGGAATGCGTTGAAGAATCCGACTCGGTCGATTTTTTGAGTACGATACAATTTTCAGCAGTTATCGTAACCGTTTAGGGCTTGGAGTGGAGTGATACATTCAATGCGTCAAGGATATCGGTATTGTGTGTCATGGCGATGGCACATCACAGCGATTTGTGCCTGTATCTGCATCTCTTTTTCATGCACCGGCAGCAACACTTCGGCGGTCGGCGCAATGACCACATGGGATGGCCGGCATTCCATTGAAAAAATTGCGGTACATGTGGTTTATTTTGTTCCCAATGACCGAGTCCCACTCGCTGACTGGAGGCTAAGAGTTGATTACTTGTGTCGGCGCATCGAGGAATTTCATGCGAGGGAATTCGGTGAGCAGTCAACGCTTACAACAATCGTTCGTCCTGAGCCTTTCATCTCAAAGAGATCATCACAACAATTGCGAAATGGAAATGCGGATGCCATTTTTTTCAAAACACTTGAAGAAACTGACGCCGCGATTTCGGTGGTCAAAGAACCAGACGGCGCCTTTCCGATTGTGCTTGCCCTCAGCGACATCAACTGGAGGCCGCTGGATGACTTTTCTCGAATGGCGCCACGCCACGATGGGTATCGCTTTGAGGGAAGCGAAAATGAAAGAGTGCATGTTCCTGGAGCGGCTTCTGGTGGCGCTCGAGCGACCTATCTCGCCGATGCAGGAAAGGGCTGGGGATTAGTGAGCGCCGATGGATGGCGGGTGCCGTATCGAGGCAGCGACTGCGTTGTCTACCACGAAGGAGTTGGGCACGCTGTCGGACTTCCGCATCCTGACGAAAGTGATAACTCTGTCATGGGTCTTGGTCAGTACGCCGGATGGATCAGCCAGTCGTGGGTGACGCAGTCGCAGAAGGAAAAGCTAGGGTGGTTGCCGCCGAAAGTCTCGTTGGATCGAGACACAGATCTGTTCTCGTCATTTGTTGTCTGGGTTGATCCGGTCGTACCTCGGCCCGGCCAGCCAGTGTCGCTTGTGCTCAAGTGGCCTGATCAACAGAAGATCAAACAGTGTTTTGTCCAGGTTCAGACGTCGCTGCGTGGTCCATGGGTGATGGTGCCTTCGAATGATACGCAGATTGAAAAGAAACGAATTGAACTCGGATCGTTTGACCGGGCGTCGGCCGTTTCATATCGAATACAGGCAAAGACAGAGGATCAAACGGACGTTGAATTATGGGGATATTTTCAGGTTCGATCCGATCCCGGACAAAGTCCCGCGCCACAGGAAGTTGATCTGGCGGATCAGAATGAGTTCTCTGCCCCCGGCGAAGCCAAAGAGGTCGAGGAGATTGATCTCTTGCCATTCATCGATCCCAAGAGGGATGCCGTGAATGGCACGTGGACTTTTCAGGACAATGAAAGCAGTCGGATTCTGGAAAGTCCAAAGGCCTTTGGAGCAAGACTTGAAATCCCATTTGTTCTACCGGAAGAATATCGCCTCACGGTGATCGCCGAACCTTTGGACGCACCCAACGGCCTTATTCTTGGTCAGCGATTAGCGGGGAGTCGTTTTCTAGTCTTGCTTGGCTACGCAGAGAAAAACAATCAAGTGAGTGCGCTTGAAAATATTGACGAACAAAATGTTTCTACGAATCAGACGCGGATTGAAGGGGAAGTTTTTAAGCACAATCGGTTGAGTGAAATTGTCTGTACGGTCAGACGCAGCGGGGTTCAGGTGTTGGTCGATGGAAAAGAGTGGATCGACTGGAAGGGAATTGGCACGCGGCTTTCTCTGTCGGAGTACTGGAAAACTCCTCACAGCGACGTTCTTTTTCTCGGCGCATACGACTGTCGCTATAGGTTCCTGCGAATCGGACTGACGCCGCTTTCTGAAAAACAATCTCAGCCAGCCGCCGCCGTGCCAGATGCAAATCCATAAAGAATCTTGGAACAGCCTGCCTGCTTGTTAGTCATCAAAAGGGCGGCGAACCTTGCGGTCGGGATCAGGAGAAGATGGCTTCGGTTGAGGCTTTGATTTTTTTGTATCGCTTGGCATCGTGGCTGACTCAGAGTCTTCGGATTCGGCCATTTCCTGTTTCTCGCGCCACGGCTTGCCGGCCTCGTAGTTTGTCAGTTCATTTTGTAACTGTTTTTGAACTTCACTCTTTACGTCGCTTGCCTCTACCGCTTTTGCACTGTATTTCTTCGCTTCTTCAAAATCCCCTGTCTCGGCGTATCCCGCAGCAAGAGTGCTGATGATGTGAGCTTCTTTCCATTCAGTTTGCTCACAAGCTTTTGTCGCCAGTTCGATGGCTCGTTTTCCATCGCGAAGAGCATCGTCGGGGGATGTGGAAAGCAGCCAAGACAGATTGTTGAGCACTCCAGAATCAAGAGGTTTCAGTTGAAGTGCTTTTTCAAGGTCGACAATGGCTTCTTCGTGGTTTCCGATTGAAATCAGAGCATCGCTGCGGCCTCGGCGACTGGCAAATTGTGCGTCATCGAGTTCAATGGCTCGTGAAAATCTTCGGATCGCCTCTCGCGGCTGTTTTGCCGCCAGATAAAGCATTCCAAGCTGACCAGCGAGAAGCGGATCATCTAGATTCTGTGCCGCAAGTTTTTGGAAGTCGCGAATTGCCGAAGCGTAATCGTTGGCGTCGGCCGCAATTAATCCACGTAGTTCGAGAGCTGCAGGATGATCGGGAAATTTCTCAAGCACCTGTTCGAGATCTTGCTTTGCGCTGTCGGTATCGCCAGCCTGCTGATGAATTCTTGCTCGAAGCACGAGTGGAATCGCGTCATTGGGTTCAAGCTGTATTGCCTTTTCCAGATCAGCAAGCGCCTTCGGGCTCTCTCCCCGAAGTGCCAGAACTCTTGCTCGTTGCAGACGAGGGCCGCTCGAATCGGGCTCGAGCTCTACAGCGCGGTCAAAACTTTTCTCTGCATCATCAAGTTTTTCAAGCATGAGTTGCGCCATGCCGAGCGCTTCGTGCAGGCCGGCATCTTTCGGATCTTCCTCGATCGCCACGCCAAGATCGGCAATCGCCTTTTCAAATTCGTCACCGAGCAGATGAAAGAGACCGCGTGATCGACGAATATCTTTGTCGCGTGGTGCCAGTTCCACAGCTTTGTCGTAATCAGATTGCCGGCTTTCGCGATCCTCTTCGAGATCGCCTCGGAGCACATGAGCCTGTGCCATCTGGAGATTGTCGTTGGCCACTAATTCAAGTGCAGAATCAACGGCCTTTTTTGCCCGCTGGAGATCACCGCCAGGAAGTCGCTCAAGTTTTGCGATCATCAGATGTGCTTCACCGAGTTTTGGATCTCGTGAGATCGCCTCATCAAGATCTCGCAAGGCATACTTTCGCATTCTTGGCCACTGCTCGTTGGGTGAGGGCGGATCAAAAATCGCTTCTACGACCATGCCCGCTCGATCAACAAGCGTGCCGGTATAGAGATCCTCGGCAAACTGCTTCGAATCTTTTGGAAGCCCCTTTTTGATTGCGGTTTTGCACAGTTCGAGGACTCGGTCAAAATCCTCAAGATTTTGTGAAGAGAGCTTGGCGTCAATGGCTGCATCCAAGTCGGGCTGGCCTGCATCACCTTCAAGAGAATCGTCTTGGGCAGCCATTGCCTTCAGAACGAAAAAGTTGCAAGAAGGACCGTTGAACGTTGCGATCGAAAACGTCCCCATCACCAAACATGAGGCAATCGATCGAAACGAGTGCAATCTGAATGATCTCATCACAAATGCTCCCTGCGCTACGAAAATATTCGTAGCGGTTGATTTTTTCTCAATTCGTTGTTTATGAAATTCACATTCCCGTCAGCAGTATCAGTCCTCCATCGATTCACCGCAATGCGAAAGCGACAGCGGACAAAAGTCCTGCGGAAAAGAGTTTTCTTCGGGTGTTGGGCAGTCTGAACGTCTTGACTAGAGGGGAGCCGGAAGATCGCGATTGGCAAAAATGATCGTTCCAAGTGCGTAGGCTGCGACACCAATTCCTAATAAAATTCCATCGTAGAGCAAAAGAATTTGCCAGGCGTGATCAGGATCGGCAACGAACTGTTGTGGTTCAAATGCATTGAGTACCGAGAGATAGCCCGCGAATCCCCAGGTTGAACTCATTCTGCCGACAAGTTTGGCAAGAATTGAGAAGACGTGAAAGCCGCACATCATGCCGATCGTGCGCCATCGGTAGCTGTCTGCTGCAGAAATGCATGCCGTGAGCCCTGCCGTGCAGAACATGAGCCCAAACACATTTGCGACTGCTGGAATGAAAAGACGTGGATCGACTTTTCCGCTCCATGGACCAAATGTCAAACCTGACCACAGTCCGAAATAAAGTACCGCGCAGAGAAGGGCCGCGGCACTGGTCGTAGCAATTGCCTGAGTGATATAAACGGCGGTCCTGCTTACCGGTTGAGCGAGGACCATTTCCATGGTGCCTCGTTCCAGTTGGCCCGATACCGCATCACTTCCCCGAGTAATTCCCCAGACCGTTGCCGCAAGAACGACCACTGGATCGACCAGCGCAAGTGCCACGCGACCGGAATGGGTTGCTATATCAGCAAAGGGAACGCTCGACAGACGCTGCCAATTCTTAGGAATTGCGCGAAGTAACACATCTTGAAATGCGGACATTTCGATCTGCGACGAAAGCCAGATATAGATCCAAGGAAATACCAGCCAAAGCACCGAAAGACTCAAAACGAGTCCTCGTTGATCCCCCCAACTTTTTCGCCAAAGCGCAGTGTTCCACATAGGATCAGTTCAAACGTGAGTGTGATGAAAAGTATCAGAAGAAGATGCGTGTAGAGGCGAATTTGCAATCTCTGTCGCGATCCCGGCGTTTCGGTGAAACTGATCGTAGATTGCGGATAGACCGACCGGTTCGATGGTCACTTCATCGATGGAAAGCGTCGCGAGCCAACCAAGAATCGGTGAAAGTTCATTGGAAGCCTCAAGCACAATGCGGTCTGATGTTCGAGAAATGCAAGAGACGCGGGATTCGAGTTCGTGTGGAATCGTACCAAAAGGACCAGTGAGCCGCGCCCGAATCCGATGACGCTTTCGCAAGAGCGCAATCGACTGCTCATGCACCAGCGCACCAGATCTTAGAATCACAACTCGATCGCAGGTTTCTTCAACCTCCGAAAGCACGTGTGAAGAAAAAATAACGGTGCGGCCAGCGGCCTGTGATTCTCGCACCAACGTGAGCACTTCTGCTCGCGCCGTAGGGTCGAGGTTGGCCGTTGGCTCATCGAGAACTATCAACTCGCAGTCGGTTGCAAGAACTGCCGCCAACGCGAGTTTCTGGCGCATACCAGTACTCATTCTCGCGACTTGACGGGTGAGGTCGAGTTCGAGTCGATCTGCAACACGGATCGCAGACTGCTCGTGCGAACCTGTTCGGAGTCGAGAAAAAAATGAAAGTACCTGCCTTCCGTTCATTCGCCGAAAGAGTCGGGCTTCTCCGGGAAGATACGCAGTGTGTTTTCGAACCTCAAGCGACTGAGATCGACAGTCGAACCCTACGACCGTTGCCGAGCCTGAAGTCGGTTTGATGTAGCCCATCAACAGACGAAGAAGCGTCGTTTTTCCAGCGCCGTTTGGGCCTAAAAGTCCAAAAACCTCTCCGCTGCGAACCCCCAGAGTGCAATCAGAAAGCGCATGGGTTGCCGGATAATGTTTAGACAGATGCGTGGTCTGAACAATCATTTGTCAAAACATCCCCAAGAAAGACTTTGAGCATCACCCAGGGCACACGCTTTTTGGCGGTCGCCAAGGGTAATGGCATCAGAAAAAAGAACGTCTCCACTGTAGGAGCATGCGACAGGACTCGCCAGACGCACGGGATCAAAAAGCTTATTTCTATCGGAAACAAAAGTTCAAAATGAACTGTCCGGCACGAGTTCAACCGAATAGTTGCCATTCGCGCCCAAAGTAATAGGCGGCCAACAGGAACCCAATGGCAGCCACTCCATGCCGAACCAGGGCAGCTGGAATTCTGCGTGCAAGCACAGATCCTACCAATCCGCCAGCAAGTGAACCACAGGCCATAACACCCACGCTTGGCCAATGGACATTGCTCAACCCAGCAAATGATCCGAGTACAAAAAGGCCTGCGGCAGTTCCGTTGACCGCGGTTGCCAGTTCATTTTTGACGGAGTTCAGTCGGTGAATGTCTCCCAGGCGGGCCATACCGAGGGAAGCGAGCATCAGAATGCCGATGCCCGCACCAAAATAGCCCCCGTACACTGCAATCAAAAACTGTGAACATGCCATCCAAGCAAGAGAACGTTGAGAAAGTGAATCCCGATTGAGGAGATCATTGTTTTCACAACTGCTTGTTGAGGAGCGAACTGAAAGCGATGAGATCCAAGGCTGTAAAGCAAAAAGAATTGCTGCTAAGAGAACCAGCCACGGTACCAATCTATTAAAACTCGATGAAGGCAGACCGATCAGAGCAACGGAACCAAGAAGTGCTCCAGTAATGCTCGGCACGAGCAGCCATCTCGACCACTCGGGAGTTGCGCGACGTTCATCGCGGTAGGCCCATGCGGCGGTGAGGGCTCCGGGCCAGAGACCTATCGTGCTTGTGGTGTTTGCAGTCACCATGCCGCCGGGAATATCCGAAAGCATCGCTCCCAAAACAGGAAATGTCAGCAGCGTGCCGCCACCAGCCACCGAGTTGACCGCAGCACCACAAAAAGAGACTGTTGCCAGAAGGATTGCATCCAGAATCAGATTGATCGCTTGTTCCTCACCATTCATGGCGCATCATCCGGCACTCCAGCAGGAGGTTTTCGCGGTGCGACGCGGCCGGGCCGACCGGGGCGATCTGGTTTGGCAGGAGGTTTGTCATCGTTCATATCGTCAGCGGCATCCTTTTTCACAGGGGGTTTGTTCGGAATTTGGATCACTGGCGCTGCCATTGGTTTGGCGACTGCTGGTATGACGTCCGGAGGAAGAGAATAGATCCCCTGACCGCAATCGGCCAGAAGATAACCCGCCCAGAAAAGTGGGTGAGATGCGTCGGCAGGAATACAACGAGGGTCAATCTTCATTCGGGGTTCGAGTTGTAGGTCTGGTTCCTCGTCAATGACAATCGAGACCGATCGCTGCCAGCTTTCTGACGCAGGCGTATCGCCCGTTGAAGCATCACGCAGAAATTCTTCGATGAGATCGACGGTTATTTTCCCTCCCATTCGCCAACGAGACACGATGGCCGTGCGTGCTCCAGAGGCGAGAAGATCGGTAACGGCCATAAAAATATCAGATCCCAGAGGCGCTGTTGTCTTTGAGTTTGATCCTGGTAGCAGCGGTTGCATTCCAGGAAGAATCACTCGTACCGGATGTTTTCGAGGCGACGATAACCACATACCAAAAGTCATTCCCTGCCGATCCTGTGCAGAAGGCACCATTGGTCTTGCAACGACTGGGCCTTCGCCAACAAGTTCGTCAAGGACCAGAAGAGATTCCACAACGGAACCGACCAATGGTAGTGGCAGACTTTTTTCATGAACAGGAAGAGGAAATACTCGATCAAGTGAACGTCTGAGTCGATCCAAATTCTCTTGGGCAATTTCGGGCGCATCACCACGAAAAAGTTTTCCCGAGCAGAGGCCCATAACGCCGCCGCCTCTGGTGGGCGTGAACTTCATCACCGCTGTGCCGGCAGTCGGACTGTACCGAACTCGACAGCAATCACGAAGCAATTCTTTGTGATCCCCTGTGCCCACGGGCAAAAGTTCAAATGGCAAGCACCAAAGCAATCCATCCGGAATGATCACAAGTTCGTCGATATTCTCGGCAAGGGAGACTTTTGAATTTTCAAAGAGAAGTTCCGAGATTTTTTCTGCGTGTAAACGCCATCGAGATTTTTCGAGTCTCTCAGTTGAAATCGATGCAACGGTGTTGCCCACTCCCAGCTCTTTAAACAGAGCCACAATCTCTTCAGTCAGCAGCTTTGTATTTTTTATCTGCCAGAGTGCGGTGCGATCATTACTTTGAAGAACACCGGTCAAACCAGAGGAAATCCAGTAAAAAGAGAGCATCAACTGTCCCTTTTGAAGACGCCGTCGTACTTCAACAGGAGGCCCTCGTGGTGGAAAAGTAACTGGTATGGGATCGCGTCCAGAAGCAATGCTTGTCAGAAACTGAGTTCGTTGACGTGACACATCGGCGAAACGTTTCCATCGCTGCACATTTCCAGGCAATGAACCATCTGCATTTCCTGCCTGTGCGGCTTGCGTGATCGTCGCCGACATCTCGGTGCGCAGGGTATTGAATTCCTGGTCGATCTGCGCCAATTGAGGAACCCTTGCCAAAATGCCGCCTCGTTGCAGAAGTGCTTGTGGGTCGAGATCCTCAGGGTTTCCGAAGAGCCATTCCGTATTTATTCGTCTGCCTCCGAGAGGCTGGGCCGAAAGCCATCGTGAACGCAACATTGCGTCACCGGCGATAAGAAAAGCTTCGTTGTTTCGACTGTCTCGGCGCAACGCAGCAACCATCCATGCATCGAAGGCTTCAAGGCGAGGAGTCGACGTCGTCGTGATCGTGCCGAGCGGATCAAGAGATTGTTCCCGCACAGTGGGATCGGCCAGCAGTTCAGAAAAACGTTCATCGGCCTCGCGGTCCGAAAGAGATCCAGAACCTGACACGAATATTTCCAGAAGGCGTTCGGTACGAAAAAGTTTGACATTGTGAGGGGATTGAATCAGACATGCTTTTGCCAGTTCACGATCCCCGTTGTCGGTTGCTCCCTGAAGAAAAAAAACAAGGCTCTTGGCATAGCTCGTTTTGAATCCAATCAACCCGCGTCCCATGTCGCCTCGGAGCGTTCGGGAATCGATCTCTAAAAGTGCCGCGTCCGCAGAACGGATGTCGCCGAGGAGCGCACTGGTCTCAGCTTTCATGGCGAGGAGCCGCAGCCTGAGCGCTGGGAGGTTGGTGCGAGCCCATAGTGCGGCGGCTTCAATCGAAGGAGGAGTTCCTGGCGAACCCGCAGCCAAATGAGCGATTTGAACGTATCGAAACGCCTCTTCCAGTGCTCTGGTATCACCGTAATTCGCGGCGACATACGTGGCTTCTTCAAAATACTTTACTGCCGCTGCTGCGGCGTCACGATCCATGGCGATGCGGCCCAAAACAATCAGCCCCCACGCCGTGAGAGGGTGGTCAAATTGGCCTCCCACCAGCAGGCCGCGTTCGAGCAGCGGGATTGCCTGATCCGATTTTCCTTGTGCCCATGAGGCTGTTCCGAGGGCGATGTCAATCCACGATTGCGACCAGTGATTTGGTGGAGCAGGCCGACGGGAAAGTGCACGAGCCGCCTGGTCCAGCGAATCGTTTGTTCGCGCCAGTGGTCCTAAGAGATCGCCACGACGGTAGAGACTCACAACGGTCGAACGGATAATTTCCTGTGGTCGAATTGGAAAACTAAACGGCGCAGAAAGCACCCCCCCTTTTTGTAAAACTTTCTGCGGATCGGCTTCACCTTGCCGGATCAACATGGTGTCTGGAATTATCGCTGCGACACTATTGCGTGCGCTGCGGCCCCACGCCGTGATTGGTGCACTTCCCATCGCTCGCAAATTCTGATCAGGAAATTGTACGGCCAGCATCCAATCGGCATGCGCTGCACTGAGCAAAAGCGATTCATCGTAAGCGGCTACCGCCTGACGCATTTGTCCCAGTTCGTAGTGGCACTCCCCAACAACCATTGCACTTGCGATGGCATCAATCCATCGCTGCTGGCCAGCCTTGATGCCGCCTGAATATTCGGCGGTAGCCATTTGAAGTGCTCCGGAATAGTTTCCCTGCGAGAGTTCCGCCAGTGCCATATCGTAGGCCGGAGATGGAACCGTTTTGCCCCCACGCGGAGCCCCGATCCCTGGCGCAAGAATTGTCTGCGCGAACAAAAACTCAGATTGAATTACAAGCAAAGCCGTAACCGTGAAACAAATGCACACCGCCACCCAATCGCGAACTCGATTGCGTTCACGGCCTTGTGTTCCAACATAAATCAGTTCGAGATGCAGTTGAGACATTCGATTTCTTTTATTTTAGAAAATGTCAAAAAAGAATCGACTTTCTAAAGACGCCTCTGACCACCGGTGCTGCTGCTTGCGATGCAGGGTTGAGCAAGGATCCATTCTAGAGAAGTCTTCCTCAACAACGCGACAACGCGTGACGGGCGTCCATAAAAGCGTTTTGGAAACAGAATCCAAGCATCGACTCTGATCGAATCCGCAAGAAAGTCCCTTTAGGGATCTTTTTTCTCGAAGTTGAATCGCTCGATGTAAAAATAGGATGACTGGTGAACTTTATGAGCGTTCCAAAATAAGGATTCAATGGGTTAACCAAAGTTTGACGGTTCTGCGGGCCGATATTCCAAATACCGCCTCTCGAGCGATCCGTTCCACGACGATGCGATTCATCGTGAAAATTGAAAATGAGGAAGACCATGAAGAACTCCTGCCGCAAGTGGAACAACCAGTTTCGATGGTCTGCGCTTGTGGGCCTCGCTGGCGTAGCGATCAGCAGTGCCGGTTGTCAGGTGGATATTGGAGGTCAGACACTTCCCAGTGCCTACTACCTGCAGGACGATATTCAGTACTTCCCAGCCGGACCCGAGTTTAAGCTCTCCAAAGAAGCTGCGGCCCTCCAGGCGTATCAGAAAGAAACTGCTGAATCGGGAGATGCTGGCGATCGCTAGACGAATGAAGTTTGAGGCTTTCGTCGATTGCATTGCCGGGCGAGCCGCTTCTGAAAAGGAACAGAACTGCTGAAAGTTCGATTTTCCAGCGGTTTTAGGGAGTTCTCAAATCGCCATTGGCCCTCAAGGTTGCAAATGGCAAGACTATCGTTAGACTCTCCGCCCGTGGGTTGACGGCCCGAAAACTTTGGTCAAAATAAGTTTTCTGTGGGTTTTCAGCCCCGATCAAAGGCAAGCAAATAGAGTTTGCTGGACGGGGAGCCTTCAATGCAGCGTATTTATGGCTGGTGGAACAGATCTTCTGATTGGCGAATTTGTGCGATCGTTCGACGATCGACACAGACTTGCGATTCCACCAGAACTTGCGTCACCGCTGTTGGCTGCAGGTCGCAAGTGCGCACTCGCCAAGGAACGTCAAGGCTGCCTGTCGATTTGGACGCAGTCGGAATGGAAGCTGCAAGTCGAATCGGCGGTCGATGTGCTCCGAGCCAAATGGAAAGCGGGACTGCTTGTTCAACGTTCATCGCAGGTTCAGGATGTGGGAAGATTGCTCTCAACGCGTCATCGGTGGGTGTCGCTCGCGGGAAGAGGCAGACTGGTTGTTCCAGAAGGTTTTCGAGAATTTCTGGGAGTCGAACCGGGCGGCACTGTGATCGTGGTTGGAGCGGCGGTGTGCATCGAACTGTGGCAGCCGTCGGCATGGCACGCTTTTATCACTGCGGAAATGCCGCAGTTCCGCCAACAACTCGGCGAACTCATTGGCTGATTCGCACGCGCTTTGTCATGCGAGGGCCGCGTGACGTGTGGCGACGGTATTCGAATCAGAGATCCTTTTCAGAAGTGCGCGTTGCATGCTGCTAAGGCGTTCAGAAACAACTGTAAAAAAATCACGAAACAAGAAAACAGATCAGCGATCACTGAAAAAATTGGCCATGCCCGGAAGAGAGGGAAACGATCAGCCTGAGAAAGTGAACCCGATCAGGATTTGAGATTGCCATGGAGTGGGGCCTGTCGGCATGGATGCTGCCAAGGGACCTCCTCCGGGCATGGCCACGAAGATTCTGCCGAGAGGCCCCCGAGTGCCGTGCGACATGGAGCGTTGCCGGCACGCGGCGGCCAATGACATCTCCGGCATCTCCATCGAATTTAATTGCTTCTACGATCGAACGTATTGGCAGTCGATGGATGAAAAGGTCTGACCGAGAATGTAGATTTGTCTTTGTCACAAATGTCATTCTCTGCGGTAAGCTACCGAAGTCTTACAGATCACCTCAATAGTTTTTCGTAGGGATCACAATAGATTGTTCTGTCACGTGTGTATGTTTGGAGGGCCGAGCGAATGAACGATCCAATCGATGAAGTACTCAATGAATTTGACCCCAAGAAGAGGGTTTTTCGAACTGTGTTGCAATCGCGGCAATGGAGTCTTGCAAGCATTGCTCTGGCAATCGCGGTTTCTGTGAGTACTCCGAGAACATTCGCGCAGGAACCTGAAAATCTTTTAGCGCATCCCTTTCCACGTCGTTCTGTCGCACCAGAATTTGAAGAGGGACGCAAGTGGTTCAATACCGCTCGTCCGCTCACGCTTCGAGATCTCAAAGGAAAATTTATTGTGCTCGACTTCTGGACATACTGCTGCATCAACTGCATGCACATCCTCCCGGAGTTAGCAAAACTGGAAGCGGCATTTCCCAATGAAATCGTCGTGATCGGCGTGCATTCTGCAAAGTTTGACGAGGAAAAACTCGACGAAAATATCCGCGAAGCAATTTTGCGATATCGGATTAAACACCCGGTGGTGAACGATTCCGATCATGCAATCTGGGATGCGTTTGGCGTGGGAAGTTGGCCGAGCCTGAGAGTCATCGATCCGGAAGGAAATATCGTGGCGGGTGATTCCGGTGAGGTGGAGTTTGAATCACTGGAAAAGTTTTTTCGGTCCGTCATTCCCTACTATCAAAAAAAAGGAACGCTTGACGAAACGCCCCCGGCATTTGTTCTGGAACGACTTCCTTCTGCGAACCCACTCGAATTTCCAGGCAAGGTGCTCTTTGACGAAGCATCGAGTCGACTTTTTGTGGCAGACAGCGGTCACGATCGGATTGTGGTGGCAAAAGTGGATGACTTCGCAGCATCGCTCGAGATGGTGATCGGTTCAGGGTCGACCGGACGCGCCGATGGACCGATTGAATTGGCCAGTTTTAATCAGCCGCAGGGAATGGCAGTCCAACGATCCGGCGAGCGGCAGTGGCTGTGGGTCGCCGATACTGAAAATCATCTGATTCGGCGAGTTGATTTAATCAATCGCACCGTCGAGACCATTGCTGGTATTGGTCGGCAGGCCAGAGGGCCGTGGCCAGGGAGTGGAACAGGAAGATTCGTTGGACCTCCTGCCACCACCGCGATCAATAGTCCTTGGGATCTCTGGATTCATTCCGAGTTCCTCTACATTGCAATGGCTGGGCCGCATCAGATCTGGCGAATGCCCTTGGATATTTCCGAAATCGGCCCCTTTGCCGGCAACGGTCGAGAGGACATTGTGGATGGAAAATTGATGCCAAAAATGCCATTTCAGGAAGGGTCTTCAAGCTTCGCTCAGCCCTCCGGACTCTCCGGTGACGGACAGTGGTTGTATGTGGCCGACAGTGAAGGGAGTTCTATTCGTGCAGTGCCGTTTGATCAAGAAAAACGAGTGAAGACACTTGTAGGAACCAGCAAGTTACGAGGAGGCCGGCTGTTCACATTTGGAGACGTTGACGGCGATGCAAAATCGGCACGGCTTCAGCATCCACTGGGCGTTTCGTGGAATGATAAAACGGTTTACATCACTGACACCTATAACAATAAAATCAAAGCCGTCGATGCCGAAAGCGGAGCGGTCCGATCGCTTGCCGGAACCGGTAAGCGTGGAAATGCTGATGCGCCTGCGGAGTTTGATGAACCGGCCGGCATTTGTTTTGGTGGTGGAAAACTCTGGATTGCCGACACCAATAATCATTCCATTCGAATGATGGAGCCAGCAACCAACTCCGACGCACCGTGGAGCGTAAAGACT
>Ga0194035_1001078_pt1 | contig 14817 bp, 15 predicted proteins | sample JunL2320m_MetaG_FD_148680 | JGI IMG/M metagenome (GOLD analysis project Ga0194035, IMG submission 148680) | Anoxic zone freshwater microbial communities from boreal shield lake in IISD Experimental Lakes Area, Ontario, Canada - Jun2016-L239-20m | ecosystem: Environmental > Aquatic > Freshwater >...
TTTCGGCCGGATACTCGCGCGAGTAGGCGTAGCCACCAAGCGTCTGGCAGCAGGCCCAGGCCGAGAACCAGCAGGCCTCGGAGGCGGCCAGCTTGGCCATCGCAGCCTCGGCACTGAACGGCTTGCCCGCGTCGGCGAGCGCCGCCGCGTGGCGGGCCATCAGCCGCGCCTGATCGATCTTCATCCGCGCATCAACGAGCCGAAACGAGACGGCCTGGTTGGTGTGGATCGCAGAGCCGAACGCCTTGCGCTCCTTGGCGTACTCGACGGCGTAGTCGAGCGATGCGCGTCCCATGCCAACCTCGCCCGCCGCCAGCAGCACGCGCGACTCGTCGAACTTCTTCATCAGGCCACTAAAGCCCTTGCCCTCGCCGCCGATGCGACGATCCTCGGGCAGAAAGACGTCCTGGAAGAAGATCTCGTGCGTCGGAATGCAGCGCTGGCCGAGCTTGTGCAGCTTGTTGCCGACGCTAAAGCCCTCGTCGCCGGCCTCGACGACGAAGGCCGTGATGCCCTTCGAGCGCGTGCCCGGGGCAACGGTTGCGAAGACGAGGTAGTACTCGGCCACGCCGGCGTTCGAGATCCACGTCTTCGAGCCATTCAGCAGGTAGCCACCCTCGACGGGCTTGGCGTGTGTCGTAATCGCGCTGGCGTCGGAGCCCGCCTCGGGCTCGGTCGTTGCGAGCGCACCGAGCTTCGGGTTAGGGCCGCAGAGCGGCGGTACCCAGCGCGCCTTCTGCGCCTCGGTACCGAGCTCGACAATGACGCCGGCGAAGAACGAGGCCGAGCCGATGAAGTTGCCGATCGGCGCGTCGCCGTACGTCAGCTCCTCATGGATCAGGCACGCGGTCGTGAGGTCGGTGATGCCGCCGCCGCCAAATTCTTCCGGCAGGTCGTACGAGGTGAGGCCAAGTTCAGAAGCCTTGTTAAACGGCTCCCACGGCGTCTCCTCCGTCTCGTCGTAGTGCGCAGCGACGGGCCGAATCTCCTTCTCGGCAAACGAGCGCGCAAGCGCAACGAGCTCCTCTTGAATATCGCTCGGAGTCACAGACATCAGCAACCTCTCTTCTCAACACAACAGATGTGCGAATGGTCGCACACTTGTTATGTGGTGTGCAAGTACCAAACACCCTTTGGCGTGCAGGTGCCGGCCGCTATCCAACGTGAATGTCCAGAAGGGGTCAGGCACGATCTGGACATTTGGCAGACGAGCTAGCTCGTCATCAAATGTCCAGATCGTGTCTGACCCCTTCTGGACATTCATGGCGACGGTGACTGGATGACCGGGCGGCGCACGACGGGGATCAGCATCAAGGCGCCCAAGGCGAAGACGACGCCCGAGAGGACGTAGGACGGACGTACACCAATCAACTCGATCGCGGGGCCGGCGATCGCCAAACCGAGCGTGAACGAAATGGTTGCCGTCACCTCGGCCACCGCAAAGACGCGCGAACGCAAGTTATCCGGCACGGCGCGCTGCAGCAACGTCTGGCGCGAGACATTGACACAGCCCGAGGCGGCACCACCAATCACGCTGACAATCAGGATTGGCACGAACCACGGACTGAGACCCATGAAGGCAATCGAGATGCCATCGATCAGCATGCCGATCAGCATGATCTTCGACTCGATCCGCCGCTCGCCAAGCCACCGACCAATTCCCCACGAGCCGATCAGCATGCCCACACCCCAACAAGAGATCAGCGCGGCAAAGCCAATCGCACCAACATCGAAGAGCTTGGCCAATGGCGCGTCCGACACCATCGCCCAACCAACGACGCTGTACGCGACAACCTCGGCCAACACGACCAGCCGCAGTAGACGGATCTGCCAGACAATCCGAAGACCCTCGGTAAAGCGCACCTTTGGCGGCCGTTCCCCGCCCACTGAACGCTTTTCTTGAAAACGACCCTTGACGCTCCACACGAGCGCAGCGGAGACCAAGAATGAGAACGCGTTGATGCCAAACGCTGTACCAGCACCAACACCACCGACCAGCACGCCACCGACCAGTGGCCCAATCGTGATCCCAAGAGCGAAGGCCTGCGAGACGAGCCCGTTGGCCCAGGCGAGATCCTCGTCCGCCGCCAGGTTTGGAATCGCAGCCTGCGACGCCGGCAAGAATGGCATCTCGGCAACCGTTGCGAGCAGCGCCAAGGCAATCAGCATCCACGGCTGATCCGCAAAGACCAAGGCAGCAAAGACAACGGCTGCACCAAGATCGGAGATGATCATCACCTTGCGCCGGTCGAACGAATCGCCCAGCCAGCCGCCGATCGGCGTCAGAATTCCCATCGCTGCGAACGTAGCCAAAAAGACCGCGGAAACCCAGACAGCCGAGTTCGTAATCTCGTAGATCTGGAACGTCAGCGCGATCAGCGCGACCTGCGACCCCGTCACCGAGATCGCACGCGCAACGCTCAGGCGTCGAATGGCTGCACGGGTACTGACCACTCGGTCAGGGTACGGGATCGGACGCCTTTCGCGAATCACGCAACCACTGCGATACCAAAGCGGACAGGGAAAGCCGCGTCTCGCCTACGATGGGGGCATGGCTGTTGATGTCACCGAGGCCGACTTCCAACGCGAAGTCATCGAGGCCTCCCACAACGTTCCTGTCGTCGTCGATTTCTGGGCTGATTGGTGCGGGCCCTGCAAGCAACTCGCGCCGATCATCGAGGCCGCCGTCGCCTCGCGTGGCGGGGCGATCAAGCTCGTCAAGGTCGATACCGAAGCCAACGCGCAACTCGCAGCGAGCTTCAAAATCCAGAGCATCCCCGCCGTCAAGGCTTTCCGCAACGGGCAGGTTGTCAACGAGTTCGTCGGCCTCTTGCAGCCCTCGCAAGTTGAGGCCTTCCTCGATACCCTCGTGGCAACCGAGCCCGAAGCTGAGGCTGAGGTCGCTGTCGAGATGACGAGTGAGGAATCGCTCCGCGCCGTGCTCGCGCAGGATGATCAGAACGTCGACGCCGCCATGGCTCTCGCTCGCATGTTGCTCGCCCGCGGCGACACCGCCGAAGCGATCACCGTTCTCGAACCAGCCCGTCACGCTCCTCAGGTGGACGGCTTGCTGGCCTGCGCCGAGATCGTGCTGACACCCGACCTCGATCCCGAGCTCGCCCGCGCGCTCGAGTCGCTCGCTGGCGATCCCGAGGGCTCGCTGCAGGCGATGCTCGACGTCGTGCCAGGAGCGGACGATGCACGCAAAGACCGTGTTCGTCGGGTGATGATCGGCATCTTTGCCGAGCGCGCCGTCGACGATCCGATCGTCCTCACGTATCGCAAGCGGCTTGCTTCGGCGTTGTACTAACGCCGCGCGCCCGTTAGCATCCCGACGTGATCGCGCAGACCGTAACCGACGAGACCTTTCAGCGTGACGTCTTCGACGCCTCGTTCGAACGACCCATCGTGGTGGTGTTGCATGCGGGCGAGCACGACCCAAGCGCGACGTACGTGACCGATCTCGCAGAGGCGATCGCCGACCGCGGCCTTGAGTGCACGCTGGTCTCGATCGATGCCGAGCAGAACCCGCAGGCCACTGCCGTATTTGGGATCCAGATTGCACCGAGCACCAAGGGTGTCCTTAACGGCATTCTGCGAGCCGAAATTACCGGCGCCGAGCCGCGTGAAGCGATCGATGCATTCCTTGCCACTGTGCCCCTCAACCAAGCCGAACAGGCACTGGCGTCAAACGACGAACAGCTGATACGCGCCGCCCTCGAAGCCGATCCATTCGAGCCATCGCTGACGATTGCACTCGGCCGCCTCATGCTCGATAGAGGCGACCCGCTCGAGGCTCACCTCTGGCTCCTCACTGTCGCGCACCACCCAATCGGCGGTGGCGTCTTCGAGCGCTCGCGCGTGCTTTCCAACCCCGCCACCGACCCCGAACTCGCCGCCTGCCTCGAGACATTTACGACGGACCTCGAGAGCTCGCTCGATGGCATGGTCGCCATGATCGACACGGCCGACGCAGAGCGGCTCGACACCATCCGGCGCATCTTTATCGGTGTCTTTGCGGAGCGACCAATCGACGACCCACTCGTACTCGAGTATCGCCGTCGCCTCGCGACAACGACGTTTTAGAGTTCGACAGCCACCGGCGGTGGCGTGTCGGACGAGTCCATCACCGGGACGGCCTGTGGCTTGGCAACACCACGGAAACCGACGATGACGACCACGACGGCCGTTGCCATCAGGAACGCGCCCGCGAGCACCGAGGCATGGAAGCCCTCCATCCACGACTCCATCGCCAGCTGCATCGCCTTCGGACCAGCCAGCGCATTGACCGCCTGAGCCTGCGCACCCTCGACGAGCTGCGTCAGGAGATCGGCCTTCGCCACAATCACGCCCCCCATGCCCTGCGTCTTCTGCTGCCAGGCGTTGGTGGTAATGGTTGCCGCCACCGAACCGAGCACGGCAATACCGAGCGCGCCACCAACCTGTCGAGCCGCGTTCAGCACGCCCGAACCAACACCGGCCTTGCGGGGGTCGATCGCACCCATCGCGGCAGCGCTCATCGCTGGCATTGTCAGAGCAATGCCCGCACCGAGCAGCAAGTAGAACGGCCAGATGTGCGAATACGGGCTATCGAACTCGAGCATACTCAGCCCCAACATCGCGACACACGCCATCGCCATACCACTCCCCATCAGGCGTGCTGAGCCAAGCCGGGCGTTGAGTTTGCCCGCCAGCGGCGCAACAAACATCACCGCCATCGTCAACGGCAACGTGCGGATGCCGGCGTCGATCGCGCTGTAGCCGCGAATGTTTTGCATATAGAGGGTGACCACGAACAGTGATCCGTAAAGCCCAAAACCCACGAGCACAGCGACGATGATCGACGTCGAGAAAACGCGACTCTTGAAGAACCCGAGAGGCACCATCGGCTCCTTGTGGCGAGATTCCCACCAGACGAAGGCCACTAACAAGGCAATCGAGAGGCCAAGGAGGCCCAGCGTGCGCACCGAGATCCAGGCGTTATCACTCGTCCCAATCAGTGCGTACGTCAGCCCAAACAGCCCCCCAGTGACCAGTACGGTACCGACCACATCGAGGCTCTTGACGGTCTCATCGCGCGACTCGCGCACGGCGAACACCACGGCGACGAGCGCGATGATGCCGATCGGCACGTTGATCCAGAAGACCGCACTCCAGCCGACGTGCTCAGTTAGGAACCCGCCAACCAAAGGTCCGAGCGCCAGCCCGAGTCCGGAGATACCTGCCCAGATACCGATCGCCTGAGGCAATTTCGGCCGCGGGAACGTTGCGACGAGGATCGACAGCGAGAGCGGGTTCATGATCGCGGCGCCCGTGCCCTGCAGTGCGCGGAACACAATCAGCTGATCCGTCGTCGTGGCGAGTGCACACGCCGCCGACCAGACCGTAAAGCCAATCACACCAACGATAAAGAGCTTCTTGCGGCCGAAGCGGTCGCCAAGCTTGCCGCCGAGCAGGATCAGCGCGGCGAAGACCAGGATGTAGGCGTTGATGATCCACTGCAATTGGCTCTGCGTCGGGTTGAGATCGCTCTGGATCGTCGGCAGCGCCACGTTGACGACCGTGTTGTCGAGCATGATCATGAACAGCGCGAAACACATCGCAAACAGCGTCAGCCACATGCGACGATCGGTCTGGACGGGCTGGCCCGATGGCGCTGTTTCGCTCATGTGGAACTCCTTCGAACGATCAGGGCTGTGGAGGGAATCACGAGTCGCCCGACTCGTCTTTGGCAGCGAGTGCCTCGCGGCGCTTACGTCGCTCGTTTTGCGAAGCGATAGAAATCAAGAAGGCAGCAGGCAGCGCCCAGAACACACCATAGACGGCACCACGAGCAAGCGGCTGGTTGAGCGCTGTCCAATGGAGCACCGAGATGACCGGGATCAGCACGATGAATGCGATCAGAAACTGCAGCCCCATCTCGAGGTTCTCCCAGCGCTGGATCAACTTCGGCGGCCGCGAGTCGGACATACCGGCAGGATACGTCCTTGTCGCTGGTAGCGTTCCGCTACGCAAGCAGCAGAAGGAGCGCCGCGGTGGGACGCACGACCTACGAGAAGATCTGGGATTCGCATGTCATCGATAACGACCTGCTCTTTATCGACCTGCACCTGATCCACGAAGTCACGACCCCCCAGGCGTTTGAGAGCCTCCGCCTCGCCGGTCGTGGTGTCCGTCGCCCCGACCGCACACTCGCGACGGCTGATCACAACACGCCGACTTCCGCGATCACCGACGGCATCAGCGACCCGATCTCGAAAAAGCAGATCGACACGCTCAAACAGAACGTCGAAGACTTCGGCATCGTCTACTACCCGTGGGGCCATCGCCGCCAAGGCATCGTCCACGTGATTGGTCCCGAACTGGGCGTCACGCAGCCCGGTATGACGATCGTCTGCGGCGACTCGCATACGGCTACGCACGGCGCCTTCGGTGCGCTCGCCTTCGGCATTGGCACGAGCGAAGTCGAGCACGTGCTCGCCACCCAGACCCTGCCGCAGAAGAAGGCCAAGAAGATGCTCGTCCGCTTCGAGGGCGAGGCTGGTCGCGGCATTGTCGCGAAGGACTACATCCTCGGCCTGATCGGCCAGATCACCGCTGCGGGCGGCGCGGGCTACGTGCTCGAGTACGCCGGCCCTGCGATCGAGGCATTGTCGATGGAAGGCCGCATGACGATCTGCAACATGTCGATCGAGGCCGGCGCGCGAGCGGGCTACGTAGCACCCGACGACAAGACATTCGCCTACGTCGAAGGCAAGCCGGGCGCACCGAAAGACTTCGACGCCGCTGTCGCCGAGTGGAGCCAGCTGCGCTCCGACCCTGACGCCGAGTATGACCGCGTCGAGATCGTCGACGTCGCAAACATGGCGCCGCAGGTTTCGTGGGGCACGAACCCAGGCCAGGTTGCCCCGATCACGGCCTCCGTGCCCGAGCCGACCACCGATGATGAAGAGCGCGCACTGGCCTACATGGACCTGAAGGCTGGGACGCCGCTGCAGGACGTGATGATCGACCGCGTCTTTATCGGCTCGTGCACCAACAGTCGCATCGAAGACCTCCGCGCCGCCGCTCAGATCGTGGAGGGCCGCAAGGTCGCCTCGACCGTCAACGCGATGGTCGTGCCGGGCTCGATGCTCGTCAAGGCCCAAGCCGAGCGCGAAGGCCTCGACAAGATCTTCGTCGACGCCGGTTTCGACTGGCGTAACGCGGGCTGCTCGATGTGCCTCGGCATGAACCCCGACATCCTCCAGCCAGGCGAGCGCTGTGCCTCGACCTCGAACCGCAACTTCGAGGGACGACAAGGCAAGGGCGGCCGCACACACCTGATGAGCCCCGAGATGGCAGCCGCTGCCGCGATCACCGGGCACCTGACCGACGTTCGAGAGTGGGAGTAGACGATGGAGCCGTTCATCCGCATTACCGGCACGACCGCACCGCTTGACCGCGCCAACGTCGATACCGATCAGATCATGCCCAAGCAGTTCCTCAAGCGCATCGAGCGCACGGGCTTCGGAGAATTCTTGTTCTTCGACTGGCGCAACGACGAAGACGACTTCGTGCTCGAGCGCCCCGAGTTCCGTAACGCACCGATCCTGGTCGCCGGTCCGAACTTCGGCTCGGGCTCGTCGCGCGAGCACGCACCGTGGGGCCTGCAGGATTGGGGCTACCGCGTCGTGATCGCCCAGAGCTTCGCCGACATTTTCCGCTCCAACTGCTCGAAGATTGGCCTCTTGACGGTCGAACTGCCAGAGGCTGAGGTGCGCGAGCTGCTCGACGCCGCACCGGCCGAGATCACCGTCGATCTCGAGACGCAGACGATCGTGATGCCCGACGGTCGCACGATCGAGTTTCCCGTCGACCCGAAGACGCGCGAGAACCTCCTCAACGGCTGGGACGACATCGCCCTGACGCTGCTGCGCGAAGACAAGCTGGCCGAGTACGAGCGCGATCGCGAGCGCAACGGTCCGAGCACGCTCTCGTTGGGGTAACGCAATCCGGACCGGGTTGGAGTACTAGGAGCGGTACGCGACGTACATGCGCTGGCCGGCAATGTGGTCGGCGACGTAGCCGGCATCGCTCCAGACGCCCCAGATGAAACTCGAGCCGCGCCGCGAAAGCCACGGCAGGCCAAGGAAGTAGACGCCGGGTTCGGCTGACACGCCACGCTTGTGGTCGGGCTTGCCGGCCGCGTCGAAAGCGTCGACCTGTAGCCACCCGTAGTCGGTCCGGAATCCTGTCGCCCAGATGATCGTTGTTACGCCCGCAGCGGCGAGATCAAGCTCGAGCACGGGCTGCGTGATGCACGCGGGCAACGGACCGAGCAGGCGCGCCTGCGGCTCCTCGGGCAGGTCGAGACCGTTGCGCTCGACGTACGCGTCGGCCTGGTCCAACAGGTCGAGGTAGTACGCGTCGCCGTGCGCGATGTTGTCGGTGAGGTCGGGAGCAAAGCGCACGACGCCATCCGCGTACGACTCGGCCCGGCCGTACACCGTCATTCCCTCGGCGACGAGGTCTCGAAAGTCGATCGTACGACCACCGTACGCGCCACTGAAGGCGATCGTGACGTGCTCTGCGCCGGCCGGTGGCGTCTGGAGATCCCAAAGACCAAGCACGCCGAGCCACCAGACAAAGTCGCGGTCGCGATAGCGGCGCGGCGGGCGCGTGTGCGGACCGATCGCCATCTGCACCGAACGTCCCGAGCGCTGCAACTCATCCGCAATCTGGACACCCGATGCGCCACCACCGACCACGAGCACTCCGCCGTCCGGCAGCTGCTCCGGATTCTTGTAATCGCTCGAGTGGATCTGCAGCACGGGTGCGTCTGCCGGCACCAATGACGGGATGACCGGCACTTGGAAGGGGCCCGTCGCGGCAATGACGTAGTCGGCGTCGATCGCTCCGGCCGAGGTCTCCACCCGGAAGCCACGGCGATCGCCATGGCGCTGCACAGACGTGACGTCGACGCCCGTATGGATCGGCGCTTCGATCTGTTTGGCGTAGTCGACGAAATAGTCGGCAACGCGCTCCTTGCCCGGAAAGGCATCGGGGTCCACGCCCTCGAAAGCGAGACCCGGGAAGCGATCGTGCCATGCAGGACCGTTGGCCACGAGCGAATCCCAACGCCCCGAACGCCAGCGCTCGGCAATGCGATCGCGTTCGAGCACGATGTGTGGAATCCCTCGAGAGCCGAGATGCTCGCTGATCGCGATACCCGCGTGGCCACCACCAACCACCACCACCTCGATCTCCTGGGGCAGACCGGTCGCCACGACTCAGCCTACCTTCGCCGTGTCGAAGTACTCCGTGAAGCGGATGATCATCCCCTCGCGCAGCTCGACGACCATCACCAGATCAAAGTCGCAGCGCACACCCGCGAGGTCCGCAGAGAGAAACTGGCCCTCCGCAAGTGCGACGTCGCCCGTCATAGCAAGGTGCGTGATCGGCACGCGTACTTCGGAGATCTCTGCGAAGGCCGCGGCGCAGGCGGTACGCACCGCCTGCGGGCCGACAGGAAACCCGTCGAAGAGTGGCCCCTCATAGACACCGTCAGGCGCGAAGCGGTCGGCGATCGCGTCGGGGTCGCCGTTCTCCCACGCTGCGGCGAGCGCGCGCATTGTCTCTTCGGCGTTCATCCGAGGCTCCCTCCCGCAGGTCGATCGTACCTGCCTAAAGCGTAGCGCCTAGACGTTGAAGCGCACGTTGAGAACATCGCCGTCTTGGACGATGTAGTCCTTGCCCTCAACGCGCAGCTGGCCAAGCTTCGTGGCCTCGGCGCGCGAGCCCGCGTTGACGAGGTCTTGCCAGTTGATGACCTCGGCGCGAATGAAGCCACGAGCAATATCGGTGTGGATTTTGCCCCCCGCCTCAACGGCGTTCGAACCCTGACGAATCGTCCACGCCCAGACGTCTTTCGGGCCGGCCGTGAAGAACGTGATCAGCTCAAGCATGCGGAACGCGGCGGCAGCAACGCGTGGTGCGCTGGGCTCTTCCTGCCCAATCTCGGCGAGGAACAACGTGCGCTCCTCAGGATCCTCGATCTCTGCCAGGTCCGACTCGAAGCGACCCGCAACCGCGACCACCTCGGCCGTGCCTGCATGGGCCTGAAGTGCCGCGACGGCCTCGGGGTCACCCGACTCGGAGGTGTTGGCGACGTACATCATTGGCTTCGCCGTCAAGAGGTCTGACTGCACCTCGAGCGGCAGCGCCTTGAACTTGGCAAAGTCCCGCGCAGGCGAGCCGGCGTCAAGCACCACGGCGAGCTCGGACAACAGATCCGCCTCGGCCTTGGCCTCTTTCTGTCCTACCTTGACGGCTCGCTCGAGGCGCTCCAGTCGCTTCGTTACGAGCGCACCGTCGGCAAACAACAACTCGAGATCGACACCTTCGGCATCTGCCGCGGGGTCGATACGACCATCGACGTGGAAGACGGCTTCGTCCTCGAAGGTGCGCACGACGTGAATCAACGCGTCTGCTGCACGTAATGCCTGAAGAAACTCACCGCTGAGCCCGCCATCGCGACCCGCGCCACGCTGCAAGCCCGCCACATCGACCAGCTGTACCGTCGGCGGCACGAGACGCTGCGAATCTTCGACCGTGGCAAGCGGCGCCATGCGAGCATCCGGAACCTGTGCGACACCGGTATTGACGGAAACCTCGGTCGCGGCGAACGGCTGGACGACGACGCCCGCGCCGGTCAACGCATTGAAGATGGTGGTCTTGCCGCAGTTCGGCAGACCGATGATTCCGATTTCCAGGCTAGCCACAAGACGTGACGATATCCGGGGTCGCTGCTTAGCGGCGCCGCCGCGCAGGCACGACGAGCCGCGCGACCCGTCCCGTGACCGCACCGAGTGCATAGCCAGCCACCACATCGCTCGGGTGATGGACACCAAGATGGACGCGTGTGTACGCCATCGTGGCCGCCGCGAGTTTCAGTGGAAGGCGTGCAAACGGAACCGCATCGCCGAGCGCAACGGCAGCCGCCGCCGACATCGCGGCGTGCGACGAAGGGAAGGACGACGTGGTCGGAGCCTCAATCGCCTGAGGTGCATCCTCAAGATTCGGGCGCTCGCGCTTGGCGATCAGCTTGACGCCATAGTTGACGCCGAGTGTCCCCCAGACCGCGACGGCAGTTGCGACGGCTGGTCGTGGATCGCGCTTGACCACAGAGATCACTACGCCGAGCGCAACCCAGCCCAATCCGCTATTGCCGAGCAGCGAATAGCCGCTGACCACGCGATCGACGTCGGGGCTGCGCAGACGCGCGGCTGCCACGAGCAGCGCTTCGTCCGCGGCAGTGACCCTCCCGAGGAGGTCGTTAGAAGCCGACGCGAGCCTCTTTCGAGAGGACCCGCATAAACGCGACCTGGCTCGACCGGACGAACAGGTCGCCGGTCTCCGAGGCGAGTTCGAGCACGCCTTCCTCGCCCTTCTCGACGGCCTTCAACAACTTCTTCCACGCCGCATCCGAAAGCGTCGCGGAGGTCGTACCACCACCAACAAAACCAATCTCTACACGTACGTTCTCAGCCATGCTGATGTCCTCCCGGTTGGACGATTTCGAGCAAGACGCCTCGTAGGGCGTCAGGGTGAATAAAGGCGACCTGCAGACCGAACAGCCCCGCACGCGGCGCTTCGTCAATCATCTCAACTCCGGCGGCCAGCAACCGTGCACACTCGACGTCGATGTCGGCAACCTCGTAGGCGACGTGATGCATGCCCTCGCCGCGCTTCGCAATGAAGCGCCCAACGGGGGTGTCATCGGCGTACGGTGCGACAAGCTCGATCATCGGACCCTCCGGTGTACGAATTGCTAGTGCACGCGTGCCCAACTCTTCCGAGTCGTGGCCGTGATCAATAGTCGCGCCGATCAGGAGGGCGTACTGCTGCGCAGCCGCCTCGAGATCCGACACGGCAATGCCGAGGTGATGAATGCCAATGGCGCCGTCCACAGGGCGTCATCGTATCGGAGGTCAACCGTCGCGGTCTCTCTAGGCAGGCTGGCTCGCCGACGTGCGTCGTGACTTACAGAACGCGTTCGAGGCGCGGGTTCGGTAGTGGATCGCGTCCACGTTTGCCACCCGCTTTGCCGTCGACCATCACGACATCGGCCGTAAAGTCGCGTGCACCGCGAATCAGGGCCGAACCGACTCCATACGAATCGACCGGCACACCCGCAGCCTCAAAGGCCCTGATCTTCTCGGCGTTAAAGCCACCCGAGACGACGATCCGCACGTTCTCGTGTCCTGCCGCGTCGAGCGCACTGCGCACATTCCAGACCAACTGCGGGTTGACACCACGCGGATCGAACCGGCCCATCATGTCCCACAGCGAGCGATCGACCATCGTGCCCGACGTATCGAGACGCACGCCCCACAGGCGCTTGCCCAATGCGTCGGCCACACGCAACGCCGTCCCGACACTGTCGTTCTCAAAGTCGACGAGCACCACGAGGTTCTGCTCGGGGTCGGTGCAACGGGCAAAGGCTTCGGCGGCCGCGACCGTATCGCCACCGTAGGCCGCGATCAGACCGTGCGGCACCGTGCCGAGACCACGATCGCCCCACCAGGCTGCCTGGGCATCCGTCGAGACACCAATCGCGCCGGCCACGTGCGCGGCATAGCCATCGCCCGTCTGCACGCGGTAATGGTCGTGACGTGCAGGGAAGTACATGATCGGCTTCGGCGAAGCGGCCTGAACCACTTCACGCACGTTGGTTGCGACGAGACTGCGGCGCGCGAGGCTGCCGAGATAGACCGTCTCGAGATGGCAGAAGTGGGCGTAGTCACCCTCAATCGTCATCACACTTTCCCACGGCTCGATCTCGTCACCGTCGTAGAGCGCGTGGACTTCGAGGTGCTCCCAGCCGGGTTCCCAGGTGCCGTCATCGCGCGTGAGTCCCGCACACTCACGCAGCGTCGCAATCGCCTCGTCAACGCCTCCAAGTACCGAGGAGTAGCGCTGGAAAACCTGCACCAAGACGCGCGGCCGGTGCTCGTCACGCTCCAGCACCTTCTGCGTGTAATTGAAGTACGCGTCCGAGTAATAGCCCGCACGGATCTTGTCCACGGGCAGGTCAAAGACCTCCGACGGGAGACGAGTCTTCGTGGTGCGGGGCAAGACGTTCATCTGTGGCGAGGATCGTACAGGGAATCGCAGATCCGCCACGACCCGCATACTGCCTGTGTGGCCCTCGTCACCTATCTGCCGTCCTCCGACTACGTGGCGATGCCGTGGCGAAACGGCGCTGGCACGACGCACGAGATCGCAATCGATGACAGCCCCGGCGAGAGTCAGGCGCCATTCCTCTGGCGACTCTCGATGGCCGACCTCGCTGGCGACGGCCCGTTCTCCGAGATTGCCGATGTCGATCGCATCCTCGTCTTGCTTGAGGGCGAGGATGTGCAGTTGACGATCGCAGGCGCCGAACCCGAGCCGCTAGCGGAACACACGGCGATCGCCTTCCCTGGCGACATACCAACGAGTCTGACGATGGCGCCCGGTAGTGGCCGCGACCTCAACCTGATGTGGGATCGCACGCGCGTACAGGGCACAGTCGACATCTTGAACATCGGCGACACCCTGCAGATCGAGGAACACATCGCCTTCGCGATCGCACTCGGCACCTCAGCCACAATCGAAGTTGATGGCGACGAGCACGTGCTCGGCGAACAAGACGCTCTCCAACTCGATGACGCCACAACCTTCGCCGTCCTTGATGGCGAAGTCTACGTCGCGCGCATCGACTAGCCGAAGACGCCGGCCGAGATCGCCTCGGCGATGGCCTCAAACTCAGCGCCTTGCGATCGATCTTCGATCAGCGGTGGCGAGAGCGCACGCACCTTCTCGTATTCGGCCTCGAGCAGTTCGCCCGACCGCAGCGGGCGGCGGAGATCAAAACCCTGTGCGGCGGAGACCAACTCGACGGCCACGACGCGTCGCGCCAGTGCCAAGACCTGCATGGCCTGTAGCCCGGCTGTTGCGCCCATCGAATTGAAGTCCTCTTGCCCTGCGCTGGTTGGCAGGCTACCGACGCCCGCGGGGTGCGACAACACAGCCCCCTCAGCGACCAGGCTCGCAGCCATGTATTGCGCGATCATCAGACCCGACTTCGTGCCGGGGTCCACAATCAAGAACGGCGGCAGCGAATGAGGATCGCCGCTGCGCCCGTCCATCAGGCGAAAGATCCGGCGCTCGGAGAAGGCGGCCAGTTCTTGCACCGCAATCGTCAACATGTCGAGTGGCAGCGACAGTGGCTGGCCGTGGAAGTTACCGCCCGACAGGACATCGCCATCCTCGACGAAGAGGAGCGGATTGTCGGTGACAGCACCGTACTCTGGCTCGATCGCCCGCTCGACGTAGGACAGCGCCTCGCCGATCGCGCCGAGTACCTGCGGGATGCAGCGCAACGTGTAGGCATCCTGCACGCGTTCGCAGTCGGCGTGACTCTCGCGCATCGTCGAGCCGTCCATCAACTCGAGCAGGCGGGCGGCAACGGCCTGCTGCTCGGGACGATTGCGCAACGTGTGCAGCCGGGGGTCAAACGGCGCCGACGACCCGAGCAGCGCGTCGACCGACATTGCCGCAGCAACCTGCGCGGCGGCGTAGAGCCGTTCGGCGTCGGTCACGGCCAGCGCTCCAATCGCCGTCATCAGGTGCGTCCCGTTGAGCAGCGCCAGGCCCTCTTTCGGGCCGAGCGCAATCGGCGCAACACCAATCGCGCCGAGCGCCTCTCCACCTGGCATGCGAACTCCACTCGCAGAAATTGCCTCACCCTCACCAATCAGCGCGAGGGCAAGGTGTGCAAGAGGCGCCAGA
>Ga0194035_1001079_pt1 | contig 14809 bp, 12 predicted proteins | sample JunL2320m_MetaG_FD_148680 | JGI IMG/M metagenome (GOLD analysis project Ga0194035, IMG submission 148680) | Anoxic zone freshwater microbial communities from boreal shield lake in IISD Experimental Lakes Area, Ontario, Canada - Jun2016-L239-20m | ecosystem: Environmental > Aquatic > Freshwater >...
GAGTTTGTTTCTCGTAAAAAAGCAGAGGAGATTGCAAAAGAGTCAGGTCAATTCCTTGGAAAGAAGATAGAACCAGACGGCACGATGCGTCCTGTGATGCACAGCAATGAGGTTAATCTGGATTACAAGCCATCCGACTTAACGGGAAGGGTGGAATCCAAAAAGCTATTTGGGAAAAACGCAAAACAAGCCCTTGACGTTCTTTCCAAACACCCAGACACCACCGACACAATGCGTGTGCTTATTGATGGGCTTAAGAAATTTGTTGGATCAAAGAAGCTTTCAAAAGATTTGTTTAGACGCCTCCCCACTCTTGGGGAAGAGGGCTACATAGAAAGAGCGGAAGCTTTCAGAAACAAGGAAACCAAGCGAATACATATTGAACCAAAGAGCGTTAGGGTTGCAACTGTGTTGCATGAGATGTTCCATACCCTTACTCAAGATGAGTTGGATCTTCATGTGTATCATGGAGCCGATGAAACTGGCGGCGCGTACCTAAAGCGACTCAATGAATCCCTAGAAAGGAAAGACACGCCGGAGCCGATTAAGCGTTTAATAACTCTTTACAAGCTCACCTTGAGCAAACATTCGCCAGAAACATTTAAAAAATACTTTGGAGAAAAGGGGATAGCAAACGATGAGACTATTGGATTGCATGAGATTTATGGTTTTGCAAATCTCCACGAATTTATTTCAGAGGCATTTACTAACAAGAAATTCCAAGACATTCTAAAGAGAATGGAAGGAGATGAGGGTAAGTCCATGTGGCAGTCTTTCCTAGACACTATTGCTAGGGCATTTAACATTCCTAACGGCTCAATGCTTGAGAGCGTTATAGACGCCTCTCTTGGAATTGCAAAAATTGAAAGAAAGGGCAAATTAATGGAATTGGAAAAAGGGGCTTCTGAAAAGATTAGACCCTCCATGAAAGAGCCATTTGATGAGCAACTTGATGCTCTTATAGAACAAGGGAAAAAAGACAGGGAGGAATCCAAAAAGCCGAAGCCAGAACCCGAAGGTTATGTTTATGACCCAAGAGACGAGGAGGGAGCTATGGCTGCAATGGAAAGTGCCTTTAGTGTTGGCAATGGCCTAAAAGAGCTTGAGGAGATGTATAAAGACATTAACGATAAAATGCCAGAGGTTAAAACGCCAATCAGCGTTAAAATATCAAATAAGGTTGATAGTCTTGTAAAAGCCAAGGATTTATTCCAAGATGACTTGAATGCAATGGGCGTCAAAGGGGCCGGAAAGTTAATCAAAGAAAGCGGCAAAGGGTTATTTACTGGCGTAAGGAACGCAGTAACCATGATTTCGGATGTTCTGGAAGGAAAAACCATACCGGCACTCACTAAAGCTGGCGTTAAATTAACAACCACTTATCACGCGCAATCAAGGCGCATGATAGCTCCATACGTTCAACACTTGATTTCAAAGGTGTTTCCAAATGAATACAAGATTTCTAAAGAGGGGATTGAAGAAATTTACGGCATTAAAGCGACTATTAAAAAGGCAGAAAAAAGATTGGCTCGCTCCAAGCTGGCTGGAAATGCTGAAAACGTAGCAAGGCAGGAGCAGATTCTTGTAGATGCCAATAAAGATTTAAATGATGCCCGCAATAAATATGACGCAACTCGCAAGACGATGGACATCATCAACAAGGACAATATTCTTGCTGGAGCCGACACTATTAACGACGAAACGGCAAAGGTTACAAAAGCCCTTGAGGAATTAAAGGATCTTTATGAAAAGGGCGAGGCTCCAAAAGGAGCAAAGGGCGAAATTAAGGATATGGAGGAAAAGCTTGAGGCTCTTGCGTACTCCCTAAAAGCAATTGAAGATTTGCACAACCTTGGAAAATACGAAGAGGAAGTGATGGCGGCAAAAGGAACCAGCATTGAAGAAAACATTAATCGCTGGAAAGAAGTGATTCATCCTTTAATGAACGAGCTTTACGATAAGCTTAACGATCATGGCGAGCCTTCGGAAATTGAGCGTGGACGTATATTTGGAGCGCGTGTTAACCTTTTGGCGGATTTTGAGGCAAAGAGACTTGAAGAGCTAGAAAATGCAGATGGGCCAACACCGCCAATGATGGGAGTAAATTATCGAAACCCAGACATTAAAAAAGATGTGCAAGCATTTAAAGCTGCGTTTAACTCTGTTTATTCAAATGACGTTGAGGCAGTTCTTACAAATGCTTTTGCTTCTCGTATGAATGAAGCATCAAAACTTGACGTTTATAATGACCTTATTAATAAGGGGGTAGCTCAAATTGCAGAGTACGGAGAGAGGATTAGTGAAATTAACGGAAAGCCAACAAGGTTGTTGCAAGCAAAATTTCCAGTAAGGGAAGAAAAGAAAGGAACAACGCGCATGGTTGACAAATCAATCTATGTGCAAGCCGATCTTTACAATGAGTTAATGCAAATTCTTGATGTAAATATTAGGCCAGAACAAAATCCAGTTTTGGGTGCTGTTACAAAGATTCAAATCATTGGCATCGCTGACGCCACTTCTCACTTAAAGAATCTTTTGTCTGTTGTAACCAATGGCCTTGGTCGTGATTCCGCTCTAAAGGACATTATTAGCAAGATCCCGATTGTCGGTTCTATTAACGCAATTCGCGAAATTCGGTCGGTGATGAAAGAGATTCAAGCCGACGGCCCAAAAATTAGGGAACAAAAAGCTGAAATTGCTCGCTTGTCTGGATTAAGGCCGCATTACGAACAAACTGGCATGATGAAAATGCTCACCAAGCATCAGCATGATTTGCTTTATGAAACCGATGTGGCTGCGCGTATTATTATGAATCGCCGATACAGTCAGCTTGTGGAGCGATTTGGAGCAGATGCCTCGCCGGAAGCTCGCATTGACTTTGTGAACCAGATTGGAGAATACAATAGGAGGCTTATGAGCCGCCATGAGGCCGCTTTGCGTGATGTTGGGTTCTCTCCATTCATTGTTGCTGGCAGGGCCATGAATCGCATGGCTAGGAGGCTTGTAACAGGATATGGGGGATTTGAGGCCAGAGATGCCAAGACCAACCTTCAAGTGAGGGCAATTCAAGCGTCTGGATTGGTTATGGCGGCTATTGTTCCGGCTATGATTAACCTTATGACCACTGGCTCCATGTTTGGACGTAATGGAACCCCAGTTGGTGCTATCGACTTTGGGCCAAACTTTGATACCAGTGATGGAAAGAAACGCACGTTTGACTTATTTCAGCTTGTTGGCATACGTCGAGGATTGCGACAGCTTGGATTGAATGCAGCTATTGAGGGGATTAAGAATGGATCTTCAGTGAAGGAAATTCAAAAGAATGCCCTTAACGATATGTTCACAACGTCCTTACATCCCTTTATTGGGCCTGGAGTTGGCCTTGGATTTGAGGTATTAACTGGCAAAAGGCTTGATATGAGGACTGGGTTTTCAGACATCTACACATCTAGGAAAGTAGGTGGAGTTGCCCAATACATAGAGAATTTTAGAACTGGACTTAAACAACAGAATGAATTGCTGTATGGAATTGGTGCTGGTTACGCAATTGAGAAAGGAATGGAGCTTGGCGGCATTCCTCGTCCAGTAGAGCAAGGGGAGATTGAAACTCTTCGTGATATGAACCTACCAGAGATCCCTGTAATTAGTCAGGTTGGAAAGGTGGCGTATAAGGCACTATCTGTTGCTGTGGCGGCGGGAGGAGGAAAACTGAACGTGTCACCAGCATTGAAGCTGTCGGCGCAGCTTGGAAGCAAGCAGCAATACGATCCAATCCAAGATTTGCGCTATCAAGCCAGAAAAGAAATTATTGAGGCTGTTAAAGGAGGGGAAAAACAAAAGGCATATGATCTTTACAATAAGGGCATAAAGAGCGGCTTGTTAACACAAGCAGACAACAAAACCATTAAGGGGCAGATAAAGCAACCCGATCTTTTATTGCAGCGCACAGCAAGGCTCAAAACGGCTGAAGATGCCGTGAGTGTGTTCCGAGTATCAGACGCAAAAGAGCAAGATGCCATCGCCCTCACTGTTATTAAAAAGATTAAAGGATCAACTGCCATTACTCCACAGGCCAAAAAAGCATTGTTTGATGAAGTCAAAAGGACTATGAGCAAGGGCAGCAAGCTTTATCAATCTTTGAATAAATAACATGGCGACAGCAAAACAACCTAAATTTCCAAATCCCCCTTTAGAGGTAGGAGTTGCCCAATACCCAACTCCTCTTGTACCAGACTTTTACACAAAAGATGGTCACATTATTCTTGTTGAGAAGGTAAGTATAGAGAAGGGATCGTATAATCCGCAACCCCTTGATGGGTCGGTAATTTATAGGGGCAGGGATGCAAATAAATGGCCTTCTACTCTGTACCTAGTTTATCAAAAGCCGGAAGAGACGGGCCAGTTCGTTCTTAACTATTGGGCAAATGATCGCACTTTAGCCAGCCAAGACCCTTGGAATTACGGAGTTGCCTATAGCGCAGAAAACCCAGAGTACCCTGCTCATACTAGGCAGTATATTGTTCCCAGAGGGCAATATGAGGCCATTCCGCTTGGAAGCACCGATCCTGTTTTTAATAACACAAGCTTGGTTGTTTCAGTCACCGTTCAAGGGGCCGGAACCTCAACAGCCAATGGAACATATACAAGATCATCTGGTGGAGAAACGTCATATATTAATGGTTCAAACGGAATTCTTTTTAATACAGATACTATAACTGGAGGATATTGGGAATTGTACGTTGGATCGACCAGCAATGTATTATACAAAACTTTAGACGTTCAAGCAAATAACTGGATAGCTGTTGATGGCGACACTCCTGTTCCTTCTTCTTATATTGGAAGGGGAAATCAAGTTGATGATTACATTACAAAAGTTACCATATCTCACCTTGGTTTTGATTATATTGTAACCCGCGAATACTCTGGAAATTTAAGAGCAAGCTTTGCTGGAGAAGGCGGTCAGTTTATTTTGTGGGATAATAACAGTTGGAATTGGAACAATTGGATTAGCTCCGATTTAACCCACTGGACTCCAAGCGAAGAAAACGCTTGTTTGACTCCTCCATCTGGATCGGTCGGGACGGCTATAACTGAAATTACAATATCTTATTTGGATCAAGATTATGTAATGACGCGAGTTCCATCAAACAATCCTCATGCTCCATTTACAGGAATGGGTAGAACAGTGTTTTGGAATACTAATGCTTGGTTCTGGGGTGGTTGGTCTAGCACAGATTTGGTTACTTGGGGAGTTAGTGATGATCCAGCGCAATATCCAACTGTCTCGACAAATACAAGCTGGATTAATTCAATTACTGTTTCTGGGGCAGGGACAGCATTAGCAAACGGAACATATACCAGAACTGCAAATGGGTATCCGTTTATTGGAGCCAATGGGTCGATTAATTCTGAACTTGAGGGGATAGCTGGATATGGTAATTGGTATATATATGATGGATCTGGAGTTGCTTTATATTCAACTGGTGTAATTGAAAGTAATGTTTGGACTCATGAATATGGAGAAGCTGGAAACGAGCCAACTCCAACATCAACATTTACAAGGTCTAACGCTTCGGACGATTACATTACTAAAGTTACAGTAAATTATCGTGGAGACATCGCCGTTTATACTAGGCAATGGTCTAGCAATAGGGTTACTGGTTTTGAAAGGGTTGGGGGAGGAGATTCCCTATTATTTAATGATCCTTGGACACTTTACAGGGATGGAAATCCTTTTTATTCTGAAGATTTAATTAATTGGGATTCAGCCGATCCAGATTTTCCTACCCCTTGGCCCACTAGCACTAATTCATCCGAATTAATACCAACAAATCTATCGCTTTCATACATGGGATCAAGCCATGTAATGACTCGTCCTGTTTCTGGCGATCCACACGCAACATTCACATCTGCAACTGAATCAATTTTTTATTCTGGTGGATTATGGCATTGGTTTGGATGGGTGAGTGCCGATTTGTATTCATGGGAACCAGAAGCATCTCCAAGCACAGTATATCCAGTTGGCACATTAGTAAATTGCGACACGCTTTATTGCACCACTTCAGTTACTATTTCATTCCTTGAAATCGACCATGTAACAAACAGATTAATAACCAATAACCCATATACGTCATTTATTGGCTCTGGAGGAATAGTTTATTGGGAGAAAAATAGATGGAATTGGAATGGCTGGATTAGTAGCGATCTGTTAAATTGGACTCCGCAAGTAGGAGAATGCACATATCCAATTGGATTAGCCGAAAAAGCAAAGGCTGAAATTATTGTGTCGCAGCAAATGGCGGAATTGCCAGATGACAATCCATTGCGTTCTCGTTATGTGGCGGTGCAGCGTGTGTATGAAACTATTTCTGGCCCAGTTATTACTGGCTTAATTAACACGGCAGAATATGGCCCAGCAATTGCCACCAAGCAAATTGTTGTGGCTGGAACTGCCGCTCCATTAGTTTCTGTTAACACAATTAAATCGGAAGTCTCTCCTATAGATTCCGTCAAATCTAGCATTGATTCAGTTAAATATTCCGCTATTAACACGCTTTATGGTTTTCAATACGACGATCAATTTGAAAACAACTTGGAAATTACAAAAACCCTATATGGTGCAGAAACCCCATCACTGTCTTATACTGGGTATTTATTGAGCTATAAAGACGAGCCGATTAATTACTATCAAACGCAACGGACTGTAGTTTCAGCGTCAAATCTTCCGCCGACAAGAACGGAGTATCACACTGGAACTTATCAAAGTCCAACACTTGTATTTGACATTGAGGCAGTTTCCGCTGATTTTTCTCCTAATTGCAATACATACCAAGACGTAAAGATTAAACTAACCCCAATTACAAGGGCGTCTCAATCAAGGCAAACAATCTTCAAAAAAGTTATTTCCTACTCTTATGGACAACCAACGCCAGAAGACGATGATGTTTTTTCTCCAGTATTAAAAGAAATTGCATTTACTGGGTACGTTATTAATTTTAATCTTGGGGGAGGTCTTTGTGATAATTTGATTGCTCCAGCGAATCCATTTTATCCTTCGGTTCCGGGTGCGCCACAAAGAGGATTGAGGGTTCATGGATGCGCCTATCCAGCGGGAATTGCTTACACATACGAGGCTTGGGACATACCGGCAACCGCGACTTCCGCCTCCGCTTACAACGCATTAATTGGAACATACCAAAAAATATCTTGGGATTCGGTTTATTGGAAGGCTGGAATATTTCAAAATACCACCCTTTATGTTAAATTAATTTAATGGACTACTACGAATCAACGCCGGTTCCATCTAATGATTCTGGATTATCTGGAGGAGGATCGGCGTTTAGCTTTAATGGTCAGATTGCCGTGGCGCAAGTTAGGGGGAGTCAAATTACAATAACCCCCAACGACCAATCTGGAACGTCTGGTGGATATGGGCCACAAACTATTAATGTGTGTGTTAATGGTGCTTTGGGAACAATGGATGTTTTAGGAACAGCACCAAAAGCAATAGAAACACCTTAATATGAGCGACAGGACGGTGCTTCTTTCGTATGGTCAATGTCCACCATACAATGAAAGTATTGGAGATGGAACGGCATATCCAATTGGGATGACTCTTGAAGAATTCTTGTATTTTAAATACGTCATTAATTACAATGAGGTTTATGCTCAATTAAGCACCAACGCTTATGCGAGCATAGCAGACTGCGGGCAAGAGATTAGTTTAAATACAGGTTCACAGACTGTTATTAATGGCACTGCACAGGGACATCCAAATGCTTGCGGTAATTCAATATTTAGGGGTGGGTTTGATGGAGTAAATCAAGTTAATGAATTTTTTTGTGGTGGGAATTGTTCAGTTGCAGCGAGTTGCGGATATGGGAATTTAGATGTGGTTAATTTTGATAATTATGTTTTTTCTGGTGGTGATGATTTATATTATCCAAATATTCAATGTTCAATAGGGGCTAGTGCTGTTGCTGGTTGTGGTGTTGACGGAGAGGGAGGAGCTGGTGCGGGATGTCGAGCCAGTTTAAACACAATACGAACAGGGGGTGAATCAGTCGGAGGAACATTTACTATATTTGGGTATTCTTGCCCCATGTATGGTGTGGCTTCAAATTCAGACAGTAATGAAAGCGGAGGAATCACCTATGTTGCAAATTGCAATGTAAGTAGCATACAAATATATGCCACGGCATACTGGCCTTACGCCACAACAACTGGATCGCCAGTTTGGGATACTGCGTCTGGTGAGCAAATAAACGATCCATTCAGTTAATAGTTGACTTGTTTTGCTGATGGTCTTATGGATGGGCCACTGAAATGATTGTTGCTATCTCGTATCACGATGGAGACTTGGCGTTAATGCGCCGCTGGGCAAACCATGTTGTTAAGCTTGGTTCCTACCATAAGCACAAAATCATTATTGCGCCTGTGCATAACGCAACAACCGAAGGGATAGCAGATGTTTTACGCACTGCATTTAGCGACCTTCATGTTGTGGAGTGCTACCATACGGAGTCCGGCTGGCCCATTTCTTGCAATAAGGCATTTGAGGCCATTGCCACTTATATTGCGATGCACCAAAAGCGTCCATTTTTGTTTATGGAGCCTGACGCAGTTCCTCTTGTGGCAAGCTGGATAGATGACATTGAAGCTGAATACACAGCAAAGCAGCGTCCATTTATGGGTGATTTTGTAGGGGCTAGGAGCTTTATTCCTAATGCGGTGGATCATATGAGCGGAGTTGCCGTTTATACTAACGAGCTTCATAGTATGGCCCCTAGCGTGTTTAGGAACGAATACACGGCTTGGGACATAGCCTCCGCAAAAGACGTTGTGCCTCAAATGGCTAGAACAAACCTAATTCATCACGATTGGGTTCCCACAAAGCAATGGCGCAGAGACAAGGTTGATGCCTCTGTGGTTCGTGAAGGGGCCGTAATTTATCATCCTGACAAGCTTGGAGTGTTATTTAATGATGGGTTAGCTGTCCCTTCGACTAGAGTTGGGGGAGAACCCCAAACGGGTGCTGGTTTGGTTGAGCCAGATTCCTCATTTGAACAAGGAGGGGCAGCTTCATCTAAAGAGAAAATTGAAAATATTGTGGACTCAACCATTAATGATTTGGCAATACTTGCCAGCCATTCACCAAAATTAAAGAAATACGTTATTGCAAGGCTTTATGAAAAAAACCTCTATACCAAAAACACCAAGGCCAAAACGAAAAGGGCCAAGCCATCTGGAAATAAGGTTCGCAAATCTGTGGAAGAGTTTGATGGGCCAAGAGCTTATTGAGGAGCATCGGTTTCACGAAACTCGCAAATGGCGCATTGATTTTGCCCATTTAGCTACCAAGACAGGAATTGAGATAGAAGGCGGCGTGTGGTCAGGTGGTCGCCATACTCGCGGCGCAGGGTACGCCAAAGACGCAGAGAAATACAACGCAGCGGCATTTGCCGGATGGTGTGTGATTAGATTAGTTGGGCCAGCCATTACTATTGAAAATTGCGAAAAGATTAAAGAGCTAATCAAATCGCGAGAATCCCATTGACGATTTAGTGTTATTTAAGTTAGTGCGTGTTGTATGCGTATATGGGTTCGCAACCATAAATTAAGCGTAGAAGAGTTCGCTTCTTCAAAAAAGACAGAGTTAGCACCACGCTAATTCACCACAAACAAACACACTTAATACTTTTTTAACATTATGGCAATTACTTGCTCCACAGTTAACGATCTGTTCTCAAGGGAAACCAATAGGTTCTCCGTTGACGTTCATCAGCGTTACTCCGTTGACGGCCCTTGGGGTCGCCTTGTTCGCGTTGGTAAGTTCCCACAGGGACTTGGCACAACGCTCACCGAAATCACAGTCGAGCGCGTTCTTTCCGGCAGCTTTGAAAATAGCTGGGCAGACGTTGGCACTTCTAGCGGAAGTTCTTCAAATGGTTGCGTTCCCGCCCCATCTGACCTTCAGTTTGGACAGACCTATCGCACTTGGAATCTTAAACAGCAGAGCTATCAGACCCCTTGCATTTGCTTGGACGATCTGAAGACCAGCTTTGAGATCGAGAGTCAGATTGCCAAGACAGTCGAGCAGCTCACGCAGCTTACCAAGACTGTTCTGGACAACCGCCGCCGCTCGGAGTATCTGCGACTTGTCAATAAGCTCGCCGCTGGTTACAACACCGAATACACTACCCTCTCCTCGGTGATCCCAACAACTTACCAGTTGTCACAGGATCAGCTTGACGAGCTTCGTGTTCGCCTTATCCGCGATGGTGCTGGTCACAACGCTCTCGGAAGGGAGAATGGTGTGCCTGTTCTTGGACTTGTTACAAGCCCAGAGACGAGCCGTCAGCTCCTCCGCAACAACACGGAACTCCGTCAGGACATCCGCTATGCCACCCCTAGCGAGCTTATTGCTCCTCTTGGTGTCGAGCGTTCCTTCGGTGGCTTCTACCACATGATTGACCTTGAGGTTCCTCGTTACGACTACATTGTCGGCACGAACGATCCTACAACGGGCAACTGGGTACAGCGTTATCCGTTTGTCTCCAACAGCACGAACAAGGGTATTACATGGGATGCAAATCCTGCGTATAACACCGCTGTTTATGAGGCCGCATACATCTTCCATCCAGATGTGTATGAGGAGGCAGTCCAGCAGGTCGGCCCTAACATCCCAGGCGCAGCCTTCGATGATTATCCGTACTACTACTCCGGTCAGTATTTCTGGCTGAACATCCGTGATGCCGTGAGCAATCCTCTCGGTAAGATCGGTCGGTGGTTGGCAATCTTCCAGAACGGAAGTCGCCCAATCGCTCCGTACCTCGGTCGCGTCATCATCCACAAGCGTTGCCCAAGTGACTTCGCACAGGTGACTTGCCCAGTAGGGTTCGCCAGCTAATCCTTAAGAGAAGCTAACAAGAAGGAGCCGTCCAGAAATGGGCGGCTCTTTTCGTTTTAATGTGGAAGTAAATCAAAACTCATTGACTCTGTATAAATAAGGCATTAATAATCCCCCTACTATGGCTACCACGTTCACTATCCCTAAAGGTTATTCCGCGCCTGACGGCACAAAAAAAGGCAAGGAATTTACCGAGATTGCTTCATTTAAGTTTGATGGGGATAAGATGACTCTACTATCTATCGGTCAGGACAACATCCCAGTAAGCAACAAGGAAGACAAGCCAAAGGGCGGTAAGGATGCCATCAAAGAGCAACTCAAGGCTATGGAAGACAAGAAGGGATCTGCCGCGATGGAAGATACTGAATCTCCAAAGGAAGATATGGCCCCAGAAGAGGAAATGGACTAATTATGAGCAGACCCTTCACCCCAATTGCTTCATCTACCAATGATGGAGCCGATCTCACGCTTTGCAAGATCCTAGAGGCAACTGCCGCTGGAGGATCGCTTGCTAGTGGATTTAATATTCCTCCATATAATGACGTTATTTTTACCAATGACGTAGATGGAAACCCAACGGAGATCGTATTTCAGAAGGATGGAACTCCTGTGTATTATGTGGCTCTTACTTGGGTTGATGGTGCATTGACTCGCATCAGTCAAGACTAATAGTGACGCTTTATTTTAATAATGCTGTTGATTATCTTTTAGGAACGCTGGGGAATTGGTGGCAAGATGATGCCTTCACGATTCCAGCGGATTCGCTGCCGTCTAGTAGCGATGATATTGTAGTTGGCCCAGCAGGAGTTGAAGTTCGCGGAATTACAGGCAACGACAATGAGTCAGTAACATATAAGTCTTTAGTAGCAACTGATTCTGTGTTTTGGGCGGGAGGGCCATTTGACCCGCCATATTCATATAATTTTGAAATTATTACAACTGATGGAATAACATCATCTGGGTGTTTATTTTTAAATAAAATTACCTCTGATGGAGAATATAATGCCTGTGTATTTACTGAAGCGACTGATTTTTTTACTGGTGCCATAGTTGATGGAAATTCTGTATTAAGAAATTGCACTGCGGTTGGTTTGCACAATTATGAAGATCCGATAATATTTGCCACATTTACTGGAAACGTAGATGCTTATTTCCCAACTCTAATTTCTGACGGGGCTGGAGCGACGCTTCATGGGTACACACCTAACGGAAAATTTAATTTTGCACCAACTATAGACAATTACCTTGGGCATATTGGAAACTGGTACGCTGACGAGGGATGCCGCTTGTTTAGGAATGTTGCACCAACAGGCGGAGAAGATAATGTTGTTATTAACAATAGCACAGTATATGGGTGGGATGATGCTGGAACCACCCCAGTTTTTGATTCATTGGTTTGCAATAATACATTCTTTTTGGGGGGTTATTTTTCAGACTCATTTAGTATAAATGTTTCAAATGGAATAACAGCAAATAATTGTCAATTTTATATTGGCTATAATATTGTTGCTAATGGAACCTATACTGATTGTTCCTTTGTTGAAGAAAGTGATTATTATACTGGTGCTTCAGTAATTGGAAATTCGATATTGCACAATTGCGTTGCAATAACCTCACATGGTTCCGATAGTCCAGTTGTTAGTTCATTTACTGGCAACGTAGATGCTTATTGGCCCACTACTGTAGCAAGTGGGTTGGTTTCTGGCACACTTAATCGCTACGGATATACTCTTCGACATACAACAGTAAGGCATTGTCATTTAGATGAAACAAGCGGAACTAGATACGCATTTGATTTATATGAAGAAGAAGGGATTCCAGTTGGATATGGAGCTGGATTATTTAAAAATGCTGCGCGATTTGATGGAAACTCATTAATTAATGGTGTCGCAGAACATATCGCTCAATTTAGTATTTCCGTATGGGTTAATTTCGCTACTTCCCCATCTGTTTTGCCACAATCTATTGTTGGAACTGGCGCAATTTATGGACATAATTTTACAATTTATGCACAAACTGGAAAGCTTTTCTTTTATATTGATGGGCTTGATGGTGGAACAATAGAGGGGCCAACAATTACCATTGAGTCATGGTATCATTGCGTTGTAACAGTCACGCCAAATTTAATAAGATTTTACGTTAATGGTGTTCAGATGGAGGGGAATATTCCAGTTCCAATGGTAAATTCTGGGGGGTTTGCATTGTCTAAATTTTATGGAGCGAATCCACTTTTTGATGACGCATTAGTTGATGAACTTAATACGTTTAATGTAGATTTGACTCCAGCACAAGTTTTAGAGCTTTACAATGGAGGGGTGGGACTTGCCTATCCATTCTCAACAGGAAAAGTAAAAAAGATTGACTTATATAAACTCCTTGGAATACCCTCGCCTTCATTGGACTTTAAGTATAATAGATTACTTAATCTGCCATTTTTTGTAAAAATATGATTACCTTTAAAAATCCAACAAGCGTCACTCTTCCAGATAGAGCAATTGGAACATTTAACCCGATTAAGCGTCCTAACTTGGATTGGATCGTTACTTACGACAACACAGCAAAAACTGCGGTTGCTTTGATAAAGGGTCTTAATTGCAAGCTTTCTCTGTGGAGTGGTGCGGAATATGATGCCGCTGGTCAATTTACAGACAATGATGTTACCGAAAGAGTTATTGCCGCCCTTAATCTGGACGCATCAACAATTGCCAACAAATGAACTCCCCTGCATCTGGGTCTGAAGGGATGTTTGGTTGCGCCACAAGCTTCATAGCCCTTGGAGTATCATTTTTGCCAGAGGAGGCAACGATTAGAGTGGTTTGCTTACTCTTGAGTATGCTGGCATCCATCGCCACAATCATCAAACTCTGGAAAAAGTAATATGAGCCGCCCATTTACGCCTGTTTATTCTTCGACGTATGATGGGTCGGATCTCACTCTCTGCAAGATCCTAGAGGCAGTTTCCACCACTTCATCGGCAATTGCCCCAGCCACAACGCTCTTTAAGTCTGTTTCAACCGCTGACGACAACAGAAACAGGGTTAAAACATCCGCTGGATCTATTTTTACAATTGTGATTCATCATAATTCTGGTGGTAGCGGGGGGGATAGGTATTTCAAGTTTTATGACACGGCAGCAATCCCAACCGATGCACTTGTTCCAGAATGGACAATCCCGATTTCAACAGGAACCGACATAATCATACCATTCTCTAACGGATTGGTATTTACTAACGGAATAGCGTTCCGAATAACTGCCAACTACGCAGACAACGACAACACATCAATAGCTGCAAACGAGGTTTATACCAACATAGCGTATGCTTAAAATCAGAGGAATCCTTATTGTTTGTGCATCGGCATTCCTTATTGGATGTGCATCCCATAAGCCAGAAGCCTATTTCCCGCCATCACAAGCCTCTGTAGTGCGTTCTATCTCTTCTGCCAAGGACAAAGCATCAGAAGTGAAGAACTACGTTTCTCCAGCGGGTATGGCGATCTTTAATCAATTAACCAATTCAATTTCGCAAGCACAGGACGAATTGTTCAAATACTCTGGTCAGGTGGATAAACAGACAATCCAGCTTGCAAAAGCTCAAGAGTCGGCAAACTACTGGCACGATAAGCAGATCAAGGGGCTTAAGGAGCTTTGGATCTGGCGTTCTATTGCCATTCTTTCCATCCTTGCGGTAGTTGGGTACATTGGCCTTAAAACGTCATGGCGGTTCTTCCTGTGAAGCCCCAAACCCCTTGGCAGAGACTTCTCCTGTCAATCATTGGGATAGTAACTATTGAGGCTAGTTGGAGATGGGCAGTTGCTCACCTATACACGCTCCCACCAGCATCCTTGGCTGGATTCGTCACAATCACCACCAATTCTTTCTACGTCATTGGGGCAATAGT
>Ga0194035_1001086_pt1 | contig 14752 bp, 15 predicted proteins | sample JunL2320m_MetaG_FD_148680 | JGI IMG/M metagenome (GOLD analysis project Ga0194035, IMG submission 148680) | Anoxic zone freshwater microbial communities from boreal shield lake in IISD Experimental Lakes Area, Ontario, Canada - Jun2016-L239-20m | ecosystem: Environmental > Aquatic > Freshwater >...
ACATCGAGCAGGCACTTGTCACCGAACTCACTGAGGCCGCCCGCGAGCACGCTCGCGAAGAGGGCTACCACTTCATGGGTCCCGTCAGCGTGAGCCTGCTGGTCGACAACGAAACCAAACCGGGACGCTTCGGTATCGAATCATCGATGCGCGAGTCCGGCGGAGGCGTTGGCACCGGGTGCCTCGTGATGCCATCGGGCGAGCGTTTGCCATTGGGTGCCCAAGTCATCACTGTGGGTCGCCTGCCGGCCTGCAGCATCACGATCAACGACGCAAACGTGAGCCGTAACCACGCCGAGATCCGCGCCAAAGGATCCTCGTTCGTGGTCGTCGACCTTGGTTCCACCAACGGCACCAAGCTCAACGGCAACCGCATCACCGGCGAAAACGCACTGAAAGATGGAGACGTTGTCAGCTTCGGCGGCACGAACATCCGCTTTGAGGCCAGTTAACTGCCGGCGTAGGCGGACTCACCGATGACAGATTCTTTGCTGAACATCCTCAAGTACTCGTTGCTCGGACTGCTCTATCTGTTCTTCGCGCGCGTGTTGTGGGCAGTGTGGAGCGAGGTCAGCGGACCACGGCCAGGCACAGCACCAATGCCAGCATCAGCGCGTGCAGCAATGCCACCATCGTCGCCATCGTCGCCCGCCTCGACCTCGTCGCCCGATGCAACCACCGGCGCACCAGCGCCAGCAAGCCAATCGGGTCGCGGGTCATCTCGGCCCGCAAAGGGCAAGCGCGGCAAGGTCGGTCGGCTCGTAGTGCTCGAACCAAAAGTTCGCAAGGGTGCTGTCATCGGTCTCGCCAACGAAGTCACTTTTGGGCGCGCCCCGGGTTGCACCATCAGCGTTCCCGACGACACCTTTATCTCGCAGGTGCACTCGCGCATCTTTCGTGACGCCGACGACGTCATTGTCGAAGATCTCACCAGCACCAACGGCACGTACGTGAACGGCAACCGCATCACCATGTCTCAGATTCTTCGCCGCGGCGATCGCATTCAAATCGGCAGCATCGTGCTGGAGGCCGACTGATGGCCGAACTGCGTTGGGGTGCAGCAACCGATAAGGGTCGAGTTCGCGAAGCCAACGAAGACACCTTTGTGGCCGAGCCAATGGTGTTTGCTGTGGCCGATGGCATGGGCGGTCATCAGGCTGGCGAAGTTGCCAGTGCGCTCGCAGCAAGCATTCTGCGCGAGCGCCTCGGGCAGGGAGCAGCCAGCGAAAGCGCCGCTTCGGCAGCCGTGGCCGAAGCCAACGAAGCCATCTTTGGCGCAGCCCGCGCCAACAGCGACCAATCGGGCATGGGCACCACCATCACTGCGTTGGCCATTCTGCACGCCGAAGAAGGCGGCGCCGAGGGCACCAACGAAGAGCGTCTCGTCTTGCTCAACGTGGGCGACTCACGCACCTACCGTTTCCGCCTCGGACGCCTGCAGCGCGTCACGGTCGACCACAGCTACGTGCAAGAGCTCGTCGCCACCGGGCACATCACCGACGAAGAAGCACGCACTCACCCGCGCCGCAACATCGTCACCCGCGCCTTAGGCATTGAGCCCACCGTGCGCTGCGATGTGTCGAGCCTGCCCATCGTGCGCGGCGATCGTTTCGTGTTGTGCAGCGACGGTCTGGTCGACGAAGTTCCCGACCACGAGATTGCCGACCTCGTCGGCTCGGTCGAAGACCCGCAGATGCTCGCCGAAGTATTGGTCGAGATGGCCAACCGCCACGGCGGCCGCGACAACACCACCGTTGTTGTGGTCGATGTGCTCGCCGGTGCCGAGCCACCAGACCCCACCGACGAACTGTCATTCGATCCCGCATGGGCCGAAGGTGTCGAGGAGCCTGCGGGCTGGGGCGACGACAACGAACCCATCGGCCTCACCCCCGTTGAGCCCACCACCGTTGAGCCCACCACCGTTGAGCCCACCACCGTGATGGCCGCGGTTGTTACCGAACCCTCCGTGATCGCCGAAACACCTGCCGCCCCCAAGCAACGCCGCCGTCGGCTCACCATCGGAACCTTTGCGTTCGTCTTCGCCCTGGGCCTCATCGGCACCATCACAATCACGTTGGTCGCGGTGCACGCTCGCAGTGGCTATTTCGTTGGATTCGATGGCGACACCGTGGTCGTGTTTCAGGGTCAGCAAGACAAGCTGTTGTGGTTCGACCCAACCGTGAAAGCGCCGAGCACCAAGAAGCGCCAAGACCTTGACCAAACAATGATCGACGTGATCAACAGCAAGCCCACGTTCAGTTCATCCGAGCAAGCGGCATCGTTCATCGCCAACGAAGTCACGCCAACCACGGTGGCTACTACGACCACCACAACCACCACCACGGTCTCCGTGTCGTCAACTACTGCCGTCACGGTCACCTCAATCGCAGGCCCATGATGCAGGCACTCTCGCGCCGGTCAACCGAACTCGGGTTGATCATCATGGCGGGTGTCATTACGGCGGCGATGTACGCGCTTGCCTCGCTTGGGAAGAACTCGGTTATCCCGCCGGTCATCGTGCCGTTCCTGATCGTGATGTTGGGGCTGCTGCTCGTGGCGCACTTCGCCACCCGCAAACTCGCTCGAGGCGCCGACGCAACGTTGCTTCCGCTCGCGGCCATGCTGCACGGCATTGGCTACGTGATGATCACCCGGCTCAACGATCACCTCGCTGGGCTGCAGACCACGTGGACCTTTATTGCCATCGCCGCCTACGTCGGCACGCTGCTCGTTGTGCAACGAGTGCCCGATCTCGCCCGTTACAAATGGACCTTCTTCGTGCTCGGCGCGGGACTGCTGCTGTTGCCGATGGTGCCCGGCGTTGGCCGCAGTGTTGGCGGTGCTCGCATTTGGGTGCGGCTCGGGCCGATCAACTTTCAACCGGGTGAGTTCGCCAAGATCCTGCTCGCGTTGTTCTTTGCCGGCTACCTCTACGAGCGCCGCGAACTCATCGCCGCGAGCACATGGAACCTCGGGCCGCTGCGCTTGCCCGAGCCGAGGCACTTCATGCCAATCGCCGTGTCGTGGGTGTTCGCAGTAGTCGTCATGGTCGGCCAAAAAGACCTTGGTTCGTCGTTGCTCTTCTTCACGCTTTTCGTGGTGATGATTTGGGTCGCCACCGAGCGGGCCACGTTTCTAGTGCTCGGGTTCACCTTGTTTGGCGGAGCCGCGTACATGGCATTTCGACTCTTCACACACGTGCAAGATCGCGTCCACATCTGGATCGATCCGTGGAGCCAATATCAAGGCAAGGGCTACCAGATCGTGCAGAGCATGTTTGCCATCGGCGACGGCGGCATCGCTGGCACCGGCCTCGGACAGGGACACCCCAACCTCATCCCAGCCGTGCAGAACGACTTCATCTTCGCCGCCATCGCCGAAGAAATGGGCCTCATCGGGGCCACCACAGTGCTCATCGCGTTCTTGTTGATGGTTGGCGCCGGACTTCGCATCGCCATGCGCGCCGAGCGACCGTTCGAGAAGTTGCTCGCCGTGGGCCTCACCACGCTGCTCGGAGTACAAGCGTTCATCATCATCGGCGGAGTCATTCGCGTCGTACCGCTCACCGGCATCACCCTGCCGTTCGTGAGTTACGGCGGGTCGTCGCTCGTGGCCAACTACGTGTTGCTTGCGTTGCTCATGCGAGTGAGCGACAGCACCTCGCGCCGCATCGGCGAACTGCCTGATGACCCCACCATCGCCGAGCGATACGCCGCCTGGCAATTGCGCCGCACACTCAGCGAGACGTCGGCCTCATGAACGCACACATTCGCAAACTCGCCGCTGGCTTGATCGTTTGTTATCTGGTCTTGTTCGTGCAGCTCAACTTGTTGCAAGTGGTCAAGCGGCCCGAACTCGCATCGAACCCCAACAACAACCGCGGCGTGCTGCGTGACTTCGACAAGCCGCGCGGTCCCATCGTTTCGGCCGATGGCGTTGTGGTTGCAAATTCGCAGCCATCTGCCGACACCAAGTTCAAGTATCAGCGCGCGTATCCCAAAGGCGACCTGTTCGCAAACGTCACCGGCTATTACACATACGGATTTGGCGCCACCAAGGTTGAGAAGAAGTACAGCGACGTGCTTGCTGGCAACACCGGCCAACAACAGCTGACCAACATCACCAACATCTTTAGTGGACAAGACAACACCGGCTCGGTTCGACTCACGATGCGCGCCGATCTGCAGCAAGTAGCCAAAGACGCGTTAGGCGACCGCGAGGGCAGCGTTGTTGTGCTCGACCCGAAAACCGGCGCCGTGCGCGCGATGTGGAGCTACCCCACCTACGACCCCAATCAAGTAGCCGTTCACGACAACACTCAGGCGAAGAACGTGCTCACCTTCTTAAATGCCGCGCCCGGCAAGCCGTTACTCGCCAACGCCTTTCAAGAGCGCTACATGCCCGGCTCCACCTTCAAGATCATCACCACAGCAATCGCAATCGAAGCTGGCGCGATCAACTTCGACAGCACATGGGCCAACGAGACCAGCTTCACGCCCGAACAAACCACCGACCCGATCGAGAACTACAACGGTCACGTGTGTGGTGGCGATCTACGCGAAGTGTTCCGCCGCAGTTGCAACACACCCTTCGCGCGCACGGCTGTCTTGCTCGGCGCCGAGACGATGGTGGCCGGCACCAAAGCGTGGGGCATCGGCGATCCGATTCCATTCGATCTCGGTGGCGGCGCTGTGTCGAATTTCGGCGAGGTCAGCGACTTCAACAACGCGATTCCCAAGCTCGCCATCCGCGGATTCGGACAAGACGACGACTCAATGGTGCCGCTGCAGATGGCGATGATTTCGGCAACTGTCGCCAACGGTGGCGTTTCGATGAAGCCCTACGTAGTTGACGCAACGGTCGATCATCAAGGCCGGGTGTTGTCGCAAACGAAGCCGTCGGTGTGGCGCACGCCGATCACGCCCCAAACCGCAGCGATGCTCAACGAACTCATGGTCGGTGTGGTGCAAAACGGCACTGCGTCCTGCTGCCTGAAGCTCGCCAACGGCATCCAAGCCGCAGCCAAAACCGGCACCGCACAACTCAACGCGAAGGGTCAGCAGCAACGGTCGCACGCGTGGATCACTGCGTTCGCTCCCGCCGACAATCCGCAGTATGCAGTGGTGGTCATGCTCAAGGGCACCACCGACGAAATCAGCGCAGGCACCGGCGGCAAACTTGCCGGACCAATCGCCAAGACCATCCTCGACTTCGCGCTCGCGCATCCCTTGAGCTGACGAGCAACTCGTGACACAGAATCCTCAGAGCGACCTCTGTATCCTTCGGGGGCGACAAACGTGCGCACCCGAATCGCAATCCCCAACGGCCGTCATGGTCCGGTGCAATCAGGTAGGCAGCAGTGACAGATAGCGGTGAACGCACGGTCCTCAACGACCGGTACGAGATCGAAACGCGCATTGGACGCGGAGGCATGGCCGACGTGCTGTTGGCGCGCGACCTATTGCTCGACCGACCCGTTGCAATCAAGGTCTTGTTTCCCGAGTTCGCAACCGATCCAAACTTCGTCGAACGCTTCCGTCGAGAAGCGCAAGCTGCCGCCAACCTGAACCATCCCAACATCGTGGGCGTCTACGACTGGGGCAAGTACGGCGGCACCTATTTCATCGCGATGGAATACGTGCAGGGTCGAACGCTGGCCGACATCGTGCAAAGCAACGGTCGCATTTCGGCCGTGCAAGCCGCCGAGATCGCCAGCGAAGTTGCCGCAGCGCTTGGCTTTGCGCATCGCAACGGCGTGGTGCACCGCGACATCAAGCCAGCCAACATTCTTATTGGCTCGAGCGGCCAAGTGAAGGTTGCCGACTTCGGTATTGCGCGGGCAATGAACTCTGCCGCCGACAGCAACCTCACCCAGGTTGGGCTCGTGATGGGCACCGCAACCTATTTCTCGCCCGAGCAGGCACAAGGCGCTCAGCCCGATCCGCGCAGCGATCTGTATTCGTTGGGCATCGTGCTCTACGAAATGGTGGGCGGCAAGGCGCCATTCGCTGGCGACAACCCCGTGTCCATTGCCTACAAGCAGGTGCACGAGGCACCGCAACCGCTGAACCAGATCGCCCCCGATGTGCCCAAGCCATTCGAGGCCATCGTCGCCAAGTTGTTGGCGAAGAACCCAGCGCATCGCTACGCCGATGGCGAGGCGTTGCGCGACGATCTTCGCCGCTTCCGCAATGGCGAGCCTGTGCGAGCGTTGGCCGAAATGCTTGGCGGTGCCCCAGCCGCGGCAGGTGCAGCTGCCTCTTCCGCCGCCACCGTTGCTGTACCTCGCACGGTGAATCCCCCCATCGTGGTGGGCACAACCGTGTCGCTGCCATCGCTGCCCGATCCGGGCGCCACCGCACTCATGCCGCGCACCCAGGCTGTGCCCCAGAGCCAACATCCCACCGGCTCAAACGAGGCCGTCTACTACGACCCACCACCACGGCGCGGCTGGTACGGCATCGCCGCGTTTGTTGCGGTTGCACTGCTTGCCATTGGTGCATTCGTGTTGTTCAAGGCGCTCAGCAACGACTCGGGCGCCACGTCGTTTGCGCTTCCCGATGTCACCGGCCTGCCACTCGATCAAGCAACCAAGGTGCTCACCGACAAAGGCCTCAGCCCCGTTGGCGTCTCCCAAGTCGATCCCAACCAGCCCGAGGGCGTGGTCTACCTCACCGAGCCAGCCGCCGGCTTCATCGTGAGCAAAGCGCAAACCATCACCCTCACCTATAACCCCAAGAGCGAACTGCAGCCAGTCCCCGATGTCACCACGCTCTCGTTGCTCGACGCACGCAACAAACTCATTGGCGCTGGCTTCGGTGTAGGCACTGTCGACTACGCCGATAACCCGGCAATTCCCGATGGGGCGGTCATTAGCCAGACTCCTGCGGGTCTCGAGATGGCCAAGCAAAGCTCAGTGGTCAACCTGGTGATCTCGCAGGGCAAGGGCAAGGTCACCGTGCCCAATGTGGTTGGCCAAAACGGTGCTTCGGCCAAGTCGCTGCTCGAATCCGAAGTGTTCGGTTTTGTGGTCACGATCACGCCCGAAGCAAACGATGCCGTGCCACTTGGTTCGGTCATTCGCACCAGCCCAGCCATCGACCAGCAAGTAGACAAGGGCAGCGCACTCACCTTGTTCGTGAGCAGCGGAGCAACCCAAGTCACTGTGCCGCCGCTGATTGGTCTCAAAGAAGATCAGGCTCGAGTGCTTATTGCCTCGAAGGGCCTCATCGTTGCGCCGGTCATCTTCCAAGACGTGCCGTTCGGCAGCGCCAACGACGGCCGCGTGATGTTGCAGGATCCGCCACGGGGCGCCTTGGTGAACTCAAGCTCCACCATCACCATCACCGTGGGTAAGGCACTGCCGGCACCCACCACCACCACCGTGGCCCCAACAACCACGGCGCCTGCCACAACCACCACCGCGGTGCCGTAGCGCCCCGCAGAGGCGGCTCAGCGCCTGTTAGGGCGCGCTCAGAGCCGCTTTGTCGGCATAGGCCAAGAAGTTGGCAAGCAGCGCGTGGCCGGCCGTAGTCAAAATGCTTTCAGGGTGGAACTGCACGCCCTCGACCGGCAGCTCACGGTGGCGGACTCCCATGATGATGCCGTCGCCGGTTTGCGCCGTCACCTCAAGACAGGCCGGAACTGTGGCTGGGTCGATGGTGAGCGAGTGGTAACGCGTTGCCTCAAGTGGCGAATCGAGTCCGGCGAACACGCCCTTGCCGGTGTGATGCACGAGGCTGGTCTTGCCGTGCATCAGCTCTGGCGCACGCACCACGCTGGCTCCGTACACATGACCAATGCCCTGGTGGCCGAGGCACACGCCGAGTACCGGAATACCTTGCGCCGCAAACGCTGGAATCGCCGCACACAAAATGCCGGCATCCTCGGGGCGACCCGGACCGGGCGACAACAGCACAGCGTCGGGTTCTAGGGCCAATGCCTGCTCGACGGAGAGCGCGTCGTTGCGGTACACGAGCGGGTCTGCGCCGAGTTCTCCGAGGTACTGAACAAGGTTGTAGACGAAGCTGTCGTAGCTGTCGAGGACGAGGACGCGTTTCACGTTTTATAGCTTCGCTTGTCGAACACTGCGCTGTCGAGTGGGTTCATCGCCTACACTCGTTTTTTCGTGGCACCTCCTAAGCGCAAAACTGGCGGAAGAACTACTCCTAAGGGCACCAAGCCCGGGCAAACGCCCGCGGCCGGCGCGCCATCGAGTGCGGGCGGCAGCTCGTCGGGCGGTGTTGCAGCCTCGTCGCGTTACACCCCACCAATCCCTCACTCTGTTCGCGAGAGCGCTCGTTGGGTTCCCATTCTGATGATCATTCTGTTGATCCTTGGCACGCTCACGATCCTCGCTCGGTACTTGCTCGAGACAAATAGCAACTGGCCTGTGTTCATCGGCCTGGGCTTCATCATGGGCGGTCTCTACACCGCCACGAAGTGGCATTGATCCACTGATTCGCCCGCTTGGGCTCGAATTACACGCGTGTTGTTTCTCAACACGTTGTCCACAGCCTGTGGGTAAACAGCATCACTCGATTGGCGCGACGAGATCCATGTCTTCGAGGCAGTGACGCGGTGGTGGAGGGTCTTGATCCGGTGCCAACATCAGCTTGATCTCCAGCCCACACATGCTGCACCGATACTTCACGTTGATACGTCGCATCTCACCGGCAGGTGGCGGTGGGGGCAGCGGCGTGGTCATACTGCGCAACATGCCAATGCCGGTTTTCCACAGAGCGTAGGCCAACACAAAGGCGCACCCCACCCAAAGAATCGTGGACAAGGCGGGCATGAGCTCAGCCCAAGCGTTCGATGATGGTGGCGTTGGCCATGCCGCCGCCCTCACACATCGTCTGCAGGCCGTAACGGCCACCCGTGCGCTCGAGCTCGTTGAGCAGCGTGGTCATCAGTCGGGCGCCTGAGCAGCCCAACGGATGGCCGAGCGCAATCGCGCCGCCGTTCTGGTTCACGCGATCCATGTCGGGGTGAAGTTCTTTCTCCCACGCCAGCACCACCGAGGCAAACGCTTCGTTGATCTCAACGAGGTCGATGTCGTCGATGGTGAGGCCGGCGCGCTGCAGCACTTTGTGCGTTGCCGGAATCGGTGCAGTGAGCATGTAGCGCGGATCATCGCCAGCAAGCGAGAAGTTCACGAAACGAGCACGGGGGGTGAGACCCAACTCGTTGCACTTTTCTTCGCTCATGATCAGAATGGCCGAGGCGCCGTCGGTGATCTGCGAGGCGTTGCCTGGTGTGACGCGGCCGCCTTCTTCCACTGGGCGGAACGACGGCTTGAGCATTCCGAGCGACTCCATCGTGGTGTCGCGCAGGCCTTCGTCGGTGGTCATCATGTTGCCCTCGGCATCGAGCACCGGCAGGATCTCGCGATCGAAGCGGCCCTCATTGGTGGCACGCAATGCGTATGTCTGGCTGCGCAGACCAAATGCGTCCATGTCGTCGCGGGTGATGTTCCACTTGTCGGCGATGAGTTCGGCCGAGATGCCTTGTGGCACGAGGCCGCCCTGCGGTGCGTAGCGAGCGCCAACTGCGGTGCCGAATGGAAACCCATACTTGCCGTCGGCCATTGCCGAACCCATTGGCACGCGGGTCATCACTTCGACGCCGGCGGCAACCACGATGTCGTATGCGCCAGCCATGACACCCTGTGCTGCGAAGTGTGCTGCCTGCTGCGACGAGCCGCACTGGCGATCGATAGTGGTTGCGGGAACCGTGTCGGGCCAGCCTGCGGCCAGCACAGCGTTGCGGCCGATGTTGAATGCCTGCTCGCCCACTTGCATCACGCAGCCCATCACGACGTCGTCGATGAGGCCTGGATCGACGCCGGTGCGGTCGATGAGCGCCTTCAGTGTCTCGGCGGCGAGATCTACAGGGTGCCAGTTCTTCAACTTGCCATTACGGCGGCCAAGCGGCGTTCGGATTGCGTCGACGATGACTGCGTTAATCATGGAGTTACTCCTCGAGAAAAGATCGTTGCCTCAGGGGGAAGGCCGATCGTGCACTCGTGATTCTTATGCGCTGCCTATGACTACAACGAATCCAGCAGAGGATCAGTATGAAGGTGTTGAACTCTCAGCGATTTTCGAGCAGCTTCGACAACACCCGATGCATGTTGGCCACGTCGGTTTCTGTGAGATGCCCGGTGAACATCCGTTTCACGACGCGAAGGTACGTGGTGTTGGCGCGACGCCATGTCTCGCGGCCTTCGCGAGTGAGCACGATGAGAACGGCACGCTGATCGTCGGCGTGGCCACGATCGCGGCGCACGAATCCATCGTCTTCCATCCGAGTGAGCTGGCGAGACAAACTTGAAGGCGTCGCAACGATGCGCTCGGCAAGGTCGAGCACCCGAAGTTTGCCGCCCGATGCTTGCAACGCATTGAGCACTTCGAACCACGCCAGGGGCATCTCACGTTCTTCATCGAGTGCAACGGTGAGGGCTCGATCAAGAATGGCGTTGGCCTCGCGAAACGAACGCAGCACCGCAAGGCGCTCTGGGTCTGGGCCGGCCATTACGAGGTCGCCTTCAACGGCATGGCTGAACACCAGACATCCGACAAATGTGAACTCATGCGCGCATGCTACGCCTCGCGCAAGGCGCGGCTTGCCGTTTGGTCACAGCGCAGCGGCCGCTTCGATGGCATCGGCGAACGACAGCTTGTCGAGCAAGAACCGTCGACACTGCATCACGGGCTTGGGCATCGCAACGCCAAGCGCGCCGCGCAACTTTCCGTGTGATCCGTAGAGCGCAAGAAATGAACGATCGGCTACCGAGCCCTTGACGATGCGCACCTCATCATCGCCAGCCGCGCGACCTAGAAACTGAAGTCGTGTTCCGTATTGCTCACTCCAAAAAAACGGGACAGCGCTGTACTCGTCGGGTTGCTCGCCGCGTGACGTAGCAATGATGTTTTTGGCCACGATGAGCCCTTGCTCAGAGGCGTTGGTCCAATGCTCAACGCGCATCTCTTCGCCATCGAATTGAGGATTCGGCCAGCGCGCAATGTCGCCTGCGGCATACACGCCAGGTGCGCCAGCATTGAGCGTGGCGTCGCACACGATGCCGTCGCGTAATACGAGCGAGCTGTCGCTGAGCCAGTCGGTGACCGGTGTTACGCCAATGCCCACAACGATCACATCACTTGCCACTGACTCGCCACCACTGAGCCGAACCACCAACTCGTTGCCATTGTGCTCGATGCCCTGCACCTGCACTCCGCAGCGAACAGGAACCCCGTTGTCAGTGTGCAACTGCGTCACAGCGAGGCCCATCTCGGCGCCGAGACCGCGCATCAGCGGCGCAGGCGCGCCTTCGAGCACCACGACCTCGTTGCCCAACATGCGCGCCGTAGCGGCGACTTCGAGTCCAATAAAGCCGGCGCCGATGATGGTGACACGAAGGTTGCCTGCATCGATTCGAGCCCGAAGCGACAGCGCGTCGTCGAGTGTGCGTAACTCGAAGATTGATTCGTGTTCGAGTTGGTTAGGAAGGCGGCGTGTTGCTGCACCAGTAGCCAGCACTACTGCGTCGTACGACACCGTCGAGTTGTCGCGCAAGGTGACCGTCTTGTCAGCTAACGAAAGCGCCGACGCTGCGACGCCGAGACGTAGTTGCAATTGCAACTTCTCGAGTTCTTCGGGGCGCACCAACGCAATGCGATCCGGTTCCCATTCGCCCGAGAGAACTTTCTTCGACAGCGGTGGCCGGTCGTATGGAGTGTGCGACTCGGCGCCGATCAGCGTGATGTCGCCATCAAAGCCTTGAGCACGCAACCCACCGCACGCCCGAACTCCAGCCAGCGAGGAACCAACGACGACCACATGTTTCAACACGATGAGAAGGTTGCCACAAACGAGCCCTCGATTTCTAAGAGGCGCCGCTATTGTCAGCCCCAGTCATGGAACCAGTCGCGATCACCAGTGCCGACGATCCGAGGGTGGCCGATTACATCGGTTTGCGCGACCCACAGCATCGCCAACGGCTCGAGGGCAATGAGTTCTTCATTGCTGAAGGCATCAACGTGATCGAGCGACTCATCGCATCGAGTTACACAATGAGATCGGTGCTCGTCACCCACCAGCGTTACGTGCGTATGGAACCGATGCTGAGCAAACTTGAATGCCCGGTGTACGTAGCCGGCCGCGATGTGCTCGCCGAGGTAGCCGGATTCGATCTGCATCGCGGCGCGGTGGCATCAGCCGATCGTGGCACCCCCACATCACTCGACGACGTGCTGCAGCGCACACGCACGATTGCCGTACTCGAAGGCTTGAACGACCCCGAAAATCTCGGTGCCATCGCTCGGTCAGCTCGAGCACTTGGGGTCGACGCCCTCTTGCTTGACCCCACGTGTGCCGATCCGTTTTACCGTCGCACCGTGCGCGTCTCGATGGGAGAGATTCTGTTTGTGCCCGTTGTGCGCTCGGTGCACTGGTCGGCCGATCTGCAGCGTGTGGCCGATGCTGGCTTTCGACTCATTGCACTCACGCCGTCGCCCACGGCCCAATCGATTCACGATGTAACCCGCACGCCCGATGATCGAGTTGCGCTGTTGCTTGGCGCCGAGGGTCCGGGCTTGAGTCAACGCGCGATGGCGCTTGCCGAACGAGTTCGCATTCCGCTGCGCACCGATGCCGATTCGCTCAATGTGGGCCATGCAGCGGCCGTGGCGTTCGCGCTGTTAGCGGCGCCCTAACGAAGGTCGTTCTGCCAGGCCTGCCAGCTCGGCATCATCTCGGGAAGCGATCCCTTGCCGATCTGACTCTTGGGCCAATTGGCTTCGGGTAACACGTTGGGTCGCGTGAGCATGTCGGCCCCGTACCAGAGATGATGCCGACGACGCACGAACAACCAGCGCCCATCGCGTCGCTCATAGGTGTCGTGATACTCAATGACCTGAATGACCCATTCATCGCCGCGCTCGATCTCGGCGCGAGTGCCCACGATGCCTGACGCGTGATCGGCATCGACCACATCGATCACGTGATTGCTCACTTGCAGAATGGTTCGGTGACCGTCGCGTAACTGCGCTGCCATGTTCTGCTTCAGCGAGTCGCGACCAACGTCGTCGCGCCCAACACGAACATCGGCAACGAACAGTTCGACCAGTGCGTCGAGATTGCGATGGTTCAGGGCAACGGCATACCGCGAAGCCAATTGGCGAATCTCCTCGCAGGCGATCAACCATTCAGTCGGGTTCGTGTCGCGGAGTGAAGTCACGCCCAACAGATTGCCATGTCGGCAACCACGACCTCAGTCGTCGGAGCTGTCGGAGCCTGAGCCGCTCTTGCCAGAACCCTTGCCGTGATGGTCATCATCAGATGACGACGAACCATCGGAGTGATCGTCCACGGTGGTTGCAGTCGGCCGCGAGTTGCTTGGCCGATTGGGCCGATTTGGCCGCACCGTATTCGTCGGCGTCCCGAGTGGCGCACCATCGCCATCGACTGACGAATCGACCTGAGTCTGCAATTGACCGTCGACCATAAAGGCGCTGAAGACAACCAGTTCGGTGTCTTTCACGAACTGAACAACAACCCAGTCGCCGGGACTCGAGACGCTTTGCACTGCCCAACCCGCAGCGGGCTGCGCATCGCCCACGGTGATGACACCATCGTGAGCGGTTACTTGCACGGTTCCGGCATCACCCGCTGCAATCGGCGCCTGCTCGGGGGGAACCGACGATGCGACAGTCGTTTCGGTTGACGAATCGGCGACGGGAACTGTTGCGAGCGTCGACTCAGTGGGGGGCAGCGTTGCCGAAATCGTGATGGCCTCGCGAGGCCGAGCGGCATCGGTGAACACCGTGCTGTTGGCGAGCACGGCAGCAGAACCTGCGCCGATGACTCCTACAACTGAGAGCGCGGTAACCCACGTATGCTTCACAACGGTTTGCTCCTGTGAGATTCTTGATTGCAACCATACGGAAAGAGCGGCGCTCTGACTGCGTCTCGTTATCCAAGAATCATCCAATATTCAGTGTTTCGGCGAATCACCTCGTCGGCCAACGCGAGGATCAAGGCGTGCACATTCTGCTTGTAGATGATGATCCGTCAATTGCGGCCTCGCTCAGCGACGCATTGGTCTACGCCGGGTATCAGGTAACCCACGTAGCAACCGGTGCTGCGGCTCTCGCCGCGACCGATTATCAGCTGGTGCTGCTCGACCTCGGGCTCCCCGATATGGATGGCACCGAGGTGTGCCGCAAGCTGCGCCAGCAGACCACAGCGCCCATCATCATCGTGTCGGCGCGCGATGGCGAGATCGATCGAGTCGTTGGCCTAGAAATCGGAGCCGACGATTACGTGGTGAAGCCATTCAGCACCCGCGAATTGGTCGCACGAATTCGTGCGGTCAGCCGCCGCTCTGATGCCACCGCTGCCGCTCCGGCCGCCGACGCCGAGCAAACGGTCGGACGCTTACACATCGACCGCCGCTCACGGCGCGTTTCGCTCGGCGACGAGGTCATCACCCTGACGGCTAAAGAGTTCGATCTGTTGGCCTTTCTTGCGCAAGACGCCGGCGCGTGCTTGGCTCGCCAGGACATCCTCGAAGCGGTGTGGGACACCAACTGGTACGGACCCACTAAGACGCTCGATGTGCACATTGCATCGGTGCGCAAGAAGCTCGGCGATGCAGCGTGGATCGAGGCGGTGCGCGGGGTCGGGTTCCGCCTGCAGGACCCTGAATGAGTCGTCGGTTTCTGCTCGCAATCGTGGGCCTCACCAT
>Ga0194035_1001087_pt1 | contig 14752 bp, 12 predicted proteins | sample JunL2320m_MetaG_FD_148680 | JGI IMG/M metagenome (GOLD analysis project Ga0194035, IMG submission 148680) | Anoxic zone freshwater microbial communities from boreal shield lake in IISD Experimental Lakes Area, Ontario, Canada - Jun2016-L239-20m | ecosystem: Environmental > Aquatic > Freshwater >...
CTTCCATGCGCCTACGCGTGTGCGTCGCGCCCGCATGAACGCGCGCGTATAGAAAATAACAGGGGTGATGCGTAAACTACGACAAATAGCAAAAAACCCACTCCTGCTAAGCAGTCTGTGGACATAAGCGTATAGTACTGATTTTACCGATGTTTGTTTAGGCATTTATTTTGTTGTGTTTGTTTTGATAAAACCACTTATAAATTTTTGTGGGTTTTGGTGGGGGTGTATTTTCACCCCCAGTGAACCCGTTTTGATTTTTGTTTGGTTTTACCAAGTTTTGATTTGGCAAGGATTAGATGTTTCTAACCCTGTAGATACAGTATGCCGAGCTTAACAGGGGTATTCAAGATGTTTTCGAACAAAAAATATATGCATTGAAAACTAAACATTACTACAATTTCAAGCTATTAATCGTTGTATAAATAGTTACGATATTCAAGCTTCAATCTGTTTACTGTGTATGTCAACACGCATTAAATACAAATACCCTTATGCTTTACGTTGTAAAGATTGTAACGGGTAAATTTTTTATCAAAACTTATCCACAAGCTTTTAAATTTTTAGCAACAATGAAAAACAAAAACCTCCGCAGATTATACTCTGGCGGAGGTTTATTTAGCTAGTATAAGGCTTAGGCTATTTTGGTAATCTTGATAACTGTTTGGTGCTGGCGGTGACCGCGAACAGTTCTAACGCGCTTTTTAGCTTTGAAACGGATAGATGTAACCTTGTCGGCCATCTGATCAGCGTTAATTACTTCAGCCGACACGCTAGATTTGTCTAGGCTTGGTTTGCCAATGCTAACTTCACTACCATCAACTATTAGTAATGGTGCAAATTTGAGCTTATCGCCCTTAGTGTGTAGCTTGTTTTCGCTATTTTTAAGTAATTCAACCTTGATGGTTTCGCTTTCGCTCACAACGTATTGCTTGCCGCCGGTTTGGATTACTGCTTTTTTAGTATCACTCATAACTTGGTAATTGTAACAGATGTTCCCTTCTCTGTAAAGTGTAAGTTGCTAAAGCCTAGTGCTTGGTTTTACCAAGTTCAATATTTAATTCTGCGCCTTCGACCTTGGCAGAAGTTTTATAGCTTAAATCGCTTTTATCATTCAGGCTTTCAGCTAAAGTCTCATGCAATATTACTGAATTCAATCTGTTATTGGCAACCACTGTTGTAAGTAGTTCATCACTAGATTGTAAGTTCAAATCGATGCGATCATCCACTTCTAGGCCGGCATCCTTGCGGGCTTGTTGAACATTTCGAATAATCTCACGCATCATTCCTTCCTGTTTGAGTTCATCGGTAATGTTGGTGTCGAGCTTAACCCCTAAATTACCCTGGTTGCTGGTTTTATAGTCTAGCGCCTTAACATTTAGCTCCTCGAGTATGATTGCTTCGAAGTCGGCGTGATTGACGCTGTCTTTGAGAGCTGAGGGAGGATTAATAATCGTGGCTTTGGCTAGCGGTTGACGCACTTTAAGAGCACTAGAAGCTCTTTCGGATAGACCTAGTGTGATGGCCTCTCTGGTAGCCTGCATTCCCTCTACTAGTAGCTGGTTCACTTGACCAGCTTCTGGCCAGTCCAATAAATGCACAGATTCACCGCCTGTCAGCTTACGGTATAGCTCCTCGGCCAAAAATGGCGTAAATGGAGCAAGAATCATGCTAAGTTGCACTAATACGTAGTGCAATGTGGTGTATGCTTGGTTTTTATCATCATCATTATCACTCTTCCAGAAACGCTTGCGACTTCGGCGGATATACCAGTTGCTAGCATCATCTATAAACGGTAGTATCGGCTTCATGGCATTAGGCGCATCATAGACCTGCATGTGCTTATCTACTTCTTCGGATAACTGATGAATACGGCTAACAATCCATTGGTCTAATGGATTTTTAAGCTTACTGCTTGGGTCAGTATGCTTTTCATCCCATTCCCAGTCATCAACATCAGCGTACAAGGTGAAAAAGTCGTACATGTTCCAAACCATAGCTAGTTTTCGAGCCACATCGCCAACATCTTTGTCTTGCATGGCATAATCTTCGCCATTTAACAGCGGTGAGCTCAGTAGTAGCAAGCGTAGTGAGTCAGCACTGTAATTATTGATGATTTCCTGTGGATCAGTATAGTTTTTTAATTTTTTTGATAATTTTTTGCCGTCTTTGGCATTTATAAAACCGGCACAAATCAAATTTTTGAAAGGTGCCTGACCAAATAAGCCAACATTAACAGCGGTCAGGGAATAAAACCAGCCTCTTGTTTGATCAATGGCTTCTACGATAAAATCCGCTGGAAAACTAGCTTCAAATTTTGCTTTGTTTTCGAATGGGTAGTGGAACTGAGCAAAAGGCATTGATCCACTCTCGAACCAACAATCTAGTACTTTGCCGATGTGATACAGAGTTACGCCATCTACTTCAAATGTGACATCCATGACATTCGGCAGATGATAATCGTCTAGTTTCTTGCCAGTTAACTGCTCAAATTCCTGAAATGACCCAATAACCTTAACTACTTCTGTTCCGTCGTTGCGCTGACCCTTCCAAACCGGGATGGGAGTAGCCCAATAACGATCTCTGGACAAGTTCCAATCTGGCGCAGATTCAATAATGTTGGCAAAACGGCCATCTCGTAGATTTTTAGGTATCCAACTAGTGCTAGCTCTGCTCTTTTGCATTTCTGACTTCTGAGACTGTATGTCCATGAACCAACTTGGGTGTGCTCGATACATAAGTTTTGTACCACAACGGTGACAATGAGGGTATTCATGCTTTATGTATTCAACTTTTAGAGCAGACTTTTCGGCAACAAGTGTCTTAGCTATTTCCTTATTGACTTCCCAAATGTTGTGTTCCTGCCAACGTCCCTCTGTATAGTTACCATTTTCGTCAACAATAGACACCACAGGAATGTTGTACTGCTTACATAGCTCGTAGTCTTCTTCGCCGTAAGCTGGTGCCTCGTGAACAATTCCAGTGCCCTCAGTGTCTGTAACAAAATCGGCAGCTAATACAATATGGGCATTCGGTCCGCGGTTTTCGAACAATGGGTGGTATTTTTTACCAACAAGTTCTTTGCCTTTAACAGTTTTAAGTATCTTATAGTCGAGTTTTTGGTGTTTTTGGTCGGTGTATACTTGCTCAACGACCGAAGAAGCTACGTAAGCTTTTTTGCCATCATATTCAACGAGAGAATATTCTATCTTAGGACTGATTGCCGCCGCTACGTTCGCTGGTAAGGTCCAGGGTGTTGTGGTCCAAATCAGTAAATATTCATCGGAATCTTCCAGTTTAAGGTATACATAGACGCTCGGATCGGTGTCCATTTGGTAGCTGTTTTCCATAGCTACCTCTGATTTACTGATTGGAGTGGCGTCTTTGGTGCAATAAACTAAGATTTTTTCACCATCGTAAATTTTACCTTTTTCATATAAAGTCTTAAAAGCCCACCAAACAGACTCCATATATTCAGGGTCCATGGTCTTATAAGCACCCTTGAATTCGACCCATCTACCTATGCGATCCACGATGTCTTCCCATTCGGTGCCAGTTTTAACCATGGCTTCACGACAAGCATTGACGTAGTCAGTTATTGATATTTTTGTACCAATTTCTTTCTTGTTCTGGATGCCTAATTGCTTTTCAACAAAAACTTCAGCCGGCAGTCCATGGCAATCCCAACCCCAGCGTCTTTCAACTCTTTTGCCATGCATGGTTTGATAACGCGCCATGGCGTCTTTTATAACTGATATCAAAACATGGCCATAGTGAGGAGTGCCTGTTAAAAATGGCGGGCCATCATAAAAAACATAAGAATTGGAAACTGAACGGTTAGAAACCGACTTCTCAAAGGTTTTATGTTGTTTCCAATACTTAACCATGTCTGGTTCGTATTCTATGGCTCGGCGGCGAGTGCCTTTTTGGAATTTCATTTATAAATACTCTTAAATTACAGGCTTAATTGTAGCATAAACTGACCCCTTATAAAGAATGGCTAAACGCCGGAGCCTTGGCTGGTGTAGTACGATACTTCGCTAATTAGCGGTAAATGATCGCCGGACCACATTTTTATGAATCCGCCGTCTTCACTTACAACTATAATGCTAGGGTATTGCATGGCGCCGTAAAGTTCGACCATTGCTATGCCCTGTTTAGAATCAACATCAACCACTTCGAGCTGATGGTCGCTATAGCGAGTTTTGAATTCACGTATGAATTCCTCTACCAAGCGACCATGCTCGGAATTTGGGCGGTAAAGCACTACTACTTTCATGCTTCTATTGTAGCACTAGTCGATTTTAGCTACAGCCAGTAGTACTTCCGCAAGAAGTACAGACATAGCAACTACCAGATCGCTGGGTCATGTTGCCACAGTTGTAGCACATTGGTGCAGAAGGATCTTGCATAGCTTCTTTTTTAGCTTTTGGCTGAGGAGCTGGCTCGACTATCACTTCTGGGGCTGGAGCTTCAACTACTGTTTCAACTGGCTTTTCAATGAGCGTTGTTTGAACATCTGGCATATCATCGATAGATGCTAGGCCAAGCTCTAGGCGATCATCAAAGCTTAGATAATCTAGGGCTAAGCGGCGCATGATGTAATCTGTTATCGAGCTCGCGGTGCGAATTTCGGCGTCGTCGGTGATGCCGGCTGGTGCAAAGCTGGTGCCACGAAGTGTCTTAACATAGCTCTTTAGTGGTACTCCAAACTGTAGGCCATGGCTAACGCTGATTGCGAATGAGTCCATCAGGCCTGAGAGTGTTGAACCTTGCTTAGATACATTAATGAACATTTCTCCAGGTGTACCGTCTTCGAATTCAGATACTGTGAAGTAACCTTTGAGGTCAGATAGTGTGAAACGGTAAGTCTTACTGTTGCGTACCTTTGGTAGTTGGCGGCGCATGGCTCCCTTGACTACTAAGCGATCGTCGCTTGAAGTGCCTACTGCTTGTGGCTCGTCTTCTTTGGCGCCTTCTTTTTTAGCCATGCTTAGTGGTTGGGCAACTTTACAGTTATCTCGGTAAATTGCTACGGCTTTAACACCTAATTTCCAAGCTTCTATGTGAATCTGCTCAATATCTTCGACTGTTGCAGACTCTGGCATGTTAACAGTCTTACTAATAGCACCACTTAGGAATGGTTGCACAGCGGCCATCATGCGAACATGTCCGCGGTAATGAATTGGGTTGTCTCCCATGGAGCAAGCAAAGACTGCTTCATGTTCTTTTTTGAGCGCTGGTGCACCTAAAATAGTCTTTTCTACGTCGATGTAATTAACAATGGCGTCAATTTGTTCTTTAGAATAACCAAGATTCTTTAGAGCGCGTGGCACAGTTTGGTTAACAATGCTCATAGTACCACCACCAACTAGTTTTTTAAGCTTAACAAGACCAAGATCTGGTTCAATTCCAGTGGTATCGCAGTCCATCATGAGTCCGATGGTACCGGTTGGGGCTAGGACGCTGGCTTGTGAGTTGCGGACCCCATATAAATCACCTAATTCTACGGCATTATCCCAAGCTGCGGCGGCAGCATTTAATAGTTCTTCTGGCACCAAACTAGCATCTATTTTAGATACTTCTTCGCGGTGCATGCGAAGCACTCGTAGCATTCCTTCGCGGTCTTTAGCAAAACCGGCAAATGGACCAACTCGGCGGGCAATTTTGGCGCTAGTTGCGTAAGATTGACCGGTTAAAAGAGCTGTAATTGCAGCGGCAATAGAACGACCCTCTTCTGAATCATATGGCAAGCCTAGTGCCATCAGCATAGCGCCTAAGTTGGCGTAACCGATGCCTAGTTCGCGGTAAGCTCGGGCATTTTTATCGATTGAAGCGGTTGGATACTCGCTGTAGCCGACCAAAATTTCTTGAGCTGTGAAAATCATTTCAACGGTGTGAATGAAAGCTTGAATATCGAAAGTATCGTCTTCTTTTAGGAATTTAAGCAAATTGATACTAGCTAGGTTACAAGCTGAGTTATCAAGGTGCATGTATTCGCTACAAGGATTTGATCCGTTAATTCGTCCGGCATTCGGGGTGGTGTGCCACTTGTTGATTACAGTATCAAACTGCATGCCTGGGTCGGCGCATTCCCATGCGGCTTCGGCAAATTGGCGGTAAAGATCGCGGGCGCGGATTTTGCGTACGCTTTTACCGGTCTTAACCGATCGAAGATCCCAATCTTTGTCGTCTTCAACGGCCTGCATAAATTCATCTGTTACGCGGACTGAAATGTTGGCATTTTGATACTGCACACTGAATGAATCTTTGCCATCTAGGCTCATGTCCCAGCCAAGAGTTTGAAGATCGCGAGCTTTGCGCTCTTCGATTGCTTTACTCCAAATAAATTCTTCGATGTCTGGGTGATCGGAGTTCAAAATAACCATTTTGGCAGCTCGGCGAGTTTTACCACCGCTCTTGATAGCACCGGCTGACGCATCAGCACCACGCATGAAGCTAAGTGGGCCACTGGCAGTTCCTGCACTCTTACCGAGTGTTTCTACGCTGGAGCGAATTGGGCTAATGTTGATGCCTGAACCGCTACCGCCCTTGAAGATCATGCCTTCTTCGACGTACCAGTTCAAAATAGCTGGCATAGTGTCTTCGATACCTAATATAAAGCAGGCGCTAGCTTGCTGGGTGCGATCTGGCGCACCAATATTGAACCACACAGGACTATTAAAAGAAGCCCTCTGAGTAGCGAGAACATACTTAAGTTCTTCACGGAAATCATCGGCTTCGGTGTCGTTTTCGAAATAACCTTCTTGTAAACCATGGCGAGCAACAGTGTCCACCACGCGGTCAATTAAGTGTTTTAATGAGCTTTCGCGGTCAGGGCTACCTGGTGTGCCACAGAAATATTTCTGAGCCACAATATTAATAGCATTGAGTGACCAGCCCTCGGGAAATTCTACTCCGAGCTGTTCAAATACTGGTTCATCGCTCATCGGATTCTTAAGAATAGAATCGCGTTTGACCCATTTTAATTGATCGTAGGCTTTGCTTTTTTTTGGGGTGAAAAGCCTGCTTACCCCTAGGCTTGTTATTTGTGCCATGATTTTACCCTCACTTTTAGTGGTATGTAAGCCCTCAGGCGTAGCTAGCTATTAAACTATGCTACCTGTTAACTTACAAACCTTTAATGTTTATTGGTTTTTATGGTTTTTGTTTAGAGTTCGCTGTTTTTTAGACTTTGACGCATCCATCTCTCGTTGGATACTTGTCTATTTAGCGGGCTCTCTGCGATGCCAAAATAATTTGGAACCGGAGGGAACCTATCAAAGCTCTAATCTTTGACTACCGATGGTATGTGCTTGCCCTGTCGGACGTTGCTAAGTTCTTTTTCAAAACTAGCGATATCTTTGAAGCGTCGGTAAACACTTGCAAAGCGCACATAGGCGACTTCATTGAGAGTGGCCAGCTGATCCATTACTAATTCGCCGATTCGAGTAGATTTAACTTCTTGATCTCCTAATGCGTAAAGCTCTTGCTCTATAGAATCAACAACTTTTTCTAGCTCTAAGCTAGTAATAGTAGTTTTTTCTGATGCTCTATATAGACCGGCCAATAATTTATCGCGATTAAACAATTGGCGAGTTCCGTCGTTTTTGACAACTATTAGCTGTGGGCGCTCTAAGCGCTCATAAGTTGTAAAACGATGTCCGCATTTATTACACAATCGGCGGCGGCGAATAGCTTGACCTTCGCTCACGTCACGGGACTCAATAACCTTGATGTCGTCGCTTTGGCATTGGTTGCATTTCATGCTGCCTCCTTTTAATAAAACTGATGCTGCTTAGATTTATGGTTTTGAACAAATTTTGTGTTCGCTAATTTGATGTAAAACTTTATTATCTGACAGCTATTTTGCTTTATGTTGATGTTTAAGGTGCTCACCCTATTTTGCGGTTTTTCCTACATATAGCGGTGTGTACACACACTATACCCCCAGCTGTAGTGTTTTGGCAAGTATTTTATCGTTGTATTAATATGAACGTTTTTTCTGCGGTGGCCTGCCCTATATATTAGAGTGGCTTAGAAAATAGTAGTTATTTTAGGAGTTTTATTTGTCGTCTTTGTCGTCGTCTTTGGAGTTTGAATCGTCATTATCTTGTGACTTATCTTTAGATTCATGGTCTTCATCGATGTCTTTATCAAACATATTATCTTGTGACTTGTTTTTCTTGCGACGACCTAGTCGGCGTAGGAATGATGGTTTTTCTAGGTCAGCTTCCTGTTCGCTAGATAAGGCGGTACCGTCATCGTTATGGTCGTCGTCTTTAGACTTGTCTGAAACTGGCTCGTCGTCGTCATGATCTTCGCTCATTGACCAAATGTTTGGCAAGTGACTGTCATCTTCTTTGGTAAAGTCTGGCGCTTCGTCGTCGTTGATTTCCATATCGATTTCAGAAAGTGCTTGTTCGTCTTTCTTGCTAGCTGTAAGAGTACTGCTACTAAGGCGGTCATTGGCTATGACTTCTCCCCTTTTAGCGTAGTAAGAATCGTCGAAGCCAGTGGCTACAACTGTGATTATTACTTCACCGTCTAGGTCTGGGCTAATAGTTGCACCGAATATAATGTTGGCATCTGGATCAGCGGCAGCGGTAATGGTTTCGGCGGCAGCGTTGATTTCATGCATCGACAGATCATTTCCGCCAATTACATTGAATAGTACACCACGAGCACCATCGATAGAAACCTCAAGTAATGGTGACTCTATGGCCTGTTGTGCAGCTACCACAGCGCGATTTTCGCCGTTAGAGCGACCAATACCCATGAGTGCTGAGCCGGCATTTTTCATAACGGTCTTAACATCAGCAAAGTCTAGGTTAATCAGGCCGTGTACGGTAATAAGATCAGATATGCCTTGTACGCCTTGTCTTAAGACATCATCGGCCACCTTGAAAGCTTCCATAAGTGGGGTATCGCGGTCGATAGTTTTTAGTAAGCGATCATTAGGAATAGTAATAAGCGTGTCGACTTCACGGCGTAATTTGGTGATGGCGTCGTCGGCGTTGCGACGGCGCTTTTCGCCCTCGAAAGCAAATGGCTTGGTGGCAAAACCTACCACTAAGGCATCGCATTCAGAAGCAACTGAGGCTACAACATAACCGGCACCACTGCCAGTACCACCGCCAGCACCGATGGTTACAAAAACCATATCTGCACCTTCTATGGCTTTCTTTATTTCTTCTCTTGATTCTTCGGCTGCTGATTCGCCTACTGATGGATCGGCGCCAGCACCGAGCCCACGAGTTAGGTCTTTACCAATATGGATAGTCTTGTGAGCTTTAGAATGATGTAAGGCTTGCGCATCGGTGTTAATGGCAATGAATTCGACGTTCTCTATACCGGCTTCAACCATGCGATTGATAGCTGCTCCACCGGCACCGCCGACTCCTATTACTTTTATTTGTGCAAAAGTTTCGATTGCTGGCTCGACTACTTGTGGCATTTTATCCCCCAAAAAGAATCTTATTAATACTACCTAAAATTATACTCCATTATTGCCCTAAAGTTCAACAAATTTATACGCTAGAATTTATTTAATCTTCAAACATTCTAAGGTTACTAAAAATTTTTATACAAAAAAACTGCAAAAAATTTGCAGTGATAATTTTTTTGTTCGATAACTTATTTTTTACTTTTTGATGCGATTTAGTACGTCGCCAAGTATGGCTCGAACTTTTTCACTACTGCGTCCATTGATTGGCGGTAAAGCTGGCAGTAGCAACATGTCTAGTAGCATCAGTCCGACAGACGTAATGTATGTTTGGTCCTCTACTACGTCCATTAGTCCGCCAATATCTTTTAGCTTGCCGATGCGAGCTGGCAAAGATAGTTTTTCTTTGGCGAAATCATCAATTCCTTTTATTTTAGAGGTGCCGCCAGTGATTATTATGCCGCCAGGTAGCTTTTTGGCGCGCTTGATCTTCTGTAACTCTTTATTTACGTACTCCAAAAGCTCTTCAACTCGTGATTCGACTACCATTTCAATCAAATCATATTCAAAAGTATGAGTTTTGTCTTTGATTTTAATGGTGGCATCTTTTTTGGCGCTCTTTCCGCTGACATTAGCGTGTTGAATTTTGACTTCTTCGGCGATATCTATATCTGTTCTAAGTCCAATAGCTAAGTCGTTGGTAATGTGTTGTCCGCCAATCGGCAAAATAGCCACATGCTGGACTTCGCCGTCCTCAAATACAATTAAATTAGTCGTTCCAGCGCCGATATCTATCAGTGCCGTACCGGCTTCACGCTGTTGGCGAGTCATAACTGCTTCAGCGGCCGCTAAACCAGATACTGTGTGATGGTTGACTGCTACTCCAGCCTTCTCTAAAGCTCCATCGAGGTTGCGCATATTGGTGCTGGCCCCTGTTACTATATGTGCTTCGACTTCTAGCCTGACGCCAGTCATGCTAATCGGATCTTTGATATTTTTTTGTCCGTCTACAGTGTAGTTTTTGGCAAAAAACTGCACAATTTCGCGATTTGGCGGAATATTAACGATGGTTGCCGCTTCTTCTACACGCAATCTGTCTTCATGCATAATTTCGCGGTTAGCGGCACTAATAGCAATTACGCCTTCGGAGTTAATTCCGCCGACATGTGCTCCGTTGACATTAACTGTGGGTCGTCTAATTGGTACGCCTGAAATTCTTTCGGCCTCTGTTACGGCTTTGGAAATGGCCTCGGCAACTTCGTCGACATGCACAACAGCACCACGGCGCATACCCTGGTTTTCGGCTTCACCATGCCCAATTATAGAGGGCTGGTTACTGCCATTAGCATCATACATACCAACAATACAGCGCACGGCAGTTGTACCTATATCGATGCCGACAAAATGTTCTTGATTAGAACTATTCATATTACTCTTTAGTATAGCGCTTTTGCTTCTGAGATAGCAAGCCGACTAAACTTTGGTTAGTATTTCGTAGCCGTTTTTGGTTATTAAAATGGTGTGTTCGAAATGTGCCGCCCAAGACCCGTCGGCAGTTTTAACTGTCCACTTGTCATCGGCTATGTGTACGTGGTCGGCACCTAGGGTAACCATCGGTTCAACGGCAATTGTCATGCCAGCATCGAGCCATGGACCGGTGTTAGCGCGACCATAATTAGGAATGTTGGGATCTTCATGGATTTGATGCCCTACGCCGTGACCCACTAGATCTCTTACAATGCCATAACCAAATTTATTCAAGAATTTCTCGATGGCTTCGCCAATATCACCGGTTCTAACCTGATCGTGAATGACAGCCAGTCCTTCATAAAGGGCTTCTTCGGTATTTTTAACAAGCTCTAAATGTCTTTTTTGCTTGGCACGACCAGCAATCACCGTAATTGCTGAGTCAGTGATCATCCCCTTATAACTAACGCCCATGTCTAGACTCACTATATCGCCATCGGCGATGATGGTGTCGGCTTTTGGTATTCCATGCACAATTTCATCATTAACAGATATACAAATTACATCTGGAAAACCCTCATAACCCAAGAAAGCTGGTTCGCCACCCTGCCTAATAATTTCGGCTTTGGCAAAACGGGCTAATTCAGCGGTGGAAATGCCGGGCTTAACTTTGGGACGCAAATACTGTAAAACGGTGGCTAGGATGCGACCGCTTTCGCGCATGGCCTTGATTTCGGCTGGTGTTTTAACTTTGGTTGTCATGATAATCTTTAGGCGTCTTGGATGTGTGAGGCGATTGCATCGTGTACTTCTTGGACTGTTTTCTCGGCATCAATGTCTAATACCTGAACACCTCTTTCAATCAACCAATCAATTACTGGTTTAGTTGCTTTTTCATACTCATTAAAACGTAGTTCAATAGCTGAATCATTATCATCGGGGCGATTTCTAAGTAGCAATCGCTTCTTAACTGCGTCTTTGGAAGCAACAAGATGAAAAGCATGGTTCAGCTGGAAACGACCACTCTGGGCTTGGTCAAAAAGCCACTGGGCTTGAGCTACAGACCGCGGAAAACCATCGAGCACAACTCGGTTGTCATCTTGTATGGTTTTTAATACGTCATCTAAAAGCTTAATAATAGCTTGATCATCTAGCAAAAAACCGCTCATTAGTTTTTCGCGCTGTTCACCAGAAAAATGAACGCGGATAATATCACCCATGGTAATTAATCGATATTTATAATTATCGGCCAGCAATTTACCCTGAGTACCCTTGCCAGATCCAGCAATACCAATTAGTAAAATCAACTTAATTGCTCCTTAACAAGCTTGGCAATTAAGGAACCGTCGGCTGTTGAGCCAGCTTTGCCCTTAACTGCGCCAATTACTTTGCCCATATCGGCCATTGAGCTAGCTCCTGTTTGAGTTATGGCCTCATCAATTAGCTTCAAAACGGCATCTTCGCTTAATTGTTCAGGTAAATAGGCATCGATGATGGCTTTTTCAGCAAGTTCTTTATCGGCACGCTCTGCGGAACCGCCCTGCTTATATAGTTCAGCGCTTTCGTGGCGCTTTTTTGACTCTTTAGCAAATACTTTTAGAACTTCTTCATCGGTTAAACCACTCTCACGCTTGCCTTCTTTGATTTTGACATCTAAAAGATTGGCGTGCAAACCACGAAGTGTAGTTGCTTTGGCACTATCACCTGCAAGCAGGGCTGTTTTGATGTCCTGCTTCAAGCGATTCTCTAGCATGACTACTAGCGTTGTCCGAGCTTAAGCTTCTTGATCTTGATGTTTTTACGCTGTTGGCGAATAATAGCTTTGCGGCGGCGTTCAGTTTTGCTGATTGGCTTTTGAAAATACTGGTTTTGCTTAGCAATAGCAATCACACCTGATTGTTGTACTTTGCGGTTGAAGCGTCGTAGCAAGTTTTCGGTGGATTCACCAGATTCTTTTTTAGTTACTCTTATCATATCTTGAAATATTGTACCTTACAGAGGTGATTTTTGCAAGTATTTAGCCCGTAACACGCTTTTGTTGGGTAGAACGTTGGCTTTTAAGAACAATACTCTGCAATTCTCTAAAAATTGGAAATTGCTTATTAGTAGAATAGACTTTGGTGTTGCCTTGGCGTTCACTGATCAAGAAACCAACTTTTTCAAGCCTTTTTAGCTCTCTTTGAATGTTTCCAGCATCTTCTTTTATGAGCTTAGCAAGTCCTCGAACATGGGTTTTAAAATCTGGATACTTGGCATAGATCACTATAATCTTGCGGCGGACTCTTGAAGTTATAAAAACGTCTAACATGATTCTTGTTGATTTCCCTTATTGTTATGTGAACAACGATAATTTTAGTATAAATGCCCACTCAGGGTTTTGCAAGGCTAAATACAATTTTCCCTTAAATAATCCTTAACTACCCTATAATAAGAAGCATGAACTACTACTTTATATGGGTGAGAAGCAACCGTTATCATGGCCAAACGCCACTGACATATAGTAGTGATGTAAAATTACGCGCCGGTAGTGTTGTGCAAATTGAACTACAAAAACAGTTAGTAATGGGTGTTGTCAGCGGGCCAGCTCCGAACCCAAAATTTAATACTAAGCCTGTAACCAAAATTTACGATTTGCCAGTTATTCCAAAATCTTTACTAAATCTAGCAGGCTGGTTGATCGAGTATTACCCCGCTCCACTAGGAATAGTTACTCAAAGCATGTTGCCAGCTACTTTGACAGACAAAAATATCAATCAAGAAATACCAGAGAATTTACCCGAGGCCGACTTATCTAAACTACCCAAATTAACCAAGCAACAAAAATCTGCGCTCAGTGACATGGTAAAACAAGATAGTTACATACTGCACGGCACTACAGGTAGTGGCAAGACTCGTATATATATAGAGCTAGCTCAAAAAACATTAGCCAAAAATGCCTCCTCTATAATACTAACCCCCGAAATAAGTCTAACCTCGCAGTTGGCTGATAATTTTAAGGCTGTTTTTGATAACCGCGTAGTAATAGTTCATTCCAATCTTTCACCTGGTGCAAGATCTAAAATTTGGTTGAGATGCCTAAAATCAAAAGAGCCACTAATTGTTATTGGTCCGCGCTCCGCACTTTTTATGCCACTAGAGAATATTGGTCTAATTGTGCTTGATGAATCTCACGAGGTAGCCTACAAGCAAGAACAAGCTCCTCAATACCAGACTGGTCGAGTATCGGCTTATCTGTCTAGAATAACAAGAGCTCATTTGGTGCTTGGTTCAGCCACCCCGAGTGTTGCTGATTATCATCTTGCGACCAATAAGCAAAAACCAATCATCACACTAGATAAACTAGCTCAGGTAAGTCTTCATGAAAAAAACGTATCAATAGTAGACCGCAAAGACTATTCTCAATTTACTAAATCAAACATTATTGGTAATGAACTAATCAAAGCAATTGAAAATGCTCTAAATAATGGCGAGCAGAGCTTGCTTTACTTGAATCGCCGGGGTAGTGCTCGAATAATTTTGTGCGAACAATGTGGCTGGCAAGCTACTTGTCCGCACTGCGATATTCCACTCACCTATCACGGAGATAAGCATTTACTGCGTTGCCACAGTTGTTCATTCAATGACCATGCCCCGAGCAATTGTAAGGAGTGTGGCCACCACGAAATTATTTATAAATCGGCCGGAACTAAATCGGTTGTCGCCGAAGCCGAACGACTTTTTCCAAATGCTAAAATTGCTCGCTTTGATACCGACAATAACGCTGCAGAAAGTTTTGCCCGCCATTACAATGCCGTCAAAAATGGCGAAGTAGACATAATTATTGGCACTCAAATACTGGCC
>Ga0194035_1001089_pt1 | contig 14739 bp, 17 predicted proteins | sample JunL2320m_MetaG_FD_148680 | JGI IMG/M metagenome (GOLD analysis project Ga0194035, IMG submission 148680) | Anoxic zone freshwater microbial communities from boreal shield lake in IISD Experimental Lakes Area, Ontario, Canada - Jun2016-L239-20m | ecosystem: Environmental > Aquatic > Freshwater >...
AACCGTGGTGGGTTCCTGGCTCATCGACAACGAGGGCGTGGGCTATCCGGAGGTGATCGACCGCATGCAGGAGCTGCGTCGCGGATCGAGCAAGGAACACCACCCCGTTCCGGACACCGATGAGCAGCACGACGTCCTCCGCCGCCGCGCCCAGCGGAAGGGAGACTGACATGACCACATCTAACTGGTTCGAAAAGCTGGTGGGGTTCAGTGAGAGCGACGGCTACGCCGCCGTTCAGAGCCGGTTGACCGTCGAAGGCGATGAGCTCGTCTCGACGGTCAACGGTAAGCGTTATGGCATCGGTGAGCTGACGCTGCCGACGCTGTCCGAACTGCGTGCGCGGGTCAATCCGGCTCGGGGACAACGCAGTTCGGCACGCGTCGTGGTCGGCGATGTGCAGAAGCTGCACTCGCAGCCCGAGTTTACCGGCGCGCTGTTCCAGGTCGCCTCCCAGTTCAACCTGCTGGAGATGGTCTCCGAACGCGTCACCCCTGAGCAGGGCGTGACCGGCTACATCTACGACGGTACTCAAGGGCCGGCGTGTGCGATGGCGGCCGCGGCGGGCACTATCTACCGGAACTACTTCGTTCCGGTGGGCGATCGTGTCGGTCAGACCCGCGACCATCAACTCGATGCATTGGCCGGAGTGGGGGCTGCACTGTCGGAGCTCACCGGCCTGCCGGTGGGCGAGTTGTGGAACATGCAGAACGGTTATGCGCTCTGCACCACCGAGGGTCTCAAGGCGATCAGCAATCTTCTAGAGACACTGTCTGAGGATGACCGGGATGTGTTGGGTAGCAGGTTGGCCATCGGACTGCACCGCGATGTCGAAGTCACCGACGGCAGCGCCCGGCGCGTCTCGCAGGCCTACTGCTCGGCGCTTCCGGTCGCCTACTCGTCCCACGGTAAGGGGAACTGGGAGCCGTTCGCGCGCTTGGTGTTAGAGGCGTCCTACGAGGCGCTCATGTTGGCCGCGGTGGAGCAGTCCAGTGCCGGCGGCTCCAACACGGTGCTACTGACCCGCATCGGTGGCGGTGTCTTCGGCAACGGAGACGATTGGATCGACAGCGCCATCGAGCGGGCCATGGGCATCGTCAACGATGCCGGCCTGGAGATTGTCTTCGTGGCGCACGGGTCTGTCAGCCCGGGTATCCAGGCGATAGTCGACCGATATCAGCGGTGACCGGTGATGCCTGCAATTCCACTGCACTGCTGCTAATATGCAGGCATGGTTGCCGTGACGATTAGAGATGTTCCCGACGGAGTTCGTGACGAGCTGGCCGCTCGGGCGGCCCGCGGTGGTCAGTCGTTGCAGGAATACCTCCGCACTCTGCTGGTGAATGTCGCGGAGAAGCCCACCGTGGGTGAGGTGCTGGCTCGCGCGCGGGCCCGGGTCGAGGCGACGGGCGTGCGCCTCGACCCGGCCGTCACCGTTGCCGCCAAGGACGCCGATCGCAAGTGAGTCCACCCCGGCTGGTGTGCGACGCCTCGGCTGTCGTGACGGTCTTGTTGGATTCCGGGGACGCGGGCGTCTGGCTCGCCCGGCGCTTCGCTTCAGCAGAGTTGTGCGCGCCGGCGCTACTGCCCTTTGAGTGCTCAAACGTCATTCGACGGCATGAACTCAGCGGGCTCATCAGTTCGGACCAGGCGGCCCAGGTGCATGCGGACCTGCTGGACCTGCCGATGGACTTGTTTCCCTACGAGTCTCTTGCACAGCGAGTCTGGCAGCTCAAGCACAACCTCATTAGTTATGACGCGACATATGTCGCGCTCGCCGAAGCCCTGGACGCACCGCTGATCACACTGGATCAGCGGCTGTCCGAAGCGCCTGGAATCAGATGCCGTGTTGAGACCCCGCCGGCTAGGAGCTGAGTGCTCATCTCGGCGAATCCACCACGGCAGCAACAGGATCCAGATCCTCGTCGCCGCTGTCGGCCCCGAGGCTTCCCCGCGGCTCCTCGATGGCGATGATGTATTCCGGCCCGAACTCAATCGGGTCACCCACCTCCAGCGGCAAGTGATACGGGATATTGGCGAGGGTTCCCTTGAGGAACTCAATGCCCCTGCGGGTCATCACGATGGAGCTGACCTTCACCCACATCCGCTCGCCACCGCCCTCACCGTCGGAGAAGATCAGCTTGACGCAATCGCCTGGCCGAACCGAATCCTTCATTTCCTGGCTGGGGATCCAGAAGGTGTCGGGGTGCTTCTCGTGCATTTCGACACCGCTGGTCAATAGGTATCCCATTTCATTTTCCTTTCTCTGAGCCCGACTCTGTGCCCGCCGGCCCTCGCGCAGGCGAGGTCAGACCACTCGGACGTGGATTGGGCGGAGCCCGGGATTGTTGTGGGTGTTTGGCCGCCGGACTCAGAAGGTCGCGACGCGGCTCTCGGTCGGTGTTCCCGACCACTCCCTACGGATCAAGAATATCGCGAGGTACCGACAAATCTGTGGGGGTTTACGACTGTGACCGTCTCTGCTAGCGTGTTCACTCCGCAGTAGAGATGCAACTATGACCTAGTCGTGAACTATCGGAAAATTGAGTTGTGAACTAGTCGAGGGGGAGGGGCTGGAATGCCGTTCAAGCTGAATACGAGACGTGGCATGACCATCCGCGTCGCGCTGCCGACCGGGCAGGCGTACTACAGCCACTCTGACTGTGAAGCAGTCGATGACCAGTTGTTACCACGAAAAATACTGTTTCACTCCGGTGGTGGCGAGGCCCCGTGGATCACGATGGGCATCGAACTCCTCGACGGTGTTCCGCACTGCACCTATCTCAAATTCGCCAGTACCGAGACCGACGGCATGGCCGCGGCGCCTGTGCGTGACAAGCACCTGAAGATGATCGACGTCGAGAAGTTGGTGCGCGAGATCGTCGCAGCCTGCGCGCAACAGATCCTTCCGCTGTCGACCGGGCTTTTCGATCCAGACGGGCCGGCCACCACCGACCAACGACGCGTCGTCGATCAGACCCAACGCCGCCGAGATCCAGAGGATAGGGAACTTCTTCACCGGGTCGCCTCCATCTACACAACCAACCCCGACAAGCCGATCGCGGCGGTGATGCGTGAGCTCGATATGAGTCGCAGCACAGCGGGCCGGTGGGCCAACAGGTGCAGTGAGGCCGGCCTGCTGCCCGCGGTCGAGAAGAAGGGGAAGCAACGGGTATGAGCAAGCAGGTTGTGGATCGCCCTCACCACCCCTCGGGCACAGCTTTGCGATTGCTGTAGTCCGGATCGCGTCCTCGCGGACCCACGTCGACGGCTACCTCATCGTCGAGGAGAGGCTGCGGTATCCGGCGGTGCCACCGCCCGGTGCCCGGCATCGAGGCACGGACGGCCAGGGCGAGTACACCATCGAGCAGCAGTGCCAACACCGTCACCAATAGCGCTCCGACCAACGCGATGTGAAACTGGCGGACCTTGATGCCGTCGATGAGATACCGGCCTAACCCCCCGAGGCTGGCGTAGGCCGCGACGGTCGCGGTGGCCACCACCTGTAGTGTCGCGGTGCGCAGACCGCCGAGGATCAGCGGCAGGGCGTTGGGCACCTCCACCCGGGTCAGCACCTGCCAGTTGGTCATGCCCATCGATGTCGCGGCGTCGACGATCTTCGGATCGACGTTGGCGATCCCGGCATAGGTGCCGGCCAATAGCGGCGGCACGCCGAGCAGGGTCAGCGCGACCGTCGGTGGCAACAGGCCAAGCCCCCACAGCAGCACCCCGAGCAGCAGCACGCCGAGTGTCGGAAGTGCCCGCAGCGCATTAACCGCGGTCACCACCAGGAAGGCGCCCCGGCCGGTGTGCCCGATGATCATCCCGATCGGGATCGCGATCAACGCCGATACGGCGACCGCCACTGCGGTGTACTGCAGATGCTCAAGGATTCGCGCACCCAGCCCGGCGCTGCCGGCCCAGTTGTCCGCGGTGAAGATGTAGGCCAACGCCTGTTGCAGGAAGTTCATGTCGACCGCACCCGCGCCCACGGCGTAATCAGCCGCCCGGCGATGAGGATCGCGACGTCGATGAGCACCGCCAGCACGGAGATCGCGATGATGCCGGCGACGATCTGATCGCTCTTGTCGGACTGGTAGCCCTCGGTGAACCAGGTACCCAGCCCGCCGATCCCGATCACCGAACCAACTGCGACCATCGAGATGTTGGTGACCGCGACCACCCGCAGGCCCGCGACGAGTACCGGAAGTGATAGCGGCAGTTCGATTTTCAGTAGCTGGCCGAGTTTGGTGTAGCCGACGGCCTCGGCGGCATCGCGAACCTGGCCGGGCACGGCGTCGAGGGCCTCAGGCACGGCGCGCACCAGCAGCGCCGCGGTATAGAGCGTCAGCGCGATGATGACGTTGGCCTCGTCGAGGATGCGGGTGGGAATGATCAGCGGCAGTATGACGAACAACGCCAGCGACGGGATGGTGAAGATGATGCTGGCTGTGAATGTGGTGAACCGGCGTAACGCGGTATGCCGCCACACCAGTGAGCCCAGTGGCACTGCGATCGCCAGACCTAGCGCGATCGGGATCAGCGCCAGTCGCAGGTGAATCAGCGTCAGCGCCCAGGCATTGTCGAGATGGGTGAGGAGGTAGTGCACGCCGATCAATCCGTCTCTGCCGGCGCCGCCTGCCGCTGCGCATCGAGGGCCGCGATCACCTCGTCGGCGAGCACACCGCCCACGACGGCTCCGGTGTCATCGACGGCGACGCCGATTCCTGACGGTGAGGACAGTGCGGCGTCCAGCGCGCTGCGCAGCGTGCCGCCGGATTGCAGCAGTGAGCCGCCCGCGGTCACGCTGTCGTACAGGGGGTTTCCGTCGCGATGCGCCTGAACGCCTTCCGCATTGATCCAACCGAAGGGCGTGCCGTCATCGCGACCGACCAGACGCCACTGCCCGGGCGTCAGTGCCAGGGCGTCGATCTCATCCTCGCGGATCGTCGAAAGAGGTTGGAGCTCAAGGCCGGCGGCGGTGAAGAATTGCAGACCGCGGTATCCGCGGTCGTCTCCGATGAACTCGGAGACGAATTCGTTCGCGGGATTGGACAGTAGCCGGGCCGGTGCGTCGTACTGCTGCAGACTGCCACCGCGACTGAAGACTGCCACAGCGTCACCGAGCTTGACGGCCTCGTCGATATCGTGGGTGACGAAAACGATGGTCTTGTGCAGCTCGCTCTGCAGACGCAGCATCTCGGCCTGCAACTCCTCGCGGACCACTGGGTCGACCGCGGAGAACGGCTCGTCCATCAGCAGGATCGGCGGGTCCGCAGCCAGCGCGCGGGCCACCCCGACTCGCTGTTGCTGACCGCCGGACAGTTGCGCCGGATAGCGCTGACCCAGCTTGGGATCCAGGCCGACACGTTCGAGCAGCCCGTAGGCGGCTTGGCGGGCGGCCCGGCGGGAGACTCCGGTGAGCACCGGCACGCATGCGACGTTGTCGATCACCCGCTGGTGCGGCATCAGGCCACCGCTTTGGATGACGTAGCCGATGCCCAGCCGGAGCTTGACCGGATCGACCGTGGAGACGTCGCGTCCGTCGACGGTGACTGTCCCTTCGGTCGGTTCGATCATCCGGTTGATCATCCGCATCGAGGTGGTCTTGCCGCATCCCGATGGCCCCACGAACACTGTCAGGGAGCCGGCGGGCACCTCCAGGGTGAGGCCGTCGACGGCCACGGTTCCGTCGGGGTAACGCTTGGTGACATCGCTGAAGGTGATCATCGGCTGCCGATCGGTGTGCCGAAGCCGTTGTCCTGCAACCAGGTTCGGGCCGCCTGATCCGGATCCACGCCGGAATTGCCGGACACCGCCGCATTGAGCTGAGTTAGACCGGGCGTGGTCAGCTTCGCCGACACCGCGTCGAGAACGGACTTGAGCGCCTCGGACATCTTCTGCGAGCTCACCAGCGGCACTACGTTGCCGGGCAGAAAATTGTGCTTAGGATCGGCGAGCACCACGAACTTGTTCTGCGGGATTGCCGGTGAGGTGCTGAAGATGTTCGCCGCGTTGACGGTTCCGTTGACCAACGAGCGCACCGTGGCCGGTCCGCCTCCGTCGCTGATCGCGACGAAGTTGTCAGCCGAGATGTTCAGGCCGTAGTTGGCTTTGAGTCCGGCCAGTCCGACGGAGCGATTGAGGAACTCCGACGGTGCCCCGAACTTGACCTCGGCCGAATGCGGCGCGAGATCAGCAATGCTCTTCAGTTTCCACTTGGCGGCGGTGGCCTCGGTGACGGTCACCGTGTCGGTGTCATTGGCCGGTGCCGGGGTGAGGATCGTCAGGTCGCCGGGCAGGGCCCGAAATAGCGCCAACTCGACCTGATCGGGTGCGGTGACGGTGCTCTTGGGGTCGAAGTACTGCATCAGGTTTCCGGTGTACTCCGGGACGAGGTCAATGGAGTGGTCGCGCAGCGCGGGGATATAGGTCTCCCGGCTGCCGATACCGAACTGTCGTCCCACGGTGAATCCGTTGACCTCGAGGGCATGGGCGTAAATCTCGGCCACGATCTTGGACTCCGGGAAGTCAGCAGACCCGACGACCACCGACTTGAGGTCGCCCGACACCGTCCCGCCACCCAGCGGATTGGAACTACCGCACCCGGATGCGATCAGCGTGAGCGCCAGCAGTACCGCGGTGGACCGGCCTCGCCGCCGCCGTGGGCTCATCGGCAATCTCTTCGGCACCCGTCTGACACTAATCCCACTCGGGTGGAATTGACCTGCTCTTCTGCACTGGCTGATACTGGCTATCGATGAACCTGCTGAGGAATCCCCGGGTCTGGATCTATCTGGTGGTCGGTGTCGTGGCCGCCGGCCTCATTGGATACTCGCAGTGGCATGACTCCGACGCTCAGCGTCTCCAGCGCTGCATCGACGCCTCCGTTAGTGACATGAAGCAGAGCAATCCCGAGTTGGCCGGGTTCGACAATGCCGGGCCCATCTTCGCCGATGCTTCGCGGGGGAGTTGCAAGAAGCACCTGGGAATCAACTGATCCTGTTTCACTGACCGAGGCGTCGATACGGCTTACTTGCTAAGGCAACTCACCGCGGGGCTCGGCGCCTGCTGCGGGGGACTGACGGCCTGTACCTGACCAGCTCTGGTGAGCGGGTTGAGGATAAGCGGGTTGGGTAAGTTGATGGGCGCGGCTATCGGGGTGCAAATGTTGGCGGTGGACGACTGGGCCTGGGCCGAAGCGCTGAATCCGATACCGCCGGTAAGAATCGCTGCTGCCAGGATAGGTCCGGTGAGAGTGGTGGTGATGCGTCGAGCGAAGGTGCGATTAATCTGGGATCTCCTGGGTTAATGAAGCCGGAAATTCGGCATGTCTCGACTATGGTCTTCAGTTATTCGAACTCTCAAAGAAACTGTGTACCAAGGGCGTTCGTGGTGATTCGTGAGTGCACGAACACATGTGATGCTGAGCACTACTTCGCATCGGAAGGAAAGCAGGATCATGAGCGAGAAGGTGTGGTTCATCACAGGCGCATCCCGCGGCTTCGGCCGCCAGTGGGCGATCGCCGCACTCAAGCGGGGCGATAAGGTCGCCGCCACCGCGCGAGATACGGACACTCTGACCGATCTGGTCGAGAGCTACGGCGCCGCGATCCTGCCGATCAAGCTCGACGTCACCGACCGGGCGGACGACTTCGCGGCAGTCAAGTGTGCGCACGATCACTTCGGGCGGCTGGACATCGTCGTCAACAACGCCGGCTACGGGCATCTCGGTTTCGTCGAAGAACTGACCGAGCAACAGGCTCGCGCACAGATCGAGACCAATGTTTTTGGTGCGCTGTGGATTACCCAGGCGGCCCTGCCCTACCTGCGGGCCCAGCGCAGCGGACACATCATCCAGGTGTCCTCGATCGCCGGGATTACCGCGTTCCCGAACGGCGGGATCTACGCCGCCTCGAAATGGGCACTGGAGGCGCTCTCGCAATCGCTGGCTCAGGAGGTTGCGTCGTTCGGTGTGCACGTGACGCTGATCGAGCCGGGCTTGTTCGCCACCGGCTGGGCCGGCTGCGCGACGCACTCAGACCCGCTGCCGGACTATCAGCAGGCGCACGCCGACGCCGAACGGGTGCGCGCCCAGCGCATCGCCGCCCCCGGTGACCCCACAGCATCTGCCTCGGCCATCCTCAAGGTGGTCGACGACCCGAACCCGCCGCTGCGGGTGTTCTTCGGGGAACTGCCGTTGGCGCTGGCCAAGGCGGATTACGAAATCCGGCTCAAAACCTGGGAAGAGTGGCAGCCCGTCGCGTTGGAGGCGCAGGGCTAGTACGACCGGCCGGGCCCGGGTTGTAGCGTCGGGGCCATGGAATACGGAATCTTCAGCACCGCGGTCAACGACGGAACCCTGGATGACATCGTCGCCGAGGCCGCCACGGTCGAGCGCGACGGGTTCGCCGCCTACTGGGTGCCCAATATCTTCGGCCACGATGCGCTGACCGCACTGGCGATCGTGGGGACGCAGGTGCCGCGCATCGAACTCGGTACCGCGGTGGTGCCGACGTTCCCGCGCCATCCCCACGCGATCGCCCAGCAGGCGCATTCGGTGGCGGCCGCATCGGGTAACCGGTTTACCCTCGGGATCGGTCTGAGCCACAAGATTGTCATCGAGAACATGCTGGGGTTGAGTTACGACAAGCCGATTCGTCATCTGCGCGAGTATCTCAGTGTGCTGATGCCGCTGTCGCGCAACGAGTTAGCCAATTTTGATGGCGAGATGTACAAGGTGCACGCCGGCCTCAGCGCCAAGGGTTCGGAAGGTTTCAGCGTGGTGGTCGCCGCGTTGGGGGAGCAGATGCTGCGCGTCACCGCGGCCATGACCGACGGAACGCTGACCTGGTGCACGGGCCCGGTCACCCTCGCCAATCACATCGTCCCAACCATCACTAAGGCGGCTGACGAATTCGGCCGGCCGGCGCCTCGGGTCATCGCGGCGCTGCCGGTGTGCGTCACCGAGGATCGGGCGGGCGCGTCGGCTCGTGCCGCTGAGACATTCGCGGCCTACGGTGGGCTGCCCAGCTACCGGGCGATGCTTGACCGCGAGGGTGTGGCAGGCCCGGCCGATATCGCGATCATCGGCTCCGCGGCCGAGGTGCAGGACCGGGTGGGCGCGCTGGCCGGGATCGGCGTCACCGACTTCGCTGCGGTGGAGTTCGGTGCGACACCCGACGAGGTCGGCAATACCCGCGAGGCACTCAAAGGCCTCCTTCGCAGGAAGTAACTAGTCCCTCTTGCGCCCGGGCCTCGGCGGCGGTGGCGGCGTTGCCTTGGTCCCCGGCTCGAACTTGCCGCCCTTCTTGGGGTCGTACCCGCCTGCTTTGCCTGGTTGCGGCTGAGTCATCTCAGTTCCTCCCACTAGTCCTACGCTCAACGTACTCCTTGAAAAGTCACGCCGTCATTCGTTGAATCGCCTGATATGTGCCATGAGTCGCTCCATCAGACCGTCGGGTAGGTCGATGGCCAGGTTCACGTCATCGAGCGCGATCACGTCACCCCCGCTGGTGTAGGGGAGTAGGTCTTGCGCTTCGCCGATGCGTGCGCACATGGTCGTGATGAATTCCTGGTAGCCCACCAGTGGGCACAGGGTGAAGGCAGCCATGTCCTGAACGAAGACGAACGCCTCGGAGTTCACCGGGGTCTGAAGGCACGTCTCGGCGTGGCCAAGCAGGGCGTTGTGATAATCCATCAAGCGTTTGGCGACGCTGACGATCGCATCCGCGTCCTCATCGCCGGTGCCACCGCCGAAGGCTCCTTTGAAGGCAGGGCTGAGCATGAACTGCTCCAACTCGCGTACGAGGTCGGCAATCGCGCTCATTGCATCGAACGCCATCACGGAATAGGCGTTGCCGGAGAGCGGTATCGACCCTCCCCGGGGTTGATAACCCGACACGATGGCGCGCAGCCGGGTCTGGACGGAGTTTCGGCGCTGCACCAATACGGAGGTGAACACTGCCCACGGCCACGCACGTGGTTTGTCGGCGATCAGTTGTGCCAACGCCTCCTTGGTGGTGGCCACCGTTGCGACCATCGCCGCTTTTTCATCCGGCGGAAGCAGGCGTTTGGGTGTGGGGTCGATGGGGCGGGCCATTGCCTCGGCCTGGGTACGCAGATCGACCGGCCACGGCCAAGGTTCGAGTTCGGCCTTGGTCCTCACCCTGGCCGAGTACACCGTCCAGCCGACGGCCGCCAGCACGCCCACTCCGGCGAGGCCCGCCAGCCAGGAATGATTGGCCAGCGCCGACCAAACAATGAAGACGCCAGCGAACAAACCCCACTTAGTGCCACGCGAAAGCCCCTGGAGCTTTGTGCTCACCGACATCGGAACCCCCTGTCATCCATCCGATCACGGTCAGGTTATTGGTGACCTCCGACAGGTTCGGCGCCTAGCCAACTCGGCTGAGCCGGACGGTGCCAGCAGCTACTCACTCGCGGCGCGGGCTAGTCGCAGCTCGCGCCGGCGGGCCTGCTCCTGCGGGTCCGGCACGGGAACCGCGGCGATGAGCCGGGCGGTGTAGTCCTCGGTCGGGCTGTTCAACACCGATTCGGTAGGGCCTGACTCGACCAGTCGGCCGGACCGCATGACCGCAACCCGATCAGAGAGTTCTTCGACGACGGCCAGGTTGTGACTGATGAACAGGCAGGCGAAGCCGTGCTGGGCCTGCAGTTCGCGCAGCAGCCGCAGGACCCTGGCCTGAACGGAGACGTCCAATGCCGAGGTCGGTTCGTCGGCGATCACCAGCGCGGGGTTCAGCGCCAGCGCGCGGGCGATGCCGATGCGCTGGCGCTGCCCGCCGGAAAGCTGGTGCGGATAGCGGTTGCGCAGTGAACGTGAAAGTTGCACCTGTTCGAGGAGTTCATCAACGCGGGCGGTGCGTTGAGCCGCTGTCAACTCGGTGTGCAGCGCTATCGGTTCGGCGATCGCCTGACCGACGGGCCAGCGCGGGTTCAGCGACGAGCCAGGATCTTGGAACACCACGCCGACCTTCGTGCGCGGCCCGCGCAGACCGCGCTGCGAGAGCTTGGTGATGTCGATACCGGCCAGGTGCACCGACCCGGATGTCAGCTGCACCAGGCCCACGGCGGCCTTACCTAACGTTGACTTGCCTGAGCCTGACTCGCCGACCAGTCCCACCACCTCGCTGGCACCGACCTCCAGGGTCACCGCGTCCACGGCGCGGAAGGTACTCCTAGGCCCGGATTTGAACTCGACGGTGGCATCGCGCAGCGATAGCGCGGGTACCGGCGGCGTCGGTTCCGGAGGGGGTGCGGACTCCGCAACGCTCAGTCTGCCGCTGCCCAGATGCGGGACAGATGCCAGGAGCAGGCGGGTGTACTGCTGCTGCGGATCGCTGAAAAGTGTTGCAGAGGAGCCGGATTCGACAACGGCACCGTCCTTCATCACGACGATCCGGTCGGCGATATCGGCGACTACACCCAGATCGTGGGTGATCAACAGAATCCCGGCATCGACCCGGGTTCGCAGATCGCGGAGCAGGTCAAGGATCTCGGCCTGCACGGTGACGTCGAGGGCCGTCGTCGGCTCGTCGGCGATCAGCAGCGCCGGATCGCACGCCAGTGCCTGGGCGATCATCGCGCGCTGGCGCTGACCGCCGGAGAGTTGATGGGGGTAGTAGTCCATGCGCTTCGCGGGCTCGGGCATATCGACCAGATCCAGCAGTTCCACCGCGCGTGCCCGGGCGTCGTCCGCCGAGACGTCGCGGTGCATCTGGATCGCTTCGATGATCTGCCAGCCGATGGTGTAGACGGGGTTGAACGCCGTCATGGGCTCCTGGAACACCACGCCGACCCGACTCCCGCGCACCTCGGTGAGGGTGGCGTCATCGGCTCCCGCCAACTCGGCACCGGTCAGCCGGATGCTGCCGGTCAGTCGTGCATTGTCGGCGAGCAGTCCCGGAATGGCCATCGCGAGAGTCGATTTCCCCGAACCGGACTCACCAACCAGTGCGAGCACCTCGCCGGCTGCCAGATCGAGGTCGATCCCGCGCACCGCGGGGATCCACACCTTGTCGACCTCGAATTCGATGTTCAGGTCGCGGATCGTCAGCAGTGGCGCACCCGCCGCGGATGGATCAGTCATATCTCATCGCCGCTTCGGATCGAGGGCGTCGCGCAGTGCGTCGCCGAGAAGGATGAATCCGAGCACGGTCACCGACAGGAACAGTGCCGGGAAGAACAGAAGGTGCGGCGAACTGCCGATGAGGGACTGGGCGACGTTGATCTGCAGGCCCCAGGAGATCTCCGGCGCCTGCAGGCCGATACCGAGGTAGGTCAGTGCGGCCTCGGCTGAGATGAAGGTGCCCACCGCAATTGTTGCGTAGACGAAAACCGGGGCAACCGCATTGGGCAGGATGTGGCGAAAGAGGATCCGTCCCGATGAGGCGCCGAGTGCCTGGGCGGCCAGCACGTAGTCGTTCTCGCGGATCGACACCACCGACGAACGCACCAGTCGCATGGCTGTCATCCAGCCGAACACGATCAACGCCAGCGAGACCGTCCACACCGAACGGGTGGCGGTGACCGTCAGCAGGATCAGCGCACCCAGGAAAAGCGGAATGCCGAAGAATACGTCAGTGATGCGGGCCAGCAGCGAGTCCGCCCAGCCCCCGAAGTACCCGGCCAGCGCTCCGACGAGCACGCCGATGATCAACACGCCGATGACGCTGATTAGGCCGATCATCACTGAGTTTCGCGCGCCGTGGATGACGTTGGCGTAGTAGTCGCAGCCCTGCAGATCCATGCCGAACCAGTGCGCGGCGCTGGGTGTCTGACGTGACAGCGACAGGTCGCAGTCGGTGGGGTCGATACCGTGAGCGAAGAGCGCTGGGAATAGTGCCATGGCGATGATGACCAGCATGATTGCCAGCCCGATCAGAAACAGCGGGTTGGTGCGCAGGTAGCGCCAAGCATCCCGCCACACGCTGGACTGTCCTACCAGTGCGGCCACCTCGTCGCCTTCGGCATCGAGGCGACTGTTCTGGAGGCGCTCGATCGGATCACCCATAGCGAATCCTCGGGTCGATCACCGCGTAGAGCACATCGGCAACCAGGTTGAAGAAGATGTAGAAGAACACCATCATGGTGACGATGCCCACGACCACCGGGCCCTGTTGCGAGCGCACCGCATCGAAGATCGCCCGGCCCAGACCGGGAAGGTTGAAGACCGACTCGGTGACGATCGCCCCGCCGAGCAGCGACCCGATGTCGGCGCCGATGAACGTGACGATCGGAATCAGGCTGTTGCGGAACACATGTCGCAGCACGATGCGGGTGCGGCCGACGCCCTTGGCGCGGGCGGTGCGGACGTAGTCTGCCGAAAACGAATCCAGCATGGCTGATCTGGTCAGCCGCGCCACGTACGCCATCGACAGCGAGGCCAACACCAAACCGGGCAGCAGATAGCTGAACCAGCCGTCAGTGATACCGGCGATCGGGAACCAGCCTAGTTTGAAGCCGAAGACGAACTGGGCGAGGAACCCCAATACAAACACCGGGATCGAGACCAGCATCGTCGTGGAGATCAGCACCAGGTTGTCGAAGAACGAATTGCGCCGAAGCGAGGCCAGGATTCCGGCGGTGATGCCAAACAGGGTCTCGAACACCACCGCGACGATGGTGAGCTTGACGGTCACCGGCAGGCGTTGGCTGATGGTCTCCAGCACGGGCCGCCCGCTGAAATCCTTGCCGAAGTCACCGTGCAGCAGGCCCCACAGGTACTTGCCGTACTGCACCGGAAATGAGTCGTCGAGGTTGTAATCGGCACGGATTTGCGCCTGAACGGATGCGCTGAGCGGACGATCGCCGGCCAGCGCGCGCACCGGATCACCCGGTAGTGCGTAGACCATCGCGTAGATCAGCAGTGATGCGCCGATAAGGACCGGGATGGTCAGCAGCAGACGGCGAATGACGAAGCGGATCATCCGATCACACCGCCGTACCGTCGACGATGACGTCCTGCAGCACGATGTCGCCGATGATGCTGTAGCGGATGCCCGATACTCGCTGGGTCCAGACGGTCTGATCCAGACCGTAGAACAATGGTGCATTCGGCAGGTCCTCGGCCAGGATGTGCTCGGCCTTCCCGTAGGCCGTGCTCGAGGCGGCGATACTCGGTGCACGATTGCCGTCGGCGAGTGCAGCGTCAAATACCGGGTTGGAGTAAAAAACGGTATTGGAGCCCGACGGTCCGATCGAGGCGGTGGCGAACTGCGGCGCGAGGTAGTTCTCGACCGAGGGGTAGTCCATGACCCATGACGACCGAAACGGTCCGGTCATCTCCTTGGCGCCGCGCTTGGACAGGAACTCGCTGAATTGCAGGTTGCCGCGCAACTTGTAGGTCAGACCGATCTTGCGGAACATATTGCCCACCGCGGTCATCCAGCTGTCGTGGCCTGCGCCGGCGTTGAACCAGAGTTCCACCGGGGCGCTGGTGTCGAAACCGGCTTCGGTGAGCAGTTGCTTGGCCTCGTCTGGGTGGTACTCGCACCATCGGCCGCATGCCCCGGCGTTGTAACCGACCACCATCGGCGGGGCGAACGAATCGGCTACCACCCGGGTGCCCAGGAAGATCGCGTTGACGATCGCCTTGCGGTCGATTGCCATGGACAGCGCGCGGCGTACTCGCACGTCGTCGTAGCGCTTGTCGTAGAGCGGGAAGGCCAGACTGGTGACAGCCGAGCTAGGTTGCTCGAGGTAGCGATCCTTGAAGA
>Ga0194035_1001093_pt1 | contig 14708 bp, 6 predicted proteins | sample JunL2320m_MetaG_FD_148680 | JGI IMG/M metagenome (GOLD analysis project Ga0194035, IMG submission 148680) | Anoxic zone freshwater microbial communities from boreal shield lake in IISD Experimental Lakes Area, Ontario, Canada - Jun2016-L239-20m | ecosystem: Environmental > Aquatic > Freshwater >...
CTGAGCATCGAATGCATGAGGACTGTCAAACCTCGGCAGTGGCTCTTGGAGATCGGCCGAATCACTCTCTGGCAGACCAATGGTTGTTCCATCGGGGGCATCAAAAGGGAGCGTCGAAGACCCAGAAAATTCAAGGAGCTTCCTTAACAATTCAAGCTGTTGGTTGCGATTGGCACGAAGTTCACTGGAGAGAGTAGTTTTTGCCGAGCGATCGACCAACGCATTGAGAGCCGCATAGACGGCGACCGCTTCGGCCCAGTTGGTCAGATCGGCTGATTCGATGACCGCTCTGGCAAGATCCCCTGCCGATTGCTTTGTCATTCGCATCATGACTTGGCTTCTGGCGGATTCAAGCGTGGAAATGCACGCATGAAGGCTCTTGGGATCCGGCCGATTCCACCACTCTTTTTCAACGGTTGTTCGAAAATCATTCAAAGCATTTCCGTCGTTGGGCGCAAGGATGACTGTCAATAAAGACCAGTGCCAAGGATCGAGTCGCGGTATACCCAGCGACGCTTGTTGCGCCGGTTGTGCTGACGCATGATCAAACTCCGAAATCGCAAGTCGATGGCAGCCATAACAGTCAAACGCTGTAAACTCGGGCCACACGCCGGCAGCATGTGATTGCAACGGTGATCGGACCACGGATGCCGATGACTGCATCGCCATCTGATCGAGATACGCGCGCAGTGCGCCGAGTCGCCCTAAGGCCCATTCATTGACAGGATCGATCGGCGAATCACTTTCCTGCGGGAAATTATTTTCACCTGCGGTTGCAAATCGATCGCGCCAGTGGGGCGGCTCCGATTCCTTGAACGACCGAAGGTCAAACGCCAGTCGCGGATGCCCTGCAGCAATCAGATCGTGGCTCACTTCGCGCAGCGAGCCATCCTCGCACGGAGGCCCGCCCACGTGACACAAGCTGCACTGAGTTGCGCAGGCAAACGGATCGGCTAGGTCAACCATTCCCAGCGTATTGCCTGCGGTGATCCAATCTCGTCGCGTATGCGCAACGACCCAGTCACCAGCCGCTCCATGACACGATTCGCATCCCACCGCTTCGCTTACGTTTGGACTGCCGGCAGTTGCGTGACATCCCAAGCAGGCTTTGTTTTGATGAGCAGGAATAAGTTTTTGATCCTCTTCATGGAGGGCAAGGGCTTGTACGATGCGACTGGCAAGCGGTTTGAAGAGAACGCGGTAGGCCTGCGCGTGCCTGTCACGACTCGACCAGACGGTAAAGGAACTCTGCCACGGTTCATGCCCGAGTACGGCACTGGAATGACACCCTGAACCGGCACAACTTCCTGCCCCGAGCACTTCTCGAGGAGCAGATACATTTCGCGCCGTTGAAAGAGCGTTTGAGGAGGAGCGATCTTCTTTGAGACAGCTCACAAAAACGATTCCAATGATCGCCGAAAGGCTGATGACAATCACAACAATGGCGCTGTTTTGAAGTCTGCGAACGTGATGCATAAGCCTGCGTCCAACTACCGTGAACCGCTGCGAAACGATTCAGGAACGCTACCATCTGACAGACTTTTTTTGCTGCCGAGAAAATCATCAATCGGATGTGATCTCACGGCTGGGAAAAGTTCGCTCTGTGACTCGATTGCCTCCGACGACAAACCATGCGTTCCTAAGCCGTGATACCCGTGGCACTCAACGCAATCGAATCGCACGCCGCCAATCATGGTTCCTGTGGCGCTATCAAACTTTGATGGTCCATGGCAGCGAACACACGAATGCCTTCCGGCAATCATCACTTGTTGGTTGTCCAGCGGTGATCCAACTGGAAACAGAGAACCTCCGATATCAGCTATTTGATTGGGATACGCGGCGTCATGACATTCCCGACAGTCGGACGCCCGGTGCACTTGGTGGTTGAACTTTGCCTTTCGCAGCCAGACGGCAGGAACCCTGACGGGGCCGACGGAAAACCAAGTGCTTTGTGACGAACTGTTCTTTTGTGGGTGGTCGGTTGCCAGCAGACTCGTTTCAAAAGGAAGCTCCTTGTCTTCGACGAGATGACACTTTGCACATCCGCCTCGAACGAATGTTCGCGAGGCATCAACAGTTGCTGAGATCAACGTTCGAAGGCGTTCATCCGGAATCGTTTGATCTTGTGGTGATGGCAACGGAGAACGCGGCACTTTCAGATCAAGGATTGTTGTGTCGCTCTGAATCGCCTTCTGCAGAATGGTCTGCTCCAGATAGAGACGAATCGCCTCAGCGCGTAATCCATGCGGAATATCATCTTTGCCCCTTGTATCCAAAGACGATGCTGAAGGCTTGTCTGATCCTGTAATTGGCAGAGCATGACAGGCGGCACAGTGGCGTTCAAACTCCACCGGAAGTGAATAGGCACCAGGAGGAGACGATGCCACAAGCCCGCTGACTGCACGAATATCGCCGACCGGAAGTGATGGAACAAATTCGTGACACGATGCGCACGAAAGCTGGACAAATTCATCGGAATGTGAACCTTTCGGCTGATATTTCTCGCGATCCTGTTCCGCAAGCATTCCGTAGCTTATCGCCACGCGATCCTTTGGTTTGTCGGTGGCATTTCCGTCGAAAGCAAGCGGCCCGAACGAGAGCCCCGGTAGCATGTGACGGCCGTGAGAAAATTTGAGCCTCCCCGGATCGACAGCCAGCGAGGCAAATTGAGGATGATGCTCGTCATCAAATTGAGTGATGGAACTGATTTCTGGCGATGGCGCAGTCGCAATCGATGCGTCGCTTTTTCGATGGGTTGCGATGGCCGCATGACAGACCGTGCAGGATCGATCAGAAGTCCGATTCAAATCGACTTCGCGGCCACGATGATCGACGTGACAAGAGGCGCATGAACCAGTCTCAGAACTCATTTGAAGGGGATGGTGAATTCCAACTCGATGACACACCTGACACTTTGTCTCCAAAACCTGCATTGATTTTTGAGATGTCAGCCAGGTGTTGTCCTTGATGGGAGAATAAGGAACATGACACGCTTCGCAGTCATTTTCCCATTTTGCATGAACGTGTGCGACAGGTCCTGGAGCATGGTGCTTCGCTGTATCAATTGCCCCCCAGACGCACCAGCCGATCCCAAAAATGAAGCTTATGAGAACGAGCAACCGCCGCATTCGTGCGAGAGCGTTTGGCCTGTGAAAATAAGACCGATCAATCCGCGACACGAGTGTGCGAGAGGTTGATTTTGACTTTGAATTGTGTGCGTCGGACATCGATCAACTCCGCATATCACCAATACATAAGGGCAACAGGCACATGAATCAAAAGCAAAATCCCCAGCGCCACCGAGAGCGGCACGTGCACCAGGAGCCATCCATGCAGCCAGTGGTGAATGCGAATTTGAAGATCGAGTTGTCGTCGCATAGTACAGACGTGCTCGAGATGGTCGATCACGAAAGAAGCCTCGGTTGGACATGTAGCGCGAAGCTTTGCCATCAGTCTGGAAGTTTCCATTGGACTCACTAAGAGCGAGTCACTTCGGCGACCAGTTTTGAGGTATGGACGAATTTCCGAAAAGAAATGATTTGAAATGGACTGAGTGCCTTGAATTGTTTTGTAAACCGGGACTGTGTCGAGCACTTTCCCCTGTATGCCAGTCATCGATCGGAAGCCTGTGACGACGACGAATCCCGGGTCATCATTGTCATCTTCGGCAGACTGTTCGGAGAGGTTTTCATGAAGATGTTCTTTGTCCCAATGCAGTGCCTGGATGCCCGGCTCGCAGGTTGCTTTTACGAGCCGCTCGGTCTCTTTGCATTGCTGTGATGCCACGTGATCGACTTGATCATAGATTGTTTCAGCAGGCACTTGCTCCAAAAGCATTCGTGGCAAAAACTGCTGGAGCACAAGTCCCCAGATTCCGCTGGCAATAACGATCAGAAATGTGATCATGATCGCCCAGTTCAAGAGCCCACCGATAAACAAAAGCTTTGCGTGCATGAGCACCAGCGGCACGGAGAGAAGACCGAGCCAGACATGAGCCCGCAGCCATTGTTGAGCCGATCCTATTCTCCAGGAGCGAACATGTTTTCGGGGCCAAAGAAGAAGCTCAAACGCGATAATAAGGCCTGCAACAATTCCGTAGAGAAATCCCGAGCGACTGCTTCCCCCAGGCAGGCTTGCCACTGATACCCATTCGTAGAGGTAGCCGATCGTGGCCACGATCGAGATCGTTGCGATTCCGATGACCCATCGCCGATCTTTCGGCCATGACTTTCGATCAATAATCAACGAGTTCTCCCTCGGCATGAGCACATGCAAACCGTCCTTTAAAGAGTCGGTGTAATCGTTTCAATTGGTACGGTCATAGTCGCTCATCTGCTAAATATAGTATTCATATCAATCACTTCAAAGGTGCTCGCAGTTCATCGAATATGGATCAACTTTTCCCGCATAAAACAATCTTTTTCTATTTTCTCTCTAGAGAACGTTCTCTCGTAAACCAAGAGTTCCAAAAAGCCGGAATATCGCGGCTGGGAGATGATCTCGCGGAATTCTCTACCAACCATCGTAGAAGCGTCGACGGAATCTTTACAGAGAGGATCCCCTGAGAGTGAGGCGTTTGAAAATACTTTTGTGGAGCGTTGCTCACGCATTAGGCGTTGCAGCGACACTTTCGTCTGCTTGGATTGCGTCAGCGGAATCACCCGTCTTCCCGAGTGTGAACGAAGCTGAATATACGTATGGGCCCGGACAGCCGCTTTATGCTGGCATGGTGCCCGATAAAACGACCTACACAATCGGTACGTCGTCCTGTGGCACGGTGTCTTGTCATGGTGGCCCAAAATCTGAAAACCACGATGTTCAGACATTTTCCTACACGATTTGGATGAACAACGATCCGCATTCCAAAGCCTATGAAGTTTTATACTTACCACGGTCACGCACCATGGCAAGGCAACTCGGTCTGGGTGAAGCACATCGGGCGCAGCAGTGCCTGGCCTGTCACTCAATGCAGGATCAGAGCCGCGCACCCCTGCCGGCTGAAGTGCTCGCCGATGGCGTTGGCTGCGCGTCGTGCCACGGTGACTCGGCCAACTGGCAGCAGATGCACACTCAACCTGAGTGGAAGCAACTGTCCAAAGTGCAGCGTGAATCACTCGGCTATCGAGACTTGAGTGGAACCGTTGCCAGAGTAAGGAATTGTCTTGCGTGTCATGTGGGTGATGCCTCGCACGAAGTGAATCACGATCTGATCGCTGCTGGACATCCACGACTTACTTTTGAATTTTCAGCCTATCAACGAATATGGCCGAGACATTGGAGCCCGCACAATACCTTGGAGTCGCAGAAAGATTTTGCGGAGCGTTCGTGGGCCGTTGGACAGGCAGAAACATTGCGAGCCGTCGCGGATTTACTTGAGACTCGCGCGCAGCGAGCGAGCGATGATATCGAACATCGTGCCCTTGGAATCCCACAACAGTGGCCTGAGTTTTCAGAGTTTGACTGTTACTCCTGCCACAAGGCGCTTGGCAGCGAGTCGTATCAGGCCTCGCGCGACGAGGCTGTGCAAAGCCGTCGCTTCGGTCAGCCTCAATGGCAGCCTTGGTATGTCTCTGCGTCGCAGTTGCTCTCTGTCCAGTTTGATTCGAATTCCCCCATCAATCGCCGTCTGGATGTTCGAAAAAGTGTGATTGACATTCGTTCGTTGCTCGACACCGAGTGGTCCGCTTCAGATCAGAAACGTCTACAAGGAATTATCTTTGAGGCTCGTGGCGTGTCGCGGGCAGCAAGGCTCGCCGCGGACGAATTCAGTCAACAGCCTCACATTATTCTCAACCGTTCAAACCAACCAATGAGCGAGTTGGTTGTTGAAAATCCCCAAGCATGGCAGACCTGGGATTCCGCAGTTCAGATGTATCTGGCACTTGAAGCATCAAAAAGAGCCGGTCCGGCGATGCTCGGAGCGTGGCGAAGCGATGTTCAAACAGAGGAGGGAATGGATCTAGGTCAATCACTCGATGCAATGCGAGCGAGCCTACGATTCCCACTGAATATGGATAGTCCTCAAACGTTTCAGCCGACGCGTTTTCATCAAGAACGCTCCGAAGTACCATAATGTTGAAGGCATTTTTGGATTCTCATTTTGTATTGAAAGATTGATCGCATGACCGCTGGCCGTTTTCTGTGTGTGCGCGGAATCCTTGTCGTTGGGATGTGTGCAATTGTTTTCCAACTTGTTTCTGCGATGCCAGCGCGGAGCGATGAGGAAGACACTCCGGCGAGGTCGTCATTGGCGTTCAAGGGGGCCAATCTTTGTGTCAGATGCCATCGCAGCGAGCAGAGCGACTGGGTCGATCTTTCCACAACAGCAACCTGGCGACACGACGCTCACAGTCGTTCACATCTGGCTCTGCTCTCTGACAATCCGCGTACCCAAGCGATGGAAAAGTCGCTGGGATTCAAGGCTGAGAAGAATAAAAATTGCGTAGCCTGCCATACACATTCGGCGCTGGAGCCGCTCATCGAAGAAGAAACTTCGGTGTTGCATGCAGGTATCAGTTGCGAATCCTGCCACGGTCCGTCAGAAGCCTATTTCGAAAAGCATATGGAAAAGAGCTGGCGATTTCTCGCGTCCTCGGAGAAAGAAGCTTTTGGCATGCACGATCTACGAGACCCGGTGAGCAAAGCTCGGAATTGTCTTTCGTGTCATCTCGGAGATATAGGCTCTGATCGAATCATCACGCACCAGATGTATGCCGCAGGGCACCCGCCACTGACGAGTTTTGAAATTGAATCGTTCAGCAACGCAATGGGTTCGCACTGGAAGCGAGTGTGGGATAAATCGGAAAAAATTCAGCGACAGGCTGAGGCGGCAGATTACCGCACGGAAGGCGCCTGCCAATCACAGCGAGCGTTGATTGGTTCGCTTGTGGCACTTCAGCAGTCAGCTCTTTTTGTTGGAGACTACGCGACTGCCGCGAAGATAAATCCAAAGGAAAATGTCTGGCCGGAGCTTGCTCTCTACGACTGCCAAGCCTGCCATCATGAACTTCAGATACCGAGCTGGCGTCAGAAAATTGGCTCTGGAGATCTTCGTCCGGGCAGGCCGTCGATGGTGCACTGGCCGAGAATGCTTTCCGGCGTAGCGCTGCGACAGTCTGGTGCTACAACCGATGTTGATTCTCTCTTGTCTCCATTTGCTACCGGCCTCAATCTCCGACCATTTGGCTCACCCGACTCAGTTGCTCCCACGCTTGAAGAGTTGATCCTATCCATTGCGACAGCGACTGATGCTCTCAAAAAATGGAATCGTGACGAGACTCTCAGCGTGCGCGAAAGTGCACTGATCGCACTTCTTTGCGAGGCTGGAATGCGTACTGGTGATTTTGAATCAGCAAGGCAGATCGGCTGGGTTATGGTTCTGGCACTCAAGAGCACCCGCGAGTGGACTGAAAATGTGCGTAAGGCAAAGATTCTAGAACTTACGAAACTACTATCGCTTGAGTTTCCACATCCTGCGTATCCCACACTCTCTGATTCTTCGCTCAACGGATCATCGAGAGACGATCCGTTTTGGAAAACTACGCTTGCCGTAACGCCGAGAGTCAATATGGCTCGCGTGCATGCGGCATTTCAGATGCCCCCCATCGACGACACTTTGTTGAATTCACTTGAATTCTTACCGGAGAGCAACGACACACAAAAAGAAGCGATCGCTCCGCCGCTCCCCGTTCCTTGAGAGCAACGAACCCATTGTGATTTGTGATTGCGTCAAGACTGCGATCCATCTGCAACCGTATCAATCACTGCCCGTGGGGAAATGCACGGCGACAGCACTCTTAGGGATTTTTGAGGAGACTGTTTCGCGGTGAAAGCGCCCGATAAAGAGTGGCGTCGAAGGGATCGTCACTCACCTTCCACGCCTTGCCGTTGTAGAGATACATCCGTTCTTGCTCTTGTCGGTTGAATGGCCTCGCGCCGACACGCCCGAAGACGGAAAGCTGATTGCCGGCCTCATCCACCGCCCGGTCACGATCGACGCCCTCTGAAATCGACAAGGCCACTCCTCCCTTGGTCACCGGATAGCTTGCCACTAACTGCGGTGTCGGCCGAGGACTAAATCCGACATTGCCGGGTGTCTCAGGGGAGGTGAGTTGCACGACTCGTAAACCGTTGACTCCATCGGCGACATAAGCAAACTCACTGACATAGGTAATGCCAAGCTTTACATCACGCACGTCGTTCATCCGACCTTCGGCATCAAAAAATTGGTCGAGAAATGGGGCACTCGGATTGGTTACATCGATGATCGCAATGCCCTGCTTGCCGGCAGCTACATAGGCGTAGGTTCGTGCGACGTAGACGCTATTGGCCTGCGGCAGCGGCAGTGTGGCCAGGGCTTTTGGATCGGTAGGAATCGTAATGTCAAATGTTTTTAGGCCTTCCTTGTCGCAGACAAAAGCGTGTCGAAACTGGATCGCAATTGAAGTCGGCTCGATTACCAGTGGAGCGCCCAGAACGGCAATCACCTCAGGAGTCTTCGGTTTATCGATGGAGACCACCACGATCCCGGCGTTGCAGCAGATGTAGGCATGCGTGCCGGCAATCGTGATATTTCTTGCACCTTTCAAAATCCCATTGGGATTAAAGGTGACATCACGCTTGAGAAAATTATTGAGCGGATTGCCATCAAGCAGTGTTCCGGCACCGACTAGAATCAGTCCTTCCTCGCGATCAGCAACATAAAGATAGCCGTAGAGTTCGTGGATGGGTTGCTCAAAGTTTTTCGGATCGTGCGTGCGCGTAGGGTCTGGCACCAGCGTGGCTGGAGCGGCCACTGCGGTCGCGTATGTTGTCTTGACATAAAACTGCTGTCCGAGAGGTGATACCGGTGCGGTCGTAATGCGCTGTGAAAAACCCTTGTGATCGATGAAGGCAATATCAAAGACTCGAAGGCCATCCGTGCCGCAGGCCGCATAGAGGTATTCGCCGCGCGCCTGTACTTGCAGCACTTCTCGCCGTTTGAGGGGATTGAATAAAATCTCAGCCGCATCCCCAGCCGTATGGTGATGCGAACTTTGCAAAATGCCGTCGTTGGAAATGTGCTTTTGAAAGTCATCGGGAAAAGCAGTTCTGTGAAACGAACTACCGATGACCGCTTGCGGTTCCTGTTGCTCAGTCACAACGGCTGCAACAAGGCCACCAGTGCCCAAGCCAGCCCACGTGTATCGACCGATAAAATTGGTGTAGTTTGTGCCCTGCATCAACAGCTGCGCCATGATGGCGTTGTTGTCGTCGTACTTCGACACGTGGCAATCGGTACACATTTTTGTTTCGTGTGTGCCGGGGCGGGGCGTGGAAAAATCGATTGGCTCTCCGGTTGGAGTAGGCGCGCCGCGAACGGTGTGCGGCACATTGGTGCTAAAAGCGATACCGCTCAAGCCCTCAGCGGAAATCGTCTGCTGCTGAACGTAGATTGATTCGCGGTTGTTGTTGTACGAACCAACATGAATGGCGCAGCTCGATCGCGAAGGCCCGACTTTGTTGCCGGTGGCATTACCATCCTTGGCCAGCATAAAAACATCATCTCGCAGCGTCTGAAAATTATAAGCAATGAGGTTGCGGGATATGTCTCCCTCGTTATGTAAGCCTGGCGATTTTTTATTTGCCTTCTGAGGAAGATGGCAACCGAAACAACTCGGATTCCATGCGCTGTGACAGGCAATGCAGCTCATCAGATCGTTTGAGTGGGCGCACGATTCGGGCTTGAATGAACCACCCCACTCAAGCGATCCATCTTCTGCCCGACGGACTGTTTTTGAAAATGCCGACAGGGCGTTGTAGTGCTCGTCACGCGGGTCGACGGTGGCTTTTGTCTGCTTCACTTCCCAGGTCAGATTTTCTTCGACCATCGAGTTCTGATAGACGCGTTCGCCCTGTACAACAAATCGACGCTTGCCCGAAGGGGTGCGCAGCGTTCGAAGATCTCGGCCTCCTTCCGGGCTTGAGGTGTCGGAGGCAGGGCCAGAGGTGCGAAGCGTTGTGATGCTTTGAACGGTGCCGTGACAATCGATGCAACTGATCTCAATTGCGGCGCGAACTTCACCGTAGAGTTTTGTGTTGCCATGCATGTCTTGTATAAAGTGGCAGTCGATGCAGTGCATTCCGCGTTCCATATGAACATCAAGCAAGTGCACAGGAAGTCCTTCTCGCTGGTGCGCAACCGCCGCTTCCTCGCGGCGAATCTGATCGGAAGTCTTTGCGTCAGCATTGCGATAAGTCTCTTTGATGATCTCTGGCATTTTGACTGCCGCACGCTGCGCAGCGTTGCCGGTATCGGTGACGATAGTGCCACGATGATCGAGCATATTTCCTTTGCGATCGTGCTTCATCACTGCCCGATACGCCCAGCCGTGGCCGTGAAAATCGCCAAACTGCGTGTTCTGCGTGCGATCGTTCAAATCAGTGAGATTGGCGAGAAATTCAGGATCTGAAAGAAGATTCTTGGCAGCCGATTCGTTGGGATTTGAAAACTGACTGTTGATCATTTCTTCAGACGTTGGATACCGTTGCTTCTGCGGATAGATCAGTTCGCTATCAGTCTCTTCGTCCCACCACATGTAGCCGATGTAGCTGTTCATCACGTTCGTGCCGGGGTGGATGTGGCAGACGATGCACTGACTCGTCGGAACTCCGTTGCCCGGCGCAAATTGATGGTGGATTGGATGACCGCTTTCCTGTTTGGGAATAGTCGGATCGGTGGAAAAGCTATAGCCCCGATTGCCGAACTGTGCGTAGGGGCCTGAATGAACTGCAGAGCGATCGTTGGCATAGATCACATGGCAGCCGGTGCAACCGCTGGAACGAAAATCACCGGGGTGGTCGTTGGTGCCTAGAAAGTTGAGCGTTGGATCCATTAACCGGGTTTTCGCAAGGCTTAAGAAAACAGGATCGACCCGGTTCTCGGTTCCGAGTCCACGATTGGAGAGCCTCGTTCGAGGCCGTCCATTTTCTTCGAGACGTTCTGGATTGGAACTTTCAGGGCGAAAGCGCCCGCCGCGTTCAAAGAATCGCAAAACGTTACTCGGCTGCGATCGCTCGTATCTGGGAAGTGGATCGAGGTATGGAACGATTGCTTTGAAATTCGTTTCATTGGCTGTTGGCGACGGTACGGTTTGCAATCGCTGGCTGGCACCGTGCATGGAGTAGCTCTCACCAAAGGCAGCCTGTTTATTGGGAATCGAACCGTTGTTGTAAAGCGCTGCATTCCAGAGCATGCAACCATGCGTCATCATGCTTTTTCGGACCTGTAACACAATATTTGAATGACAACTTCCACAACTGATGTGTGCTACCCGCAGATCGCCAGGATTGACGAATCGAACAAACTCCGGCGACTCAACGTTGAGCAGTGCATACGACCGAACGGGATTTGCCGAACTCGTCCAAGACTCAGCTTCTTCAGGATGAATATGGGCTTCTTGTTTGCTCGTTGCATCGGCATTTCCACCATGACAGTCGGTGCAACCAAGGACCACATTAGGGCTGCGATGCATGTCTCCCACTCCGACATGGCAAGTAATGCAGCCATGGCTTTTGAGCGCAGCTTGCTTGGCAGATTGATTGGTCAAATCGACGCCGAGCAATTCCGCAGGCGGCGGAATAAGATTTTCCGCTTCGACCAGCGGCAAGGGAAGCACCCTGTCAGCAGTGGATTGATTTTCAGAAATATCTTCTTGCGCTGATACAGCGCGAAACACTCGCGGCAGCATGCGTGACCCCGGTTTTTCTGTCACGACGACCGAACCGATGACAACCGCAAGCGATGCCAGAAGCGCAGCAACTATCGTGCCCGACCAGGTCGGTTTGAACCGCACCATGCGGCGAACTCCATTTCATTGAAGAGCGATCCGATTGAATCGGCTCTTCTCTATTTCCAGTTTTTCCATGCGGGTAACCTCGCACTAGCCCGCTCAAGAAGCTGAAATATCGCAGAAAACGATTCTCAACGTCAACAGACGCTGTCTTGGAACAAAGTCATCGACCTTCGAGACTTTGCGCGACTTTGCGCAAAAAGGGCAATTGTGGTTGTGTAATAACTCGAGAGCAATTCGTATTCTACAACCGACGGTCGATCTTCTCAGCCTTATTCATCTGTCGAAACTCGACCGGGCAGTACTCATTCGAGTCACTGCTGAAAGCTGTCTCTGTGCGACCCAGGGCTTCACGGGTCTTTTCATTTGAAGCATTAGCACATAAGCACAGTCGTTCAAAAAAGCGTGCCCAAGTTCGCAACCACTCTTAGTCGGAAACCTTCTCTAGAGGTATGCGTATGAAAAATTAGACTTTGTTCCCTTTCACAAGAACAGTGAGCGCATCGGCTAAATCGCTTAACTCTCTTGCTTGAGCGGTGATTTCAGAACTCGCGGAGGCCGTTTGAACAGCACCGGCAGCATTTGACTGAGTGACGTTGTTCATCTGTTCAAACGCTCGATTGAGCTGCCCAATACCATCAGCTTGCTGAACGTTGGCAGTCGCCACTTTGGCGATGAGGGCAGCTGCTTCTCCAGCGTTGGCGGTAATTTCTTGAAGCATGGCAGCAACGTCGCTCGCAACGGCGATACCGTTGCGGGTGCTATCTTTGACTTCCTCGATGAGATCAGTCGTGCTTCGGGCCGATTCGGCGCATCGCTTTGCCAGACTGCGCACCTCTTCGGCAACCACTGCGAATCCTTGACCGGCCTGACCAGCCCGAGCCGCTTCTACCGCAGCGTTGAGAGCAAGGAGATTCGTCTGAAAAGCAATTTCAGAAATTGTTTTTACAACCTGGGTTGTTTTGTCAGTCGATGTTTTGATCGCATCCATGGCCGACGACATGCGTACGATCGATGGTTTGCTGCGATGAGCGAAGTCGGCTGCCGAAATCGACTTCGTTTTCGCTAGATCTGCATCGGTAGCGTTTTGACGAGTCATGTCGGCAATGACCCCCACGGAGCTTACCGCTTCCTCCAGCGAAGCGGCCTGTTCCTGAGTGCTTGCCGCCAGCGACTCGCTGCTCAGAGAAATTTCCTCCACACCGAGAGCAACCTCGTCCGCCGCGGTATTGAGTATGCCTACAACTCGTCGTAATGGCCCCGTTATGCTCAGCGTGATCAGAGTCACCAGACCAGCAGCTGCCAGCCATGCCAGCGTCGCCAGAAAGAGAGCCCCTGCTCGGAGTTGACGGTAATGATCGATCCGGCGATCGAGAAGTTCGTCGAGCCAGTCAGCAACCTCTCGCCAGAAAAGGAAGCTTGCTACCCGAGCAACTTCCGCCTGCTGAAGTAAAAGTTTTATGAGGGACGAGGAGTCACTTTTCGGATCGGCTTCTTGAAGAAGAGCCAGTGTTTGCAGCATCGGTTTTGCGACTGCTTCGTAGCGTTTGAATGCCGACTGCAAGCCGACCTGCAGGCTTTCGAGGCGGCCATAGAAGTTATGGTCTTCAGCGCGAGCGGTATCGCAGTCAACTGCAATACGACTCAGATCGGCAGCAAACTGTGTCGCCAACACGGCGAGTGTTACCCGATCGACGTTCGTGATTGTGGACTGCCGCGACAGTGTTTCGAACGCCTCCATCGCCAAGGCGTATCGCCGCTGGGTTTCTGGCAGTGCCAAAAGCGTGACGTCCATCAAGTAATAACTGTCGAGGTCTGGATCCAAAATTAAGTTGGACGTATCGCCGACGTGCTTGATCATCAGGAGCACTCGCTCCAACAGCCTGTTGTGAATCTCGTTATTTTCAACGTGCGATGAAAGGAGAATGTCTTTTTTTAAAGTCTCCCATTCTCGTTGAACCGTGGCAGGAAGTGCGTCGGTGCGGTTTCTTTCAGCCAACTCGTCGTTCGTAAACTGCAGGTCAATCGCATGCTGGTCGTTGACGATTTTGAGAAGCGTGAAAGCCTTCTCAATTTTCGACTGTTGATCGGAAAAATCTGTCTGCTGAATTGTGTTACCAACCAAAGCTCGGCTGGTCATGAGTTGGTGGTAAGGAAGATGTTCCAAGAGCAGAGCCAGGGGCCGCTGGTATAAGTTTCCGTACTTCTCCAGTTGTGAAAACTGAATGTCCTGATTGATCCCATTTACGACGAAATAAAGAAGCACCGCAATCGGCATGGTGTAAGCCACACTGATTAAAAAAAGTCGGCGGGAGATGGATAGGCGTTCGAGAAACCGCATCACAGATTGAAACCTTAAAGCGTGAGATTCAGGGCGCCGTCTATAGGCGAGAAGAGTTGAGAAAGGAACCTAGAAATTTCTGAAATGACCATCCTCTTTATCATCTGCCGTGGAGAGCTTGTCGCCCGGCATCACGATCTTTGGGGAATTTTTTGAAACCAAACGTCTGCTATCGGCAAGCTGTTGACCAGAGATGTCTCGTTGCGATGAGGCAGTGGTACTTTTCTTTCGATGGGATGGCCGAGCCGAGAGTTTTCGCGCACCGTCGTCGGAATCATTTCCATCAGATGACTGCGACGATTCGCTGATGAGTAGTCGCAGGTGTTCGACGTTGTCTTGCAGCAACTTGGCTTGGCTGTTGAGTTGTTCGGCTGCACTTGAGGTCTGTTCCGCACTTGATGCATTTCCCTGAGTGACCTTATCCATCTGCGTCATGGCGATGTCCACCTGCTTGATCCCCTGCGCCTGCTCCTTCGCAGCCATTGCAATCTCTGCCACAAGCACGTCGGCTGCCGACACTTTCTTCACGATTTCTT
>Ga0194035_1001094_pt1 | contig 14708 bp, 12 predicted proteins | sample JunL2320m_MetaG_FD_148680 | JGI IMG/M metagenome (GOLD analysis project Ga0194035, IMG submission 148680) | Anoxic zone freshwater microbial communities from boreal shield lake in IISD Experimental Lakes Area, Ontario, Canada - Jun2016-L239-20m | ecosystem: Environmental > Aquatic > Freshwater >...
GGCGCGCGCGGTTACCCACACCGCTGTGCGTCCGGCCATGAGCTTGGACATTGAGCCCTCGGCGTTGACAAACCCGCCGCCGTTACCCGACAACCAAGCTGCACGGTAGACCATCAGTCGAGCAGCCTCAATCTGCGTGGCCATATCAGCCAGCATGAACGCAATCGACTGATTCATGATGATGGGCTTGCCGAATGCTGTGCGCTCCTGGGCGTACTGCAGTGCGTACTCATAGGCCGCTCTCGCCACACCAACTGCCTGAGCACCCACGGCTGGGCGTGTGGCCTCGAAGGTTGCCATCGCCGGCTGCTTGCCCGAATGGATCGTTGGGTTCTTCAGTGCCTCATGAGCCCGAGCGATTTTTTCATCCAGCTTGTCTTTGCCGCCGAGCAGGTTTGCTCCAGGGATCTTCACATCGTCAAGCACAACCTCAGAGGTATGCGAGGCGCGAATACCGTGCTTCTTGTACTTCTGCCCCATCGACAATCCGGGAGTACCGGGCCCGACAATAAAGCTGGCCTGGCCGCGACCCTTGAGCGCAGGGTCAACGGTTGCGACCACTACGTGCACATCGGCAATTCCGCCGTTCGTGATCCATGCTTTGGTTCCGTTCAGAGTCCATTCGTCTTTGACCTCGTCGTACACCGCACGGGTCCGAAGCGAAGAGACATCTGAGCCTGCGTCGGGCTCAGAAACGCAGAAGGCTCCCAGCGCAATCTTCTCGGGGGTGCCGTAGCACTGTGGCACCCATTCGAGTGTTTGCTCCATAGTTCCGTTACCGGCAATGCCGGCGGCCGCAAGGCTAGAACCAAAGATGGCCAAGCCAATGCCTGCGTCACCCCAGAACAGTTCCTCAAGTGCAACTGGCATGGTCAGCCCAGTTGGGTCCCCGAGCATTGCCTGAGAGATGAATTCGAATCCATACAAACCAATGTCAGCAGCCTGCTGAACGATTGGCCACGGGAACTCTTCACGCTCGTCCCACTCTTCAGCTGCGGGCCGCACCACGTTCTCGGCAAAGTCATGGACCCACTTCTGGATCTGCAGTTGGTCCTCATTCAAGGTCATCGAGAATTCACTCATGCGCTGCGTTCCTTTCGCTTCATACTCTCGTGCTGTTCGGTGGTGTCAGGTTCAGTTCGTGAGATCTACCTACTCAGAACTTACTGTTCCGTAGGTTACCCATGGGTAACCTAGCACTTCACGGGGGATTACCAAACCGTACGGACCAAATAGCTGAACTACAACAACAATCTCTACAACTGGGTTGAATTGCTCACATCTGAGCGATTGCGTCCGATTGTGTCAGCAGGAGGCACGATGCTCGCCGAGCAGAACACCGGAAACTCAGTACATCAACTCCGAATCTTGTCGGGCTTGAACCAGCGTGAGGCCGCGCGCCGGATTGGCATTTCTCGCTCTACGTTGCGCTCTTGGGAGGCTCACCGTACGATCCCAGATGCCTCCCAACTTGTCTCCGCAGTTGCGGCACTCGGCGATGATCTGCAAGACGTGATGGTCGCCCGTACCGACCTGATCGACCCTCAGCACCTTGGAGTGCTCCGGGTTGGAGATGAACAAATTCTCGTTGCTGACTACCTTGGCCCAGACACCACTCCGCAGCAGTTCAACATTGACCTCATCCAGAGCTACCTCGCTGCAGTGCGCAGGCAGCGAGGCCTCAGGCCCGAGGAAAAGGTACACCTTCGTGCCCATGACCTTTCGGCCCTAGCCGTGGTACTTGACCTGACCGACAAGGAGCTTCAAGAACTGTTGACCACCGAGTTCAACCTGAGCGATGAGTCCGCACGCCACGCAGTGCGCGGCCTGCTCGCAGCTGGACTTGTTGCCCTCGCTGCAAGCGGCGCTCTGCAAAGTTCTTGGCTGGCGCAACCTGGACCCGCAACCCAGCACCCCTCTCATCACCGAGCAAACTTCTGGGCCGGCAAGTTGGGACCCACAATTCGCGGACCCGCGTTCTGGATAGGTCGCGGCCTACCATCCGAACTTACGGTCTGGAAGGCGGCGTCAGCCACGGAGCAAGGCGCGCACAGCGAGTTCATTGAGCTCGACCCCGAGGATGCAATCGAAGTCGAGATTGCGATGACTGCCACAACTCTGAACAACTCAATAGATCAGTTCGCTGCCTAACTGCTGCGACTAGTTGTTCAGTGAATTCCTGCTCAAGCTTTTCGGCTTCATGTCGATACGGCTGACGTCGAGATCCTGCCAGGTAGGCAGGCCGTCGATATTGGAGCATGAACTCAAACCGCGGCCAGTTGCAACTGCGCAACACGATTCAAATCCTGTCTATTTCGATCGCATTGCTGGTGTTCAGCGCAGCCTGCACGCCGATCGCCGGACCGCTACTTGGCCAGGTTTCTCCCTCAAGCGGCCTCTCCGCTCAGGCAGTGACCACGGTACGAATTGCCACAACAACGACGGCGAAGCCACGCACGACAACTACCACCACTCGCCCACCGACCACCACAACCACCACCACACGCCCACCCACCACCACAACCACCACCACACGCCCACCCACCACCACGACCACCACCACGCCACGGACCTCTGGCCCGCTCTCCTTGACAGCCTCATTCCATCAAACTCAGACCACAGCAACACTTGGTGGCTGCGCAGTGTTCCCCCCAGACCACTACATGAACGCCACGAACGTTGATTCGCTGCCCGTTCGCTCGGAGTCCACCGCTTGGCTCAATAGCATCGGCGGCTCTGCTACCAATCTGGTTGCACCAAGTTCAACTATCTGGGAAGGCTCCCGACCAGGGACTCCCATGAACATCGTGGATTCACGAGTCACAGGCTTTAAGCCAGTCACGTTCGGCCACGACTGGTCCGCAAAGTCATACCTCGGCCCGTACCCAGTTCCCGCTGCACCTCTGCTGCAAGGAGCGCCAAACCCAGCCGGCGCTTGGGACAAGCGACTCATGGTGGTGGACTCGGCGGAGTGCATGGCCTACGAACTCATCCAATACTCACAGGTCTGGAACGGCACCTCCTTTAATCGCAATGCACTTGCCGGAGCTCGCTACCCACTGAACTCTAACGACATGCCGCTCGGCACCACGAACGCACCCAACATGCCCATGATTGGTCAGTATGTGTTGAACTCCGAGGTGAAGTCCGGAACGATCCCCCACGTGATGGCGTTCTGCTCCCAGAACACTCGAATTAGCACCACCTCACAGTGGCCAGCACGAAAGAGCGACGGTTTGAATACAGCAACCGATGCAATGCCAATGGGCACCTGGATCAGACTGGGCAAAAACATCGACCCGGCCTCGTTCACGGGTGGCACCCGAGTCATTGTTGAGGCGCTCCAAACCCGAGGCGCGATTCTGACCGACAGCTGCGCACATCAGTTCAGCCTTCTGGCAGAGAACAGCGCCGACTGGAACAACGCTGACATGGCGCAACTCACACGCCTGACACCGTCAGACTTCCAAGTCGTTGACTCCACACAGATGAAGGTCTCAGATACCAGCTACGCCGTCCGTTAACACGGCCTAAGTCAGGTGCCAGGGGTGGGCTCAGAGGGCAGGGGTTATGCCAACCGGACTTGAGTTCCGGTTGGCGAATCCTCTGCTAACCAACCAGCTGCTTGAATCTGATCTCGTAACAGATCCGCGGCAGCCCAATCTTTGGCCGCACGCGCAGCGTCTCGCTGAGCGGCGAGGCCCAAGATCTCTGCTGGAATCGGCGTGGCCTGACCAAACACCGGCAAGCCAACAGCTTCAAGAACTGTAGCCATGCCGCTACGAGCGGGGCAGCAGTCTGATCCAAATCTCCAGCATCGAGGACCCGGTTGATCTCGGTGACGAGACCGAAAATCTGCGCAAACGTTGCAGGAGTGTCAAGGTCATTATCCATCTGCTCTCGAAACGCATCCATGACCTGTAGGTCGGCCGGGGCCGGCGCAACGACTGCCGTTGTTAGGCGTCGAGCGAGCGAATCCAAGCGATCTAAGGCGTTCTCGGCCGCGGTAATCGTTGCGTCAGTCACCTCGACTGGCGATCGATAATGCGAACCGAGCACCACCAAGCGATACGCACGCGGATCATGGGCCTCGATCAAGTCGACCAACGTGGTAAAATTGTTCAGCGACTTCGACATCTTTTCGCCGCCGACCTCGACGAAGCCGTTGTGCATCCAGTGTTGAGCAAACGACCGGCCCAAGGCCACTGCTTGTGCACGTTCATTCTCATGATGCGGGAATGCCAAATCCATGCCGCCGCCATGAAGGTCAAACCCGTCGCCCAGCAGGTCCAAGCTCATCACAACACATTCGGTATGCCAACCAGGTCGCCCAGCGCCCCAGGGTGAGTCCCAAGCGGGCTCATTCGGCTTGGCAAACTTCCACAACACAAAGTCGGCGGGGTGGTGCTTGTGCCCTTCCCCCACAATCACGCGATCACCGCCGCCAGCGAGCATCTCATCGAGGGACTGGCGCGCAAGCAAGCCATAGCCGTCAACCTGATCCACCGACAGGTACACGCCATCGGGTGTCGTGTAGGCAGCATCGATTTGAATCAGATCTGCAATGAGTTGCACCATCTGCTCGACGTACTGCGTGGCGTGGGGGTCACGGTCTGGCCGCAGCACGCCAATTGCATCCATCGCCGAGTACCAGACCTGCTCGTACTCTTGGGCAACCTCGGTCCAGTCTCGCCCTTCTTGCGCCGCTCGCTGAAGGATCTTGTCGTCTATATCGGTGATGTTGGAAACGTACGTGACTTGGTTCCCCGACCACACCAAATAGCGGCGCAGAATATCGAATACGAGCGAGAACCGACCGTGGCCAAGGTGTGGTGGGCCATACACGGTCGGACCACATACATACATCGAGACTTTTCCGGCTTCTCTCGTTTCCAAAGGAGTTACCGCGGCAAGCGCAGTGTCGTACAACCGGATCATGGACCGGCATCCTACCGTCCGCCGCGATACTCCCTCCCAACCCGTCCTGTTCTGCAAGCGACCCATCCCACCCCGTTCCGTTTTGCGAGGGACCCCCTATGGGGGGTGAGGCGCAGGACAGAACAAGGGTCTTCGGGCACAGCGCAGGACAGAACAAGGGTTTTGGGTTGGGTGCCGGGCAGGTGGGTTTTCCTGCACTCTCCGTAGGCTTAGGCCTGTGAAGTCATCTAGAGGCAGTTCGCTCCTGACGAACGACGCAGTTCGACTCAGTTTGAGTGTCTCTGCTCCGGTGCTCGTCTCGGCTTTTCTGGTCCTCGCAAGCGGTGCCTCCGGGGTTCCGGCCGCACTGCTACTGCTAGTCGGTATTTTGGTTTCGATCGCAGCGACCCACACGTTCATCTTGCAACCGCTGATCGACTCCCGGAAAACAGCTCAAAAGCGACAGTTCTGCGCTGAGCAGGAACTACTCGATCATCGGACGGATCAGGAATTTCGCGAACGACTCGAACGAGCGTTACTCGCAGCCGAGGCTGAGCCCGGCGCGCTCCGGACTGGACTGAGAGCCGTCGCCGAGTTGATGCCAGATACAGAAGTGTCATTGTTGCTAAGCGTTCCAGACGAACCCCGCGTTGGCTGGCAGATCCGCATGAGTGGCGGTTCGTTGGAACAGGCCGTGCCATTACCTCACACACCATCATGTACTGCGTTATCAAGTTCAGTAATCGCTGTATCGGCAAGTTCGACAGCACTGGATGCCTGCGGCCACCTACATGATCCCGGTGGAGAGACTTCAGCCATTTGCATTCCCCTACACCTTGGTGATCGAACACTCGGTTCGGTTTGTATCACGTGCGCTCCTGGTGAGATCGCCAACGCAAAGACAATGAGCCGCGCAGCCTGGGCTGTAGAAAGAACGGGAATCAGAGTCGCCGAGCAGAGACTGCAGCGAGGACCGTCTGGAGCCGGCACGACCGATCCAATTACTGCCTTGCCCGGCGCCCAAGCTCTGCGGCATCAGCTCAGGGACTTGGTTCGCACGCTGGCACCGTTTTGCGTTGGCATCATCTCGATTGATTCCTTCGCCGGAGTCGCTCGCAATCGGAGCGTCGAGCAACGCAATGACTCGCTTCGCCTCATGGCTGACGTGTTGTGCACCACGCTGCGCCCCGAGGATCTCATCTGCCGACTCGACGGACCGCGCTTTGCTGTCGTGCTTGCTGATTGCTCAGCAATCCAAGCAACCGCTGCACTCGAACGTGCAAGAGAATCGCTGGCGTTACTTCTGGTCTCTCAAGAGAATCACCCCTTTACCTTCTCGGCGGGGCTTGTGGAGTCCCATCGCGCAACCTCGCTTGATCAGATTGTTGAACTCGCCGAAACCGCTACTGCGCAAGCGCAAGCAGAAGGTGGCAATCGCGTTGTTCTTGCCAGCGAGCCGAGCGTCCAACCAAGCCCAGGGACGCTGAACTAACCGATCAAGTCGATGGGTTCGCGCCCATCCATGATTCGCTGCACGCGATCGAGCGCACCCCAGGCCACCTCGGGCTGAGGCAGCACCCAAAACCGATTCTCTGCAACGGCTTGCACGAGAGCTTCTGCCACGGTGTCGGAATCAGCCCCCGCATCGTTACCAGCACGAACGGACTGGGCCACAACGAGCGCCTCGCCAAGAAGGTGTTCCGTCTCGATTCCCGCAGCCGCTCGGGAATTCGCAGCCATCGGGGTGCGAATATTTCCGGGGCAGATCACCGAGCTATGCACCGCTGGAGCTACCCGGTTCAACTCATGGTGCAGCGATTCCATAAGCCCCACAACGGCATGTTTGCTTGCCACGTAGGGAGAGAGTGCGGGCGTCGCCACCAGGCCGGCACCTGATGCAGTAGCAACCATATGGCCGAACCCTTGCTCGATCATGGTCGGCACCGCTGCCCTCACACCGTGCAACACTCCCCAAAAGTTCACCTGCATCTGCAGTTCCCACTGTTCCAAGGGGATCTCCCAACACAGCCCCGGAAGGTAGACGCCAGCGTTCAGAACACTCAGCTTGAGTTCGCCCATACTCGTTGCGGCCCTCACCAATTCTTCGTGGTGAGCAACCAGGCCAACATCACCCACGACAACTTCAACCACGGTTTCCTCGGGCAAAATCTCGACTGTTCGCTCAAGCAATACTGCATCGCGATCTGCGAGAACGAGCGACATTCCCTCGAGACCAAGCCGTCTCGCAATTGCTGACCCGATGCCGCCGCCGGCCCCTGTGAGGATTGCAACTCCGCTATTCAATTCCATGACTGCGGACCGTAGTGTGCATGGCCGGTAGATTATGTGAAGTATGTTGAGCACTTCACCCACCCCCAGACCTAATCGTTGCGTTCCGGCCAAGCCTTCACTCGATGGCCTTGAGGAGCGATGGAGCAACATCTGGGAGGCGGAGGGCACCTACAACTTTGACCGGTCTGCTCCCCGAGCGAACGTGTTTTCGATCGATACTCCCCCACCAACGGTCTCTGGATCTCTGCACGTCGGGCACGTTTTTAGCTACACCCACACCGATATCATCGCTCGCTATCAGCGCATGGCCGGACGTGAAGTTTTCTACCCCATGGGCTGGGACGACAACGGCCTGCCCACTGAGCGGCGAGTAGAGAACTACTTCGGAGTGCTCTGTGAGCCAACTTTGCCTTACGACCCCACCTTTGCTCCACCAGAAAATGCGGCCTCGGAACGCCGCGAGTTTCAACCAACATCAAGACAGAATTTTATTGAACTCTGCGAGCAACTGCTGGTGATTGACGAGGCCGCTTTTGAGACGCTGTTTCGTCAGCTTGGTCTGTCTGTTGATTGGTCGATGACCTATTCCACGATCAGTACGACCTCGCGTCGGGCTTCACAGCGAGCATTTCTGCGTAATTTGGCTCGCGGAGAGGCCTACTCAATGGAAGCACCCTCGCTCTGGGACGTCACCTTTCAGACTGCTGTTGCTCAGGCTGAACTCGAAGACCGCGAACGCCCGGGCGCGTACCACCAACTTGCCTTTCACCCCTCGGAAGCTGCGGCTGGAAACCCCGACGTGCTCATCGACACCACCCGGCCAGAATTGGTTGTGAGTTGTGTTGCCCTCGTTGCACACCCCAGCGATGAGCGGTACCAGGCACTCTTCGGATCTACGGTGACCACTCCTGTATTTGGCGTTGAAGTTCCCATTCTCGCCCATGAACTAGCTGAACCAGACAAGGGAACTGGCGTAGCCATGATCTGCACGTTTGGCGACACCACTGACGTGACGTGGTGGCGAGAACTGAACCTGCCGGCGCGGGCTGTGATTGGCAGAGATGGCCGCTTTGCCGCCGAGTCACCGCCTTGGCTGACCACCGACGCGGCACGCGAGTCTTATTCTCGAATCGCTCGCAAAGCAGCCGGTGGCGCACGCGAACAGATGGTGCAGATGCTGCGCGAGTCTGGCGAACTTCTCGGAGATGTTCGACCAATTCAGCACCCAGTGAAGTTCTACGAAAAAGGCGATAAGCCCCTCGAGATTGTTACCTCACGGCAGTGGTACATCCGAAACGGCGGACGCTCCGAGGAACTCAAAGCCCAACTGCTTTCGGTTGGCACCGAGTTGACTTGGCACCCCGAGTACATGCGGCACCGCTACGAGAACTGGGTGGGCGGGCTCAATGGTGACTGGTTGGTCTCTCGGCAGCGTTACTTCGGCGTGCCGTTCCCGCTCTGGTACCACCTCGATGCAGACGCCGTTGCCATCTATGACAACCCCATCACAGCCACCGAGGCTGAACTCCCCGTTGACCCTCAGTCTCAGTGCCCCGCAGGTTTCACCGAGAGTCAGCGTGGCGTTCCAGGAGGATTCATCGGCGATCCCGATGTGATGGACACCTGGGCCACCTCCTCGCTCACTCCGCAGATCAGCTGCCAATGGGAGGAGGATGCCGACCTCTTCAGTCGCACCTTCCCGTTGGATATGCGCCCGCAGGGACACGACATCATCCGGACTTGGTTATTCTCGACCGTGTTACGCAGCGAGTACGAACACGGCTCCCTCCCGTGGTCGAATGTTGCGCTCTCGGGTTGGATCTTGGACCCGGATCGCAAGAAGATGTCGAAGTCAAAGGGCAATGTGGTCGTGCCAACCCATCTGCTCGAGGCGCATGGCGCCGACGGGGTGCGCTACTGGTCGGGCTCTGCACGACCAGGCACCGACACGACTTTTGATGAGGCGCAGATGAAGGTTGGACGGCGACTCTCCATCAAGTTGCTCAATGCATCGAAGTTTGCGCTGTCCTTTGGTGTCAGCGCGAGCGACTCGGAGGCCACGCAGACTCAACAGCCCGTCGAAACTGCGGCGATTACCGAACCCCTGGATCGAGCCATGGTTGCGAGTTTGGCCAAACTCGTCGCCGATGCAACGGCCGCTTTTGAATCCTTCGACTATGCGCGAGCGTTGGAGCGAACCGAGCAATTCTTCTGGCCATTCTGTGATGACTACCTTGAGCTCGTGAAGGGTCGCGCATACGGAACCGAAGGCGAAGAATTAAGTGCTGCGACTCAGTCAGCTCGAGCCTCGCTAGCACTCGCGCTGTCAACCCTGCACCGACTCTTTGCCCCCTTCTTGCCCTTCACTACCGAAGAAGTGTGGTCATGGTGGATGCAGGGCTCTGTTCATCGCTCAGCCTGGCCTGACTCAGCTGAACTGCAGCAGATTGCTGCCGATGGAAATCCGGCTGCTCTCGAGATAGCGGCGCAAGTGCTGTCTGAGCTTCGAGGTGCGAAATCCGCAGCGAAAGTCCGCATGGGATCACCAATTCAACAGGCCACTGTTCGCGATACCGCTGAACGTTTGGCTTTGTTCGCAACGGTGTCGGCTGACGTGGCCGATGCCGGCAAAGTGCAAGAGTTGCTCACCGATTCTGCAGACAGCTTGTTGGTGCAGACTCAGATTGAAACTCCCACGCCGCAGACCTAGCCAACCTGTGCGCGGGTCCGATCTTGTGCCGGTGCTCTTGGCTACGCTCGCGATTGAGTCGAGACTTCCGACTAGTCAGAGATCGAGATATCTCTCAGCCGACCCTGTTTTCGGTCCACCATCTCGACGAGCACCCGGTAGAAGTAGGCCGGGTCGTCGACATCTTCAATTGAACGAAATCCCGATTCATCGTTCGCTGATTCGATACAGATGGTGGCGGTCCGCGCCCACCACTGCAGCAGGGATTCCGTTCGCGTAATATCGGTGATTTTTTTCCACGGAATGAACTCAGCTCGCCGGTTCAAGACTCCGCTCACACGAAGCACCCGCAAGTCGGTCACGACGTACCTCGTGAACCAAGCCTGAAGCGCCCGGGCCGCCACAAAGGCAACAAATCCTGCTGCGGCAATGACTGCTAGCCCCGCGAGCAGCACCTGACCAAGCAGCACAACCACTCCGAGTCCAAACAAAACCAGAATCAACCAAAGAATCTGATTCAGCAAGAATCCGCGCACGGAGCGAGTCTCTTCGAGCACGACTCGCTCCCCCGGAACGAGATATGCATCCACAATGGTGTCTGGATGCCACCCGCGCGAGGCGCGTTGGCTCGACTGCCCCGCCCCCGGACGTGCAGGCCGAGCACCTTGGCGCGACGGTCGCGAACCCGGTCGATGACCCGTGTCGGTCATCGACCCAGATTGCCGAGGAACTCTGCCACTTTGCTCAACACTTCTTGTGCAAAGGTGCCAGCGTTGCCGAGAACCGTTCCAAAGTCGTGGGCTGCAGTGGCTGGACTGCGCCACATGGCCAACACCATGAATCCACCAGCAAGTAGCAGGATTGGCATCAGTATTTTGCTCATCTGAACTCCTCCACATTTCCGCTAGCCAAAGCTAACGACAGTTGTGCAGAGGCTGGCCTAACCCCGTACGCGCAAACCAAACGAGGAACTCCGTCCGCAAAGCAAACGTATCAGCGCGTTAGGTTGGTTCGGTGGACCCTCGACTCGAGGGCTCATCGCGAGTTGGGCTCGTCTCGGTTGGATTCTCTGTATGCAAGTCGGCTTGGGCAACAGGTTGGCTTCGCAAGGTGAGTTGACTGACCGAAGCCTGCACAATTCCTGCAGACTCAAATTGAGCCAACACCCGCTTGCGGTACTCCCGCTCAACAGCAAACTGACTAGACGGCTCGGTGTCTTGATGCACACGGAGCGTCACGCCTGTTGGATCCATCGAATAGACCCCGAGCACATGCGGTGGGTCTTCAGCTAAGTGCGGCGCCCATTGCGGATCTTCTCGCATCTCAAGGCCCACTTGTTCGAGCAACTGACAGGCCAGGTCCACATCTGTCTGGGGAGTCACGACCACGTCGATGACCGCCCGGGACCAGTTTTGTGTTCTGTTGCCAACTCGAGCGACTTCACCATTGTCTACATGCCAAACAATTCCGTTGATGTCACGCAACCGAGTGGACCTGAGCGTGATGCGCTCGACGACCCCGATTGCGGGTGCACCCGCGTCAATATTGTCGCCAACGCCATAGCGGTCCTCAACAACGATGAACCATCCGGCCAACATGTCTCGAACCAGATTCTGAGCGCCGAACCCCAAGGCAATTCCGATGACGCCTGCACTCGCTAGGAGCGCAGCCAGACTCACGCCAAGCTCACTCAATATGGCCGCCGAGGCACCGAGAACAACCACTGCGGTAGCGATGCTCCGAGCCACAGTCGAGACGGCTTCGCCTCGAGCGGCTAAGCGGCCAGCGGATTCCTCTCTGCGAAAACTATTCGGCATCGCGTCGCCAATTTGGTCGGCCTTGACCATCATGCGGTCGCCGCTTCGTTGGATCAGTCGGCGCAGAATCCTGTTGGCAATCCAAGCCACGAGAACAATGATGGCCAGCGTCAGCGGCTTCTCAGAAATCCAGCCCAAAATGGCGGCAAGGCGCTCATTTCCGGTCGCTTCAAGCACAGAAGTGCAAGCCCAGCCACGCCCATCGCAGTAGACCACGGGGTCGCTCACGCTAAACCACTCACTGCTAACCGATCGCCTGTTAACCGATCGGTCTGAGTACCAGATTGCATTTCGTTCATCGACTAGAGCGTAGTCAGTAGTCAGCTACGTGAATTCTCTGCAGTGGCATCCGCGCATCAGTGATACCGAAGTTCTAACATTGCCACTCTCAGTGGCTTTTCCGGTCACAGAAACACGCAAGGATCCGCTTCGTGAGACGAAAAGCACGCCGCCGGGCAGAACAACTTGAGCAGTTCGCCGCAGGGGAACTTGCGGCGCGCTCGGCAGCGATCGACGCTGCCGCTGCTGCTGCAGCTGCGCTGTTACAACAACAGACAGAAGCTCTAGAACGCACGCGCGATTCGTATGACGCTGCGCTAGCAGCCTCAGGAGTTGTGCTCTTTCAACAGGTTGAGGAGGGGTCCGACAGCTTTCACCTCTCGCGCTCGATGCGACATGTCTTCGGCTGGGATCCAGAGGTATTTCTCAATCCAGGCATTCTTCGCGGCATGGTGCACCCCGATGACCTCGAAGCCTTCGCTGCTCTACTACCTGTTTGCAGTGAGCAGAACCTGCTTAATCGGCCTCAGCCCATACCCGGCACCACCATCCCCTCGGCGGCCACGAACCTCGCACCGAATCACGCCGCCGGTTTGAGATCAGTTATTGACCTGACGGTTGGATCACCCGGATCCGCAGAGGCACCGGTTCGTCCGATTCCCATCGATGCAACCTCACGGCCAGCCACACACAACAGCAGCGAAGCATCTGTGCGGTTCCGTTCCGCTCATGGCTCCTGGAACAGAGTGCTGGTTCGGATTTCGAACTTCACAGGCGAACCAGGGTTGAGCTCAGCCACTTCCTGCTTACAAGGATCCTTGGTCGATGTCACCAATGGTGAGTCTGATCGCACTGCACTCAGCAGGTTTGCCGAGCTCGTTCAGAACGACCCTTCCGGCTGTTTAGTTCTTGAATTCATCGACCCGGCAGACCCGACTTCGCTCACGATTCGAGCCGCCAACCCCGCTGCTCAACGGATGCTCGACATTGAGCCTGCATGCGTAGACGGAACCACCATAGACATGGTATTCGCTGAGCCCTCCGCACAACTCATTCGATCTGCCCTGTTCAACGTGTATCACACGGGTGCGTCGATGACCGCTGAGCGACTCGCATTCTCAGAGGTTCCCGGCACGTTCCTCGACCTGCGAGTTGACCGTTTGAGCGACGGCAGCATCGGCATGACAGTCGATGACGTCACCGGAACGGTTGCAGTGGAGGATCGACTCCGCCGACAAGCCTCTCACGATGCACTCACTGGCCTGCCGAACCGAACGCTCCTTGAGGAGCGACTTGCAGCAGCTAGCGACTCGGCTGTCATTTCCGCACCTGTTGCACTCATTCTGATCGACGTGGACAAACTTCGCGAAGTGAACGAATCATTCGGGCTGAATTTCGGCGATCAGCTCCTCGTTGATCTTGGACGCAGACTTGTCCAAGAAGTGCGAGGCGCCGCGATCGTATCTCGCCTTGGCGGTGGGCAGTTCGGCGTGCTCACCCTGCCGTGTTCGAGCGAAGCCGAAGCACTTGAGCGCGCGTCTGCTGCGAGTAGTTGCCTCGCTCGACCCTTCGACATTTCTGGCCACATCATTCATTGCGAGGCCAGCATTGGCGTAGCTCTCGCTCCCGGCGACGCAGAGGATTGGCGGATGATGCTCCGCAACGCCAGCTTTGCGTTGCAAGAGCACAAGAAGCGCTCCTTAGATCAGCAAAGTTCAGCCGATTACTCCGTATTTCGCCGAACAGCCGAGCCCAGTTCCATCCGAAGGCTTGCGCTGCTGAGCGAACTCCGGCAGAGCCTGGCGAATAATGATCTGGAACTTCGCTACGTGCCGCAGATTGACCTGCGCTCCGGCCGCGTCATCAAGCTCGAGGCGGTCCTTCACTGGCAGCGAGGGAAAGACTCCTCCGACATGCCGACAGACTTCTTGGAGATGGCCGAGCAGTCAGGCCTGATTCAGCCGCTGACTAGGTGGATCCTCGGGGAAGCTGCGAGAACAGCAACGACCATTTCTGGGCGAGTTGGCTCCCCCCTCAATTCGCATGAGACTCCGCTGATCATCACGACTAATTTGTCCTTCAGGAATCTCTTCGACCCCGATCTCTTTAGCTTCGTTCAGACCTTGATTCGTTCTGGTGAACTCCTCCCGGACCTTGTAGAGGTTGAGGTTAGTGAGACCGAACTAATGGATGACCCTGGGCGCTCCCAAGACGTGCTCATGCAGCTCTCTGAGCTCGGCCTGAGGTTTGTGGTTGATGACTTCGGAACGGGTTACACCTCGCTTGCAACCATGCAGCATTTGCCGGTGGTGGGTCTGAAGATCGACCGGAGCTACGTCAGCACGATCTCGAGTGTTCCTGCCGACGCAGCGATTGTGCGGTCCACTATTGAGCTCTCTCACGAGCTGGGCTTGAGCGTCTGCGCCGACGGTGTGGGCGACCCGGCAACTCTGGCTCGGCTCGCTGAATTCGGTTGTGACACTGCTCAAGGGTCTCACCTGTCTGGACCGGTAACCCTTGACCTACTGCCAGCGCGAATCTCTGAGCTTGAAAGCGCCGTACGCGGCTGGATGGGCACTGCAGACAACGCTCACGCGTAGTTCTCCTCCCGATCGATAACAACAAACTCAGACCAGGTTCGCCGGTGGCTGCTTCTAGCTCAGTGGGGATTCAGATTGGCCGATCAGGGTCGACTTTGCCTTCGCCAACATCGC
>Ga0194035_1001100_pt1 | contig 14639 bp, 15 predicted proteins | sample JunL2320m_MetaG_FD_148680 | JGI IMG/M metagenome (GOLD analysis project Ga0194035, IMG submission 148680) | Anoxic zone freshwater microbial communities from boreal shield lake in IISD Experimental Lakes Area, Ontario, Canada - Jun2016-L239-20m | ecosystem: Environmental > Aquatic > Freshwater >...
GCATGGAGTGGAAAATAGATCGGACGGGGTGGGTGGGCGGCTTGCGCTCGACGGGTGTCGAGTTGGGATGGGGCTGACTTGACCATCATTCGCCCTTGTCACTATCGCCGCAATCGTCGTGGCTTTGCCGCTTGCGGACAGCGTGGTAAGCACTCATGATTGCTCAGCCGCTTGAATGCGCTCGGCAATCCATTGATCAATCTTGGATGCTGGCCAACATACGGCCCGGCGGCTCAGTCGCAGGGGGCGCGGGAATTCTGGCGGGTTACGATTGAACATCTCATAAATCGCAGATTTTTTAAGCCCGACTCGCGCCACCACTGCGGGCAGACGCAGCAGAGTCTCGGCGGATGGTGCGGATGGATTGGTTTGAACTTTCATATTTTTCCTTGCGTTGAATACGTTAAAAATGGAACGCTCGGTGGTTAAAACTTCCTTTACCAACTCAACGCGCGGATTTCTGACCTAGCGATGAGGCACTGGATTCGTTGTTCGCCACCATCCATATACGGTTGAAGCGCAAGTCCTGTTTGTCCGGCTCAAAAGCCCCCCGGCTTTGGACCGCCTGCTGGTGGTGTTGCCGAGGTGTTTGATCTGGGTTTGAATGGGTGAAGCCGGCGTAAAAGCGCTTTTGAAGACCACGATCAAGACGGCTGAGGCCATCGCGGCGGTGAAGGATGCCGATTTGCATCGCGTCATTGTTGACGCCACGGTGTCCGAAAAGGCCATTGCCCAGGGGTGGTCACCAGCAAGACTCCCATGCGGGAGTGCAGCGCCCCTGTTTGGACGCTAGGATGGTTCTTCATGCTGGTAGGTGCTCTGCCCGCGCAACGAATTGGCTGGCGACACAGCGTGCGTGACAGACGTGCTGTCAGAAGAAGCAAAATTCGGCGACTGGCGTACCGACTGGGGCTCGCAGAAAATCAATGTACCGGGAACCTGCCCGTCGCCAGCGACTTTTTGGTGCCCAATGCCGACGCTCTGGCTTTTCCGGCCGACGTCGGCAATGCAGCGAAAGGAGTCGGTCGCCAGCGGCTGCTATATGGCAGTCCAGTTCCCTTCTCTTTCGAGAGGTCGAACCCGGCGCCTCGGATTCGCCGCAAGAATCGCTGAAGCCTGATTACCCGCGTGGAGCTGCGAGCGCATTCGCCGCAAACTGGTCGCAGCGCACGGCGTCAAGTGGATGCCCTGCTGTTCGAAAGCTCGCTGCCGCTGCGGAAAACTGCGAATAGATCGCCGCCGCGTCTTCGCCGCGAGCCAGCCCGATGTGCCCACGCACCTCATCGTAGGCCGCATGCCAGGCCGGCAGGCGCATCACCACATCCGCCAAATAGGATGTCTGGGACGCATATTCCTCCGCTAAATCAAGCCGCCCCGCCCGTGCGGCCGCAATTGCCGCCGGAACGGTGAACGTGATGCGGCAGCCGGGGCAGGTTTCCAGTGGGCCATGCACCGCTGCCCGTGCCTCTTCTAGTGCGCGCAGCGCTGCGAACGGGCTGTCTGCAAGCTGCAGGTAAGTTCCGTAGATGCGATCCAACAGATGAAAGCCGACATCCGACTGGCGCGCGACATCCAGCGCCTCATCGAGAAGCACACGCGCATCTTCGTGTCGACCTTGCTGAATTGCCACTTCCGAGAGTCGCTGCAGCGAGAAAGCCTCTCCGGTGGCGCCGCCAATGGCACGGTGCAACTTAGCGCCCAGGGTGAGGTGCTCCTGAGCCGCCAGCAGGTCACCCGATAGCAATTCCGCCTCTCCACGGATCGTGATACCAAACGCATATCCCCGGGCGGCACCGATGCGCTGCGCCTCGTCGGCTAGTGACTTTGCAAAATCAATCACCTCCGAATACGGTCGTGCGCCATAGAGAAAACGTTGCGCAATGCAAAGTTGTCCATCGAACACGCGCATAGCGAGGTGCGGGACATGGGCAGTTTCCTGCAAGTCTGCCCAGATGCTGCGGTGCAGTTCGCCGCGTGCGTGGGCCGCGGCCGCCTGCGCCCAAGAGGCCACCACGATGGTTGCCGTATCGCCGGAATCCAGCGCAAGACGGCGCGCCTCAGCCGATTTTTGGGTGCCCATGGCGGGGTCGACCACACCGAGCGCCGCAGCGCCACTGTAGGTCAGCGCCTCGCACAGCCGGCCCTCCACACTGGTCGGGCGCAAACCTTCGAGGGCCTGCAGCGCGCCCTTGGGATCGCCCTGCTTGATCTGCGCGAGGGCTCCCTTGGCGCGCAGGTTCTGAGCGCCGGGCTCGCCTGCCGCGTCGGCCGCAAGCCTGTAGGCAGCTACCGCGCCCGGATGACCCATCGCGTCCAGGGCCTCTGCGCGCAGGCGCAGGGCATCGGCATGCGCCATCTGGAACCGTAACAGCGGCTCCAGATGGCGCAAAGCATCGCTAAAAGCCGCCATCCGGACGGCATCAGCCGCCGCAGCGAGCAACCATGGAACCGATTCGCGCATACTACCGCCATCAATCCAGTGCTGTGCGATCAGGGCGGGGGCGGCATCAAGCTCAGCCAGGCGTTGCGCGGCCTGGCGATGAATCTTCAGCCGCCGGTGGGGTGCAATCTGGTCGACTAGGGCCTGGCGAACAAGGTCATGCCGAAACCGATATTGGGTGCCAACGAGCACCAGCACGCCCGCAGCCAATGCGGCGTCCAGCACTGCATAGGCACGCGTTTCAATGTCCGGCAATACGGCTGCCGCTGTCTGAGCATCAAAGGCGTCACCCGCCAACGCCATCCACTTGAGCGCGTCAAGCGTGGCCTCGGGCACGTCACAGAGCCTGGCCGTGATGACCCCGGCCGCAGTGCGGTGCAAGCGCTGGTCAACCCCGGTGCCCACACTACGTGCCAGCTCAATGGCCGCAAAGGGACTCCCCTGCGCATCGCTCACGATCCGGGCAACGGTCTCTTCGGCTATGCCCTTTGAAGCGGATTGATGGATGAGGCGGCGCACTTCCTCTTCGGTCAAAGGCCCTAGGTCCAGCGTTCGCACGACGTTGCTGCTCGCTAGGCGCAACAGGCCCTGCCCCAGCTCCGATGCTGGCCCCGGCGCGCGCATGGCCAGCAGCACGCATACCGGCGGACCGGCACTGGCGAGGTGTATGAGGACGTCCGCATCAGCGTCGTCGATGAGGTGCGCATCGTCCACCTGCACGAGGATGTTGCAATCATGTGACATGGCCAACAATAGCCGGCGAAACGCGCCGATAACCTGATGACGGCTGAGGGGTCCCGGCAAGGTCGAAGTCGGGCCTGCAAGTTGGGTAAGCAAGGCAAGTACCGCGCGCGCCGGAGTACCCACTCGATCCACTACACTGCGGTCAGCCAGCAAAATACGCTCAACAAGAGCCGAAATCACGGCATAGGCCCGGCCGTGTTGAGCGGCGTCCGCACGCACCACGCGCCACCCGCGCCCGCTGGCCTGCACTTCGAATTCACGGCAAAGTGCGGTCTTGCCAATGCCCGCAGGCCCACGCAGCACGATGGCGCCGGGTCGATCGGTGGCGGGCATCTCCAACCACGCCAGAGCTTGCGCCAGCAACATTCCTCGTCCAATGAAAGCCGCCCTGGCTGGCAGAAGGCCGACGACACAGCGTTGATAAACCGCTTCGGTTCGCGGATCTGGCAGAACGCCGAAATCCCGCTGGAGGGCTTCACGAAGATGCGCATACCAGCGTATCGCTGCGGCCCGGTTGCCGGCTGCAAGCTCCGCGGCCATCAACTCCATGTGCGCAGGTTCGTCACCGGGCTCCACCTGTGCCAGTCGTTCCCACTGGGAGCTGGCGCGCAGCAAGTCGGTGAAGCACGCTTGAAGCCGTTCGCGTGCCGGTTCGGCCCAAGGCTCATAGCGGGCACTGGGCAGCAAATCGCCAGCATATTTGTCGGCAGCTTCTCTGCACGCTTGTGGGTCGCGCAAGGCGAGTGCGGCCCGCGCCTGCAACTCAAAGTCTTCTGAGTCGACGGCCACTGGCCCGTCGGGCCACAGCCTTAGCTCGCCGCCCTGCATCAACACACCGTCGTGCCGGCCTAACGCCTGCCGCGCATGATGGGCCGCCTTGCGCAGGTTCGCAGCACCCGCTTCGGGTGCAAGATCAGGCCAGAGTGCGTCAATGGCTTGTTCGCGGGTCAGTCGACGCCGTGGCGCCAGACTCAGCAGTTGCACCAGATGGGTGGCACGCAAACTGGGCCAGCGCTTCGCCGGGATTTCAGCGCGGTCGACGAAGACCGCAAATCGACCCAAGAGGCGCACATCAAGGCGCATGGCTAGTTTCGGGTCGGTGGTGGTGTTTTGGGTGCCCATAGGAGTTGCAGTGTGCTACCACCCCGGAGTTCGCGCAACCGTGTGTGCGGCCAGGAACGCTTCAGGAACACCGCATCGCGATGATTTCCCCCAGCAGGCAGATTTGCCGCCTGCGAATTAAAAAAGGAGTAGCCATGACGATGCGACAACTCTCAGTGCCCGACTGTGGATCAGCCATGCTGACCCTGGCGGACCCCCTGACCCTCGATGTGGTCGGTCAGCTTGAATTCGGGTTGGACAACCTGTTCTTCAAGCTGCGCCGGGAACTTCGCGGAGACCAACCTGACCCGGGTGATCTCGAATTCGAATCCTGGACCGTTAACAAGCACTCAACCACTTCAACTACCGGGAGCCATGACCATGCGTAACCCTTCCTTTGTGACCACCACCAAACCAACGGCATTTCTGCTTTTGTTGGTCGTTGCCGGCTCCCCCGCGCTGGCACAAGTGCCCGCACCTGAGCAGGCGATAACGCAGACTGCCGGTGACCCGCAACTCAAATGGGGACCCTGCCCACCCTTCCTGCCTAAAGGGTGCGCGATCGCTGCCCTGCACGGCGATCCAGCGAAAGATAACCTTGACGTCTTTTTAAAAGTACCAGCTAAATCGACGATCCCGCTCCATTGGCACACGTCTGCAGAGCGCATGGTCCTGGTTGCCGGCGAACTGCATGCGACTTATGACGGACAGAAGACAGCCGTCCTCAAGCCGGGAACGTATGCCTACGGCCCCGCCAAACATCCACACAAAGGATATTGCGCAAGTGCCACTCCATGCGTTCTCTTCATCGCCTTCGAATCGCCGCTAGATGCCGTGCCGGTCGATGTCGCAAAGAAATAGCGTCTGTCCGGGAAGGCGAGCGTTCGCATCCCGGGCCTTAAAAATTCACTTCACTAAGGAAACCTTATGACTGATTCACTTTACCAACGGCTCGGCGGCGCGGAGCGCATTGCAGCAGTTGTCGACGACGCGCTTGATCGCCATGCGGTAAATCCACTACTGGCCCCACGCTTTCGCGGCAAAGACTTGCCCCGCCTGAAGGTCCTGGGCACCCAGTTCTTTTGTGCAGGCTCCGGTGGTCCCCAAAAGTACGAGGGGCGTGACATGCGAACCACCCATGCTGGGATGAATGTCAACGAACAAGAGTTGATTGCAGCGATTGATGACTTTGTCGCGGCGTTGCAGGCCCAGGGGGTGGGTCAGACCGAAGTCAACGAGGTGGTGGCGATTCTCTATTCGTTCAAGGGCGATGTCCTGAGGACCTGACCGGGCTCGGAGCTGTGTCGACGGAATCCCTGCCGCCAACAAGAAACCGGGTTAACACTGGCGGCAGCACGGTTTGCTGCACGACACAGCACCTTTGGGTCACCGCATGCTTCAGTTCCAGATAGATATCAATCCAATGACGCCCCGGACTGAATACTTTTGGACATCACTGACCGCTTTGGAGCGACCAGTTTCAATTTGACTACTTCCGCTTTCAGTCTGTTGCTGACGTAGCCACTGAAAGCTCCAATGGCCCTTCCTGGTCGGCAAGAGACGGCCACTATGCAGATGAGGCGTCCTGCTTGCAGTCATCCAATACAAGACTTCGCCGATCCCTGGATGCTGGCTATCTGGCGCTGACTTCGGCTGCCGCGACTTCAGCAGGGTTGAAAGCTGCAAACCGCCACCGGTAATCCTGCAAGTCATGGCTCGACAGGTGGTACGACAGGCGACGCAACCAGTGTGACAGTCGTTCTGACAGGCGAACCAATTTAAAGCAGCCGACGACGACAGGCGAATCGACAGGCGAACCAAAATGTAACGACAGGCGTGTTGACAGGCGAATCAATTCACCAGCAGCGCAAGAGAGACAGAAACTCACTGTGCAGGGTAAGGGCCTTGTGCCCACGTTTTCTGCTGCGCAAAAAAACTTGGCAGCGGCCCCCTGCTCAGGGCGTTGCCCCGAGACCCCGGTCATGTCGCCGCGTCGCGCTTCGCTTGACGCATAAATGTCTGGCGTGTTTTAAACCGTTCTGACGGCGACCATATAGCGCATCAGGAGGGCTAGCGCTTTGTCACTCGTATTGCGTTCACGCACGCACGGCGCCTGTCGGAATGATAGAGCGCTATCGACCAGTCTATAGCCGGGCATGGACCCGCCAGTATTGGCATCCCACTGCCGGGTGAGCCGGGGTAGTTGACCCTTGGGCATAGCCCATCGCCCTTACTTCCCGATGCGGGCGCAGTAGTCCGGGAGGGTTCGGTTCAGCCTGAGTGAATGGGCTGATGCTGAGGGCAAATGCAATACATGATTGATTGAACAAATTTCATCTTCCAAGACTGTCCCCACTTTGTCCCCGCTACGTCCCCGTTTTGTCCCCTCTCGCTGAGATTGCGCAAACCCGCATGCATGCTGGGTTTCGGCCATTTGTCCCCGCTGCCTCCACGATTTCACCCGCTAGCAGCCGGGGTACGTGGCAAAACGTGCCGGGCGTGGCCATCAGGCAGCCCGCTGGTTGAATGGCAACACGTCCGCACCTTTGCGCAGCTTGTCAAGGTGATCAGCCCAGGCGGCCATCATGGCGGCCCGGTCGGTCAAGTACGTGGCGTGGTTATAGGCTGCACTCACTTGGTTTCGTTCCTGGTGGGCCAGTTGCAATTCAATCAGGTGGTGTCCGTAGCCTTGTTCGTGAAGGATGGTTGAAGCCATGCCCCGAAAACCGTGGCCTGTCATTCGACCTTTGAAGCCCATACGCTCAAGGGCTTTCAAAATGGTGTTGTTGCTCATGGGTTTATGGTGGTCGCGTTCACCGGGAAACAGCAGCTCACGGCCGTTTGCCGTGGTTTGCAGAATTTGCAGCACTTCAACCGCTTGGGGTGACAGGGGCACGATATGGGGGGTTTTCATTTTCATACGTGCCGCCGGAATGTCCCAGCGGGCGGCCTCAAGGTTGAATTCGTCCCAGCGGGCGGCTATCAGTTCACCCGTTCGGACAAAGGTAAGCGCCAGCAGCTTCATTGCCAGGCGGGTTTGTGGTGTGCCTTGGTAGGCTTCGATCTTGCGAAGCAGATCGGGCATTTCCTTTGCGTCAAGCCGGGCATAGTTGGTTTTTTTGTGGGGCTTGAGTGCATCACTGGGTTTCACGTCCGCCGCCGGGTTGCGTTCGATCAGGCCATGCGCCACCGCGTAGCGCATGATTTGCCCGCACGTTTGAAGGCTTCGCTTTGCAATGTCAACGGCCCCGCGTGCCTCGATTGCCTTAGCCATCGCCAGCAGGGCGGGGGCGCTCACGCTGGCCATCGGGCGGCCGCCGAACGCCGGGAAAACGTCCGCCTCAAGTCTGCGCAGCACGTAATCGGCATGGCGGGGGCTTTTGGGGCCTTTCCAGTGTTCGTGCCATTGCCGGGCAACGGCTTCAAAGGTGTTGGCATCGTTGATCGCCCTGGTCAATTTGGCTTCGCGTTTGAGTTGGGCGGGATCGTCGCCTTTTGCCAGGGCTTCGCGGGCCTGGTCGCGGGCTTTGCGGGCTTGTGCCAGGGAAACATCAGGGTAGACACCCAGGGCAAGGCGTTTTTCTTTGCCGCCGTGCCGAAATTTCATGCGCCAGTACTTGCCGCCCGCTTGGGTCACTTCAAGATAAAGATTTTTTTCTACTGGCCAGCGGTCATAAAGCTTGTCTGCCGGGCAGGTCGCCGCCTTGCATTCTTTATCTGTCGATATTGATTTTTTGTTCATTTGGGGGCATTTTTTTGGGGGCATCAGAAAAACCTGATTTATGCCCCCAAGTGTGCCCCTTGTTTTGGGTGGCTGTCAACGCACCTTGGCGGACGTTAAAAAACAAAAAAGCCCCGTAACCTATTGAATTACGGGGCTTTTTACTTCGTTTTTGAACGCTAACGAACGTTAAAAAACATATACATGGCGGAGAGGGTGGGATTCGAACCCACGTATACCTGTGAGGGTATAACTGGAATTCCAGTCCAGCGCCTTCGACCACTCGGCCACCTCTCCGAAGCGCGCAAGCCTAACCGCGGAACGGCGGCGAGGCAAACCTAAATTCGTTATTCGGCACCCGGCGCCTCATGCGGGGCCGACTTCACCGGCGGGGTAGCTTTAGGCTTTGCACCCGAATCAAACGCCGGGGGGGCATCAAGACACCCCTCCTTCACCGTATGGGCGTGCGACTCGGCGGCGCCTTCGGGCACCTTGATGCCATTGCGCACATTAGGCGGGCTTAAGCCCTCGCCGACCCGCAGCGTCGGCACTGAGCGCGCGGCCAGATACGGTGCGTATTTTTCACACAGTTCGCTGCCTCCGTTCTTTTTCTTGTGCATGCCCGGAAAATGCATCGCAGACAGCGCTTTGCAGCCCTCCAAACCAAACGCGGTAGCGGCCAGCGCACACGTCAAAACCAGAAAATTCGGTCGAAAAAACAGCATCATGCAACCCCTGCAGCCGACATTGCGGCCAACACTGCAACCTGTGCCGCCACCGTCAATGGTGTCAGCGGTAAGCGTATACCGGTCCCGGCCAAGCCCAGACGGCAGACCGCCCACTTTGCCGGAATTGGGTTCGGTTCGATAGATAATGCGCTATGCAGCGCCCGCAGTGGCGCATCGGCGGCACGGGCCGCCTCGGCATCCCCGGCCAGCGCAGCCGCACAGACCGCGCTCATCGCCGCGGGACAGACGTTGGCGGTAACGGAAATAACGCCCCTCGCGCCTGCCAGCATCGCGTCCAAAGCGGTCGAATCATCACCCGAGAGTAGGTCGAGGTCCTCCCCACAGAGCGAGCGCAAGGCACGGACCCGCTCGACACCGGCCACGGCTTCCTTGAACGCCACAATCCGCGGGTGTTTTCCCAGACGCGCGGCCGTCTCGGGTAATAAGTCGACGCCAGTGCGGCCGGGGACGTTGTAGAGGATCACGGGCACCGGCGAGTCGTCGGCAATCGCCATAAAGTGCTGGTAAAGGCCTTCCTGAGTCGGCCGATTGTAATACGGGGTGACCACCAGAACCGCGTCAGCGCCGGCGGCGGCCAGCGCGCGCGTGCGTTCGATACTGCCGGCCGTATCGTTGGTGCCACTGCCCGCAATGACCGGAATGCGCCCGGCCACCCGGGCGACGGCCCGACGCGTCAGTTCCAATGCCTCGACCAACGTGACGGTCGGCGACTCTCCCGTCGTACCGCAGACGACAATACCATCCGTGCCTTCTGCCAAGTGCCAGCCCAACAGGCGCTCCCACGCGGCGTAGTCAACCTCGCCGGTTTCGGTCATGGGGGTCACGATGGCCACGATGCTGCCGCTATACATGTGTTCTTGCTCGAAAAACGCCTACCGGGCGGGCGCGCACCGGGGGCGCTGATGGTACTGACGGGGGGGCAAGGGGCGCAAGCAAAACCCCGACCTGCGCCTCATCGCTGTAGACTAAGGGCACCTTCTAGCCCAAAAAGTTCCCGGATGAAGCAGCTTCTTGCCATCTCAGCCATCGGCAGCGATCGTACCGGAATGGTGCACGACTTGACGCGCACCATTGCCGACTGCGGCGGTAACATCATTGAGACGCGCATGTCCGCTCTCGGTTCCGAGTTTGTCATGTCCTTGCTGATCTCCGGCAACTGGCACGCGCTCGCCAAAATCGAGACCGAGGTGAAGCGCATTGGGGAGGCCGGACTGATCGCCATCCAGATTCATCGGACCGAGCCCAGGCCTGTGCGTGCAGACATGCTTCCTTATTCGGTCGATGTCGTCTGCCTAGATCAGACGGGCATTGTCGCCAGCCTGTCTGGCTTCTTCTCGGCGCGCGGCGTGGACATTGCCGAACTCGACACCCACAGCTATGCGGCTGTGCATACCGGGGCACCCATGTTTTCGCTCCGCCTAGTCGTCAATGTGCCGAGTCGAATTCATCTCGGCGTGCTGCGCGAAGAGTTCATGGATTTCTGCGACCAACTGAACTTGGACGCCATTCTCGAACCCGTCAAACACTGATTTAGAGTTTTGCCATGACTGCACCGATCCTCGGCAAGAAAGTTTCCGACATTCAAGCAGCTACGACAGCCGGCCCATGGCGCTTAAAGGGCGCGATCGGTAGCCCGATCGTCCTGTATTTCTACCCCAAGGACGACACTTCCGGCTGCACAAAGGAAGGGGAAGCCTTTCGGGACCTGCATGCCCAATTCCAACGGGCGGGCATACTGATCCTGGGCGTTTCGCCGGACAGCCTCAGTGCGCATGAAAAATTCCGCGCCAAATATGACTTCCCGTTTCACCTGATCGCCGATACTGAGAAGTTGGTCTGCAGTCATTTCGACGTGTGGAAGGAAAAAAGCATGTATGGCCGCAAATACATGGGCGTCGAACGCAGCACCTTCCTGATCGACGCCAAGGGCGTTCTGCGTGCGGAATGGCGCAAGGTAAAGGTCCCCGGTCATGCCGAGGCGGTTCTCGAGGCAGCTCAGGCGCTGACCCCAGACGCATGAGCGAGCGAGGCCGTAGCGCGCGCGCTTCGCGCCGCGCGCACCGCACATTTGTATTGGATACGAACGTGCTCATGCACGATCCTACGGCCATTTTTCGTTTCGCCGAACACGACGTTTACATACCTATGCGGGTGCTTGAAGAACTCGACGCCGGAAAAAAAGGCGTTTCCGAAGCCGCTCGCAACGTCCGCCAGGTCAGCCGCTTTCTCGACGAGTTGATGCAGGGCGCTAGCAAGGCCCAGATCGATGCGGGCCTCCCGCTACCAAGCGTGGTCAAGAACGTAAACGGTGAGGCGAGCGCCTCCGGCCGCTTGTACTTTGAGACGCAATCATTTGATTCGACGCTGCCTGAACTACCGGGACAAGGCGCAGACAACGCCATTCTCGGTCAGGCACTGGCGCTCAAACGCGCGCTAAAAAAGACCGCTGTCACCTTGGTCTCTAAAGACATCAATCTGCGGATAAAGGCCGCCATCATCGGCGTGAACGCCGAAGATTATCGCAACGACCAAACCATAGAAGATGCAGACCTGTTGCATACCGGTTCAATCGCCCTGCCAGCGGACTTCTGGGACACGCATGGCAAAGAGATGCAGTCCTGGAAGGAACAGTCCCGCATCTTCTACCGCATTACCGCGCCGGTCGTGCGGGACTGGTATCCCAATCTCTTCGTCTACGATGATTACAGTGCCGGCCTAGAATTGATCGTACGTGAGGTCGTCGGCGATACGGCGACGCTGGAGTTAACGGTCGACTACCGTACTGGACGGCACCCCGTCTGGGGCGTGGCGGCCCGCAATCGCGAACAGAATTTCGCGCTCAACCTGCTTATGGATCCGGAAATCGACTTTGTGACGGTGCTTGGGCCTGCAGGCACCGGCAAGACCCTCATGACGCTCGCGGCAGGCTTGGCACAGACGCTCGATGCACGTCGGTTCAACGAAATCATCATGACCCGCGTCACGATCCCCCTCGGTGAAGACATTGGCTTTCTCCCGGGCACCGAGGAGGAAAAAATGGAGCCTTGGATGGGGGCCCTAATGGACAATCTGGAGGTGCTGAACCAAAGCCAAGAAGGGGGCAATTGGGCCCGCGCCGCGACTAACGATTTGCTGCGCAGTCGCATCAAGATTCGCTCGCTCAACTTCATGCGCGGCCGTACCTTCCTCAATCGCTTCGTCATTCTCGATGAAGCACAAAACTTAACACCCAAGCAAATGAAGGCACTCGTGACACGGGCGGGACCCGGCACTAAGATCATTTGCCTCGGCAATATCTCCCAGATCGACACGCCTTACCTGACAGAAACCAGTTGCGGCTTGACCTATGTTGTCAATCGCTTTCACCGCTGGCGCCATGCGGGCCATGTCACGCTGGTCCGCGGCGAACGTTCGCGTCTCGCGGACTACGCCTCCGAATCGCTCTGATCGGGAACCTTCGGGCCGCATTAATGTCTGACCTGCCGATGCACTCCCCGTCACGACTATTGCCGCAACTGTTGGTCCTGCTGTCGTTCGCGCTGGCCGTGATCGGACCGGCGACGGCGACGCCTGTGCCAGGCAATGAGCTGCCCAATATCGGCACGCCTGCGGACGTCATCATGACGCCGCGCGAGGAGTACGAAATAGGCTCGATGATTACCAAGGGACTGCGCGATAACGGTCAGATTCTCGACGACCTCGAGGTCAGCGAATACATCCAGTCCGTCGGTTCCACTCTGGCGGCACGCGCGCAGGAAGGCACCGTAAAGTTTACTTTCTTTGTTGTGAAAGACCCCGGCATCAATGCCTTTGCCCTGCCCGGCGGCTTTATTTTTGTAAACGCAGGCCTGATCCTTGCGACCGCCAGCGAAAGTGAGTTGGCCGGTGTCCTGGCGCATGAAGTTTCCCACGTCACCCAGCGCCATATGGCGCGAAAAATGCAGGCGGCAAGCCGCGCCTCGCTTGCCTCCACGGCAGCGATGCTCGCCTCTATCGTGCTCGGCGCACTCTCCCACAGCAGCGACGTCGGCATGGCCGGCGTGATGGCCAGCACCAGTGCGATGCAGCAGCAACAGTTGAATTATTCCCGCGAAAACGAATTCGAGGCCGACCGAGTCGGCATCGGCGTCTCCGCGGCGGCGGGCTACGATCCGTATGCGATGGCCACGTTCTTCGAGACGCTGAACCGACGCATGGGCGGCAGTGGTGCCAACGCCAAGATTTTGGAGTTCCTACAGACCCACCCAGTGACAACCGCCCGCGTCGCCGAAGCCAAAAACCGCGCCAGCGACTACCCATTGGTGCGGCCGGTGGATACGACGGGTTATCAGTTGGCTCGCGAACGGCTGAAGGCCCTGGCCTTGCCCACCGGCACCAACCCCCACGACGCGTACCCGGAAGTGGCCGCGCTCGGCACCGACACCATTGCCGATTTCCGCCTCTACGGCCGGTCACTGGCGCTGGTACAGGCCAACCTACCGAAAGAGGCCATCCCGAGCCTGCAGGGGCTGGTCGCTCGGCATTCCGACACCATGGAGTACCACACGGCCTTAGGACAAGCTCTGTTGGCCGCGGATGACATCGAGGCGTCAAAACAGGTGCTATCGCATGCCAAGGATCTGTTCCCCCGTAATGTACCCGTCACGGTCCGCTACGCTGAGACGCTGATGCGCGCCAATGAAGCGCGCCAGGCGCACAACCTGCTGTTGGATCTTTTTAACGCCATCCCGCCGACACAGGATCAAGTGCGCTTAATCGCACTAGCCGCCAACGCCGCTGGCGAATCCGCTGAAGCGGATTACTATATGGCGGAGTATCATGTGATGAGTGGCGACCTGACCCTCGCGATCATGCAACTGCGTCAGGCGTTGGCAACGCCGCAACTGACACCTGTACAGCGGTCACGCTTCAAAGCGCGGATCGAGGAACTGAAAGAATACCTGCCGATGCGGCTGCAGGGCGCTGTCGACCGTGGCGAACCGCTACCGAGCAAAATCCCCGACGAACGGCGATGAGATTGAAACGACCCATCATGCACAATTGGAAACGCCCCCACATCGTTAGAATAGTCGCCACCCTATTGGCACTGTTCAGTGGCACACCCACATTCGCTGCGGACCCACCGAAGTCCTCCAAGGATCCATTCGAGTCCGTGAATCGGGTCACTTACAAATTCAATGACGCGTTGGATCGTAGTTTTCTGCGGCCGGTGGCGGAAGGGTATCGAGCCCATGTGCCAGAACTGATCCGCAATGGCCTGAGCAATTTCATAACGAATCTCGAATACCCAACAGTCATCGTCAATGATGCGCTACAGGGCAAACTGCGCTCGGCGGGGCAGGATTTCACCCGACTGCTAGTCAATTCCGTGGTCGGCGTGGGCGGCTTTGGTGATCCGGCCACTAAATTCGGGTTACCAATCCACAACGAAGACTTCGGACAGACGCTCGGACACTGGGGTGTTGGACCCGGGCCGTACATCATGATCCCGTTACTGGGGGCCTCCGACCTGCGCGACGCTCCCAGCTGGATCATCGACGCACACACGGCAGGGGAACACTACGCGACAGATCGACCACTACGTTATGGCTTAGGCGGCCTCAGCGTCTTCGAAATTCGAGTGCAAGCCCTCGCCGCTTCGGCTGCGATCGATGCCGCCTATGACCCTTACACGTTGGTCCGTGACGCCTATTTGGCGCGCCGAAATTATCTCGTCCACGATGGCAACGTACCCGCTGACGACGCAGGCTACGAACTGACCGACGACGGCACCATCGAATAAACTGGGGTCATCCGGCCGACGGCACGAGCAACGCAAGCACGCCGCCGACCCGAGCCAGAGACATCGCCGTCGCCGGCAAGCCACGGACGGTGGGTACCAGAC
>Ga0194035_1001101_pt1 | contig 14637 bp, 16 predicted proteins | sample JunL2320m_MetaG_FD_148680 | JGI IMG/M metagenome (GOLD analysis project Ga0194035, IMG submission 148680) | Anoxic zone freshwater microbial communities from boreal shield lake in IISD Experimental Lakes Area, Ontario, Canada - Jun2016-L239-20m | ecosystem: Environmental > Aquatic > Freshwater >...
CTGCAAGGAACGCGCGCACCGCTTTCGTCGCGCCGAACTCGTCGAGATTGACGTGGCCGCCGCGGGGAAAGCGCACGAAGCGCTTGGGCTCGCGCGCCAGCGCGAACAGTTTCTCGGCAAACGAAATGGGAATGATGCGGTCGGCCTCGCCGTGTAGCACGAGCAGCGGCACATTCACGCGCGCGATGCGCTCGTCCGAGCGGAACGAATCCTGGATCAGCCAGCGCACCGGCAAAAACGGATAGGCCGAAGCGCCGACGTCGGCGGCTGACGTGAACGGCGCATCCAGTATCAGCGCCGCCGCGGGGTGTGCCGCGGCTGTCGCCACCGCAACGCCTGTGCCGAGCGACTCGCCGAAAATAACGATCCGCGCCGCGCCGTAACGCGAGGCGGCGAATTGATAAGCCGCCCCGGCATCGCGGATCAGCCCCTCTTCGCTGGGCTTGCCGGTCGAGCCGCCATAGCCGCGATAGGACAGCGCCAGCAATCCGTTGCCGTCCGAGACCAGATTGCGGAAACGGTTTGCCCGCAAGTTCAGCGCGCCGCCATTGCCGTGGAAATACAAGACCACCGGCTTGCTGCCTTGCGGCGGCACATGCCAGGCGATGACGCGCTCGCCGTCTTCGGTGGTGAGGGTGACTTCCTCCGCCTGCGGCAGCCCGGCCAACGCAGGCGGCGTGCGCGCGGTGTCGGGGAAATACATCAGCGTGCGCTGGAAGACGTACATCAGTGCCAGAATGCCGCCGTAACCGGCGAGCGCCACGATCAGGAGCCATTTCAGGGTCGTCATGTCCGGACCGATACCACTCAGAAAAGCTTGGCCTCGCCGCCAACTGGCGATATGACAGATTTATGGCACAAACTTTCATGACTCACGACGAACTCGTCATCGTGGTGCGGCTGGCGGTGGCGCTCGCCATCGGCGGATTCATCGGCCTTGAGCGCAGCCTGCACGGGCGGCCCGCCGGATTTCGCACCCATTCGCTGGTGTGCGTGGCGTCGTCGCTCCTCATGCTGGTGACGGTCTACCAGCTGCACTGGATGACGGAGGTGCCGCTCGACACCATCCGCGCCGACCCCACCCGCATGGCGCAAGGCATCATGACCGGCATCGGCTTCCTCGGCGCCGGCGTGATCTTCAAGGAAGGCCTCAACGTGCGCGGGCTTACCACCGCGGCGTCGATCTGGATTACGGCGGCCATCGGCATTCTGGTCGGAATCGGGTTTTATTTTCCCGCCGTGCTGGGCGCGCTCATCGTCATCGCGGTGCTGCACGTATTCCGAAAAATCGAGAGCATGCTGCCGTCGGAATATTACGCGCATCATGTCATCGGCTTCGACCGCAAGTCGGTGATGAGCGAGGAGCAACTGCGCAAGCTGATCGGCAAATACGGATTTTCGCTGGCCAATTTGTCGTCGCGATTGAGCGAGGGCGGCAAGCTGTTCGAATACCGCATGACCATCAGCAGCCGCGATCCGCGCGCGGTTGAAGCGCTCTCCAAGCATCTGCTGGGTCTCAGGCAGGTGAAGGAATTCCGCATCACGCCGGCGGGCGACTAGAATCATTGGCGCGATGAGCACGCCCGTCGCGATCCGCCCCGCCACCGCAAAAGACGGCGACGCGATCTGGCGCGTGCTCGAGCCGGTCATCCGCGCGGGGGAAACCTATCCGCTGCCGCGCGATTGGAGCAAGACTCAAGCGCTCGATTATTGGCGGGCTCCCGCGCACGAAGTGTTCGTCGCGCAAGACGGCAACCAACAAGATAACGGGAAAATCCTCGGCACTTATTACCTGCGCGCCAACAACCTCGGCGGCGGCGCACATGTCGCCAATTGCGGTTACATGGTTGCAGCCGAAGCGCAGGGACGCGGCGTCGCGCGGGCGATGTGCGAACATTCGCTCAGCCATGCGAAGGCGCGCGGCTTCCGCGCCATACAGTTCAATTTCGTCATCGCCTCGAACGAGCGCGCGGTGAAGCTGTGGCAGTCCTGCGGCTTTGAGATTTTGGCATGCCTGCCCGGCGTTTTTGCGCATCCGCGGTTGGGTGATGCCGATGCACTGGTGATGTTCCGGACGTTGTAGCGCGCATCACATTCGATTCATTCCGTAATCGTCGTCTCACGCCACTCATAAAATATATTTCCGCGTCATAACGGCGTGGCTTTACACAGCGTTTATGCGGACTGCCGCGCAAATAGGCTTGACCGTTTTTGCGCGGCGACGGACTGTCTGCTGCCGACACAAAGGACAAGCGTCATGAAATCATTGTTTCTCGGATTTGTTATCGCCGTCGCAACTTTGGCCGGGTCGCCGAGCTTCGCGGCCGACGAGCGCAACGTGACCGTCGTCAACGGCACGGGTTACGGCATCAAGTTCCTTGGGTTCAACAATCCCGGCGACAATGAGTGGTCCGACAACGAACTTGGCGGCGTGCTCGACGACGGCGACAAGATCTTCGTGAAATTCAACAACGCCGACAAAGGCTGTGTCTGGAATTTCCGTATTTCGTGGGCCGATCCGGGGTATCCGGACGTGCTTTGGCGCAACGTCAATCTTTGCCAGATCGACAAGCTGACGCTCAAATACAACCGCTCCAGCGACACGACGTCATTCCTCGGGGAATAAGCCGGACACATAAAAACCAACGCGCGGTTTTACCCGCGCGTTGGTGATGTCCCGGAAGATTTAGACGGAGGCTCTCGCGAGCCTAATTTCTACTTGCGCTTCACCCGGCGCTTTTTCTTTTTCGCCAGATAGGCGGCAACTTTCTTGGACGAATGTCCGGCAACCTTCACCGCTGCCTTGAGTTTGGCCGGCGTGATCTTGAACTTCTTCGACCAGTAACGAACTTCGTAAGGCTGGCTGAGCGCGATCAGCGCCTTGTCGCGCGCCTTGTGCTTTTGCATCTTGATGTAGGCCGCGACCTTCTTGGACGAATGGCCGACTTTCTTCACTGCGTATTTCAACTTCGCGGGCGTCACCTTGAGCTTCTTCGACCAGTAACGCACTTCATAAGGCTCGCTCACCGCGATCAATGCGCGATCCGCGCCGCCACGCTTGCTTTTATTGTCAGCCATGAAAATTCTCCCTTTGCCGCCATCACACCGACTTGACGATGCCTTCGGTCATTTTCTTGGCATCGCCGAGCAGCATCATGGTGTTATCGCGGTAAAATAACGGGTTGTCGATCCCGGCGTAACCGGAAGCCAGAGATCTTTTGATGAACATCACGGTGCCTGCCTTCCACACCTGCAGCACCGGCATGCCGTAAATGGGCGACGACTTGTCGTCTTCCGCCGCCGGATTGGTCACGTCGTTGGCGCCGATGACGAAGGCGATGTCGGCCTGCGCGAATTCCGAATTGATGTCTTCGAGTTCGAACACTTCGTCGTAAGGCACGTTGGCTTCCGCCAGCAGCACGTTCATGTGTCCCGGCATGCGGCCCGCGACCGGATGGATGGCGTATTTAACCTCGACGCCTTCCTTCTTGAGACGATCGGCAAGTTCGCGCAATGCGTGCTGCGCCTGCGCCACCGCCATGCCGTAACCCGGCACGATGATGACTTTCGAGGCGTTCTTCATAATGTAGGCGGCATCTTCCGCCGATCCGAGCTTGACCGGGCGCTGCTCAGCGCCGCCCGCGCCCGCCGCCACTTCGCCGCCGAAACCGCCGAGAATGACCGAGATAAACGAGCGGTTCATGCCCTTGCACATGATGTAGGACAAAATCGCGCCGGACGAGCCGACCAGCGCGCCGGTGATGATGAGCGCGCTATTGCCGAGCGTGAAGCCTATCCCCGCTGCCGCCCAGCCCGAATACGAATTGAGCATCGAGATGACGACCGGCATGTCCGCGCCGCCGATGGGGATAATGATGAGGATGCCGAGGATAAGCGCGAGGCCGGTCACCAGCCAGAAGTCCATCTGGCTTTGCGAGACGACGAGGCCGAAGATGAAGAAGACCATCGCCGCCGCGATGATGATGTTGATGATGTGGCGGACGGGCAGCATGATCGGCGCCCCGCTCATCCGTCCCGATAATTTCAGAAACGCGATGATCGAACCGGTGAACGTGATCGCGCCGATGGCGACGCCGAGCGACATTTCAACGAGGCTCGATTTATGGATCGCGCCGGGCAGGCCGATGTCGAACGCGCCGGGCGCGTAAAAAGCGCCGGCTGCGACCAGCACCGCCGCCATGCCGACGAGCGAGTGGAACGCGGCGACCAGTTCCGGCATCGACGTCATCGGCACCTTGCGCGCGATCACCGCGCCGGCGCCGCCGCCGATCACGAGGCCGCCGACAACCAGCGCCCAGCCGATGCTGTCGGACGGCGGATGCGCAGCGAGCGTCGTGAGCATCGCGATCGCCATGCCGACCATGCCGAACAGGTTGCCCTGCCGGCTGGTTTCCGGATTCGACAGGCCGCGCAGCGCCAAGATGAACAAAATCCCGGAGACCAGATAGAGCAGCGCAGCGATGTTGGCGTTCATGGCGCTGTCATTTCTTTTTCTTCTGGTACATCGCCAGCATGCGCTGCGTCACCAGAAAGCCGCCGAAGATATTGACCGAAGCGAGAACAAGCGCGGCGAAACCGAGCATGCGCGCCCACAGCGGGCCCTGATCGTTGGTGGCGAGCGGAACGCCGACCGCGAGCAGACCGCCAACCACAATCACCGAGGAAATCGCGTTCGTTACCGACATCAGCGGCGTGTGCAGAGCCGGCGTCACCGACCACACGACGTAATAACCGACGAAAACCGCAAGCGCGAAAATCGAGAAACGGAAGACGAAGGGATCGACTGCGGTGATGTGTTCCATGCGGACTCCCTTATTTCTTATCCCTCCCCCTGCAAGGGGGAGGGCAGCCGAGCGCAGCGATGCGGGTGGGGGTCCGTAGCCGATCCCCACCCGTCTCGCCGCAAACGCGGCTCGCCACCCTCCCCTTTTCAAGGGGAGGGATAAAAAGGAAATCGCGGTTTGTTTTCATCATCACGCCGCGCTCTTTGGCTTGAAATTCGGGTGAACAATCGCGCCGTCGCGCGTGAGCGCTGTGCCCTTAATGATCTCGTCGTCCCAGTTGATCGCCAGCTTCTTTTCCTTCTTGTCGATCATGGTCTCGACAAAGGTCAGAAGATTTTTTGCGTACAGCGCCGAGGATGACGCCGCGAGGCGGCCCGGCACGTTGGCGTGGCCGACGATCTTGACGCCGCCGACGACTGCGACCTGACCCGCTTTTGCGCCTTCGACATTGCCGCCACGCTCGACAGCGAGATCGACGATCACGGAACCCGGGCGCATCGACGCCACCATTTCCTTGGTGACAAGACGCGGGGCCGGACGGCCCGGAATGAGCGCGGTGGTAATGACGATGTCCTGTTTCTTGATGTGCTCGGCGACCAATGCCGCCTGCTTCGCCTGATACTCTTTCGACATTTCCTTGGCGTAGCCGGCGGCGGTCTCGGCCTGCTTGAATTCCTCGTCCTCGACCGCGATGAATTTCGCGCCGAGCGACTGCACTTGTTCCTTCACCGCCGGACGCACGTCGGTCGCCGTGACGATCCCGCCGAGGCGGCGCGCGGTGGCGATGGCCTGCAAACCGGCAACGCCGACGCCCATGACAAAAACCTTTGCCGCCGGAACGGTACCCGCCGCCGTCATCATCATCGGCAACGCGCGGCCGTATTCCGCGGCGGCGTCGATCACCGCGCGATAACCGGCGAGATTGGCCTGACTGGAGAGAACGTCCATCGACTGCGCGCGCGTGATGCGCGGCATCAGTTCCATGGCGAAGGCGGCGATGCCGGCATCCGCCATTTGCTTGAGCGCGGCCTCGTTGCCGAAGGGATCCATGATGGCGATGACCAGCGCGCCTTTTTTATATGCGGAAAGCTCAGCCGGCGCCGGGCGGCGGACTTTCAGAACGATATCGGCGTCCTTGGTGACGCTCTCGCCGATGCTCGCGCCGGCCGCCTGAAATTCGGAATCCGGAATGCCTGAGCCCGCGCCCGCGCCGCGCGCGACCGCTACTTCGGCGCCAAGAGCGATAAATTTTTTGACGGTTTCGGGCGTGGCCGCGACCCGCGGCTCCGCGGGATCAGTTTCGGTGGCGACCGAGATTTTCATGACCCGAAAGCCTCAAGATATTCCTCAGACGAGGAAATAGGCCATCAGGACGACGATGCAGATGATGACGCCCGCGTTCCATTTCACCAGCTTGATGAACAACTCGTAGGTCGCCTCGTGCTCGGCGTAATCGTTGCCCTCGGCGGTCGCGTATTCGGTGTGTCCGTGGTCGGCCATTGCAGTCTCCAAGCAGTCTCAAAGATATCAAGCGGCCCATCCGGTTACCGCAAATGGCCGGTCAGGGCAACGGCGACAAAGGACGCATCGGTTGATAGCCGCCATCAAAATTAGTCGTTTGCCGCCGCCCTGCCCGCGTCTCTAGGATCGCGCCACTTCTCGCCGCCACCCCCGCCAACGAGGCCTGTTGAATGAAGCCGCGCGACATCCTGCTGGCGGTGCTGGCCTCGGTCATCTGGGGGCTGTCATTTCTGGCGACCCGCTGGGGGGTGGAAAGCTTCACGGCGGCGCAGCTCACCGCGCTGCGATTTTTCATCGCCTGCATCCCCGTGCTGCTTCTCCCCCGCCCGCGCATTTCATGGCCGCTACTGATCGCGACCGGGGCGACGCTGTTCCTCGGACAGTTTTTCCTGGTCTTCCTTGCCTTCCGCTACGGCATGCCGGCCGGGCTCGCCTCCGCGACACAGCAGGTGCACGTGTTCTTCACGGTGCTGATGGCGGCGATTTTCATGCACGAGATTCCGACGCGGCGGCAAACAGCGGGAATCGTCGTGGCGTTTTCCGGCCTGGTGCTGATCGCGTTTTCGGCGGGCGTGGATCTGCCGCTGATCGCGCTCGGCCTTGCGCTTTCCGCCGCATTCAGCTGGGGCATTGGAAATATTCTGCTGAAGCACGCCAGCAAGAATTCAAAAAAGCCGATCCCGATGGTGCCGCTCATGGCCTGGCTCAGTCTCGTGCCACCGCTGCCAGCGCTCGCGCTGTCATACTTTTTCGATGCCGATGCGTCGTTGCTGGATGCGGTGACGAAAGCATCGTGGATCAGCCTCGCGTCGGTGATTTATCTCGGAACGGTTTCGACGGTGCTGGCCTACGCGATCTGGGGTCACCTGCTCACGCGTTATCCCGCCGCGGTGGTGACGCCGTTTTCGCTGCTGGTGCCATGCACCGGCATATTGGCGTCGGCGATTGTTTTCGGCGAGGTGTTTCCGCCCATCCGCTACGGCGGCATGGCGCTGATCCTCGTGGGACTTGCCATCGTCGTGCTGCCGGGCAGCAAAGCAACGCCGAAGCTTACAGTCCCGCCCGCGTGAGCGCGGTCTGTTGCCGGGCGGCGACTTTATCGACCGAAAAATCCTCGATCGCTTCGTTGAACAGCTTGTAGAAATTCAGCTCTGCCGAAAGATGCAGGAACACTGCGCCGAGGCCGATGGCCGCGCGGTCCATGAACACGAATTCGCGCGGCACCGTCACCGGGCCTTTTTCCTTGAGCGCGCGGCTCACGCGGAAGGCCTCGCGCCGCCCGTATTCCGAGGGCTTCACGCCATCCGCAATCGTGCGCACGCGATTGTCGAGCAGTGGACCGTAAATGAATTTCGCCCAGATGTTGAGAATATCGATTAGCTCGCGATTGAGCCGCTTGAAGCCCCAGGTCTCGTAGGCGTGCACCACCAGCGCATCGTCGCCGCGCTCAAGCCCGCGATAAAGATCGACCACACCGCCGACGAATGAAGGCGGAAAAATGCGGATGCAGCCGTAGTCGAGCAAATTGATGCCAGCGGGTTTTCCGTCGATATCGAACACCGTGTAGTTGCCCAAGTGCGGATCCCCGTGGATGACGCCAAGACGGCTGAACGGATGCCACCACGCCGCGAACATCGCGGTCGCGAGCGAATTGCGCACATCGAGCGGATCGTTCTTGTGATCGAGCAGCTTTCGCCCTTCCAGCCAGTCGAGCGTCAGCAGCCGTCCCGTTGAAAGTTCCGGCCACACACCCGGCACGCGGATTTGCGGCTCGTTGCTGAGCATCGCGCGATAAAGGGCGACGTGCTTCGCCTCGCGCACGTAATCGAGTTCCTCGCGCAGCCGCGCGCCGATTTCCTGCGCGATCTCGGAGGTGTCGATGCCGGGATCGAAACGGCTGCGAATGGCGAACAGCAATTGCAGCTGGCTCAGGTCGGCTTCGACCGCCGACTGCATGTCGGGATATTGCAGCTTGCACGCCAGCTCCTTGCCGTCATGCGAGCGCGCGCGATGCACCTGGCCCAACGACGCGGCCGCCGCCGGATGATGTTCGAAACTGGCGAATTTATTCTGCCAGTCGGCGCCGAGTTCAGCATTCATCCGCCGTTTCACAAACGCCCAGCCCATCGGCGGCGCCTGACTCTGCAGCTTGGTGAGTTCGGTCGCGTATTCCGGCGGCAGCGCGTCTGGAATGGTGGCGAGCAGCTGCGCCACCTTCATGATCGGACCCTTCAACCCGCCGAGCGCTGCTGCCAATTCCAGCGCGTTCTTGCCGCGATCCAACGTCACGCCGAAAAAGCGTGCGCTGGCCATCCGCGCCGCGACGCCGCCCACGTTGGTGCCGACTTTCGCATAACGTTTGGCGCGGGCGGAGAGACGGTTTTTTTCCTTGTCGGTCATGAACCCTGCATGTCAGATGTGCGGCCTATGGCTACATAAGCCATTCCCCGGGGAACGCCATCTCGTTCGTCCGGGGAAAGCGCACGGAGCATGCCGCATGCGATTCCCCTTCGCCATCGTCTGCCTCGTTCTCCTGCTCGCACCCGCTGCGCGCGCGGACGGCCCGCAATCAGCCGAGGCCGCCATGAAGGCGGCGCGCGAACTCATCACCCACACCGAAGGCCTCGCCAAGGCCGGCAAGCGGCCGGATTATTCCGCGCCGCCGGCATCGGATTACATGCGGCGGATATTCGACACGCAAGCTTTCGCCGCTTTGCCCCCGCCGCAGGGGAGCGACGTACCCTGGCTGGTGAATTGGGGCGATGCGGCAAATTCCACCAACAAGATACTGATGCTGTTCGGCACCGGACCGGGCGTGGACCAGAACGCCGCGATCGGCCGCAACATGACCGATAATGAAGACGCGATGGTCACGGCATGGAGCTTCATGCTCCGTCTGAATTCGCGCATGTCCGTCGCGATGTCGCAATTCTTCAAGGAGCTGCCGCCGGAACAGCGGACGGCAGTACGGATCGAAGGCGCTTCGCAAGCGCGCACTGGTTATGTCGAGATGATCACGGGCACGCTGATCACGATCGCGGCCGGACTTAAACCCGCAAACGAGCGCATCCTGATATCGGCATTGCGCGACACCGCGCCCGGCTGGGTCATCACGACGAAACCGGAAGAGCGCGCGCGGCTGCTGTATGTCATCGGCGAAGCGCGCAAGGCAAAGAAAGACGGCAACGTCGAGGAAGGCCTGAAAGTTCTGGCGTCGATGATCGCGGCGGGAAAATAAGACGGGAGACATTCGCGATGAGAGCAAGATTTTTGGCGTGCGCGTGCGCCGCCGCGCTGATGGCGCAAGCTTCGCCCGCGAGTGCCGCGGTGTGGGTGTGGGGCTGCAAGGGCCAGACCGACAGCGAGCAGGTCGTGTTCAACAAATTTTCGCTGCTTGTCGCGCCGCTGAAACCCTCGCGCGGAAACATTCGCGACATAATCCGCAAGGACAATCTCATCAAGAGCCCGGAAGACCTCAAGAACAGCTACGACTCGATGAGTGACGATTTCGGTTTGGTGCAGGTGATGAAGTTCGCAAAGGAAGGCGAGCCGAACAAGAAACTCACCTTGACGGAAGTTTCCTCACAACGCATGTCGCGGAAAAACAAATTGCTTGGCGGGCGCGACGAGAGCATCGAGCTTTACAAGAAAGTTTACAGTTATGTCCGCGAGAGCGAACCGCCGCGCAACATCACGATGGAATGCGCCGAGTATCAGCTCTCAACGCGCGGGGGGCGGCGCTAGCGCGTTCTTGCCGCGATCCAACGTCACGCCGAAAAAGCGTGCGCCGGCCATGCGGGCGGGCCGCCGAGCCGGATGCCGGCATTGGCGTAACGCCGGGCGCGGACGGTGAAGCGATTTTTCTCGATGTCGGTCATGAACCTGCGGCCGCCCTCATGTTACCAATATGGGAACTTGCTTGGGGGAGACGAGCCATGCGGCGAATTGCTTTTCTGGCGGCGCTCATCGCGGCTGTACCCGTGTCCGCCGGAGCTGGCGTCTGGAAATGGGGCTGCATCGGGACGGCCGGCGGCCAGCAGATCGTGTTCAACCGCTATTCCCTCGTCGTCGCGCCGGAAAAGCCCGCGCGCGGCAAGCTCGATGTCATCGTTCACAAGGACGATCTGACGGCCGGCCCGCAGGACCTCGATAACCGCTGGGACATGATCGACGTCAATTCTGGTTTCCTGCCAGAGATGAAATTCGAGCGCGAGACCGAGAAACGCACGCTCGTCCTGACCGAAAAATCCTCGAAGAAAATCTCAAGCTGCTCCTGACTGGTTTGCAACCGCGACGAAAGCATCAACACCTTCCGCAAGGTCTATACGATGCAGCGCGACAACGAACCGGCGCGTGAGATCACCATGCAATGCATGGAATATCAGCTTTCAACAACGGGTGGACGAAGGGGCTGCCAATGACTCTCAAGCAAACATTTTTCTCGGTTGCAATCGCCTGCATGATCTCCCTCGCCGCGCCCGCTTTCGCCAGCGACGGCCCGCAATCCGCGGCGGCGGCCAAGGCGTCGGCCGCGGCGCTCGTCGCCTATACCGAGACGGCCGCGAAGAACGGCGAGCGCCCAAACTACACCACGGCGCCGATCGCCGGCCACCTCAAGCGCATTTTCGATATCGACGCGCTCGCCGCACTACCGCCCGAGAAGGCCGGCGATATCGAATGGCTGCTGGACTGGGGCGACAGCGCGAACATCGGCTACAAGATCCTCGTGCGGTACGAGGCCGGCAAGGACGGCGGGCCGCAGGCGGCGGCGCGCAACTTGATTGATCACGAGAACGAGATTTCCTCCGGCTTGTCCTTCACGCTGCGCCTGCAGTCCCGCATGGCGCGCACCGGCCCGCTGTTCATGGAATCGCTGCCGCCCGAGCAGCGCACCGACATCCGCAAGCGCGGTTTCGAGGGATATACGCGCCAACTGGTGGGGACCGTGCTCAGCACTTCGGGCATGCTGGCTTCGATGACGATGAAGCCCGGCAATGCGGCCGTCATCGCCGCCTCGCTCCGCGACACCGCCAATGCCTGGCTGCCCTACACGACGGCAGACGAACGCGCGCAGCTGGCCGAACTGCTCAAGCGCTCCTCCACCGTGAACAGCGAGGCGCGCCCCGCACTGGACACGGCCACTGCCACGATCTCGAAATTCAGGAATTAGCTTTCGAGCGCTTCGAGTTCGGCAATCATACCCTCGATAACCGACAGCCCGCCCTGCCAGAATTTAGGGTCCGTCGCGTCGAGGCCGAACGGCTTGAGCAGTTCGGCGTGGTGCTTGGTGCCGCCAGCGGAGAGCATAGCGAGATAACGCTCGGCGAAACCGGAGGCGGATTTCTCGTACACCGCATAGAGCGAGTTCACCAGGCAGTCCCCGAAAGCGTAAGCGTAAACGTAAAACGGCGAATGAATGAAGTGCGGGATGTAAGTCCAGAACGTCTCGTAGCCGGGCTTGAGATCGATCGCGGGGCCGAGGCTCTCGCTTTGCACCGACATCCAGAGTTCGCAAATCTTGTCGGCGGTGAGTTCGCCCTTGCGCCGCTCGGTGTGGACCTTGCGCTCGTAGCTGTAAAACGCGATCTGCCGCACCACGGTATTGATCATGTCCTCGACCTTGCCGGCAAGCATGGCCTTGCGCTGCTTCTTGTGGGTGGTTTCCGCCAGCAGTTTCTTGAAAGTGAGCATCTCGCCGAACACGCTTGCGGTCTCAGCCAGTGTGAGCGGCGTCGGCGCCATCAGTGGACCGTTGGATGCGGCGAGCACCTGATGCACGCCGTGGCCAAGTTCGTGCGCGAGCGTCATCACGTCGCGCGTCTTGCCCTGGTAATTGAGCAGCACATAGGGGTGTGCCGACGGCACGGTGGGATGCGAAAATGCGCCGGGCTGCTTGCCGGGACGCACCGGCGCGTCGATCCAGCGCTTGGTGAAAAAATCGTCGGCAATCGCCGCCATCCTCGGCGAGAACGCGCCGTAGGCCGTGATCACCGTTTCGCGCGCCTCGCCCCAGCCTATCGCGCGGCTGGCGACTTTGGGCAGCGGCGCGTTGCGGTCCCAGTGAGGCAGCGTTTTCTTGCCGTACCATTTCGCCTTCAGCGCATAGTAACGATGCGAGAGCCGCGGATAGGCGTCGCGCACGGCGGAGACGAGCGCATCGACGACTTCGCGCTCCACCCGGTTGGAAAGATGCCGCGCGTCGGCGACATCGGCAAAGCCGCGCCAGCGGTCGGAAATTTCCTTGTCCTTGGCGAGCGTGTTGGTGATGTGCGCGAACTGCCGGATGTTTGCACGGAATGTGGCGGCGAGCGCTTCCGCGGCGGCCTTGCGCTTTTTCCCGTCGGCGTCCTGCAATAAATTCAGCGTCGGCTCGATCGCGAGGGACTTGCCGTTCACCTTGAAACGCAGACCCGCGACGGTTTCATCGTACAGCCGATTCCACGCGGAATAAGCCGTCACGGATTTTTCGTGAAACAACTGCTCGACGCGGTCCTCAAGCTGGTACGGCTTTTCCTTGCGGATGTCCTCGAACCACGGGCGATAGTGACCGAGCGCTGGATCGCGCAGCGCGGTCTCGATCGCCGCGTCGTCGATGCGGTTGAGCTCGAGCGTGAAGAACAGCAAATGCGAATAGGCCGCGGTCAGGCGCTCTTGCATGTCGCCGAAGAATTTCGCGTAAATCGGATCGGCCGAATTGCCGGCATAAACCAGCCCGGCGTAGGAGCCGAGCCGGCCGAGCAGATCGTCAAGCGCTTCAAAGCGCTTTACGGCAGTCAGCATCGCCGCCGCCGTCATCCCGCCGAGCTTGCCCTTGAAGTCGTTCTCGAAGGCGACGCATTCCGCCTCCCCGCGCGCGAGGTCGCGCTTGAGGTCGGCGCCCTCAATGCCGGAATAGAGATCGGTCAGATTCCATTCCGGCAGCGCCCCCAGTTTGGCGCCGGGTTTGGACGCGCCTTTGGCGGCTTTTTTGGCGGGAGAGCGGGTCGGCATAAGGGCTTAAATTCCGGGTGGAGTTATTTGATCGTCAAATGATATGGCGAAGGAATGGCAGCCGCCGCCGGTTTCAGCATATTGCGTGGCTGGCGGCGGTAATCAACCGCACGCGAGACAAGTCGGCGTGATCGGCGGCTCAGAAGTTGGCCGCTGCGGTGAGCCGCAGCGCCAGTGGCTCCACCGGGTGAAAGTGCCGGTCGGCGATGCCCGCCGCCACCTCGCCCGGCAGGCGGGACGTATAATAATAGTCGATCTGGCTCGACTTGGCGTTGAACAGGTTGAACGCATCGAGCTGCACACGCAGGCCGTTCTCGAACCTGTAGCCGAGCCGCGCATTCACGATCGCGGTGGGGTCCGAACGCACGCTGTTGTCCTCGATCAGCGGACGCGCGCCGAAGTAACGCAGCTTCACCGCGCCGAACCAGCCGGTCGCGTTGCCGACGACGAAACCTGCTGACGCGACCATCGCGGGGGCGCCGGGGATGCGGTTACCCGCAGCATCAGCATCATCATCGGTAAAACGCGCGCGGGTGAACGCCACGTCTACATCGAAGCCGAGCCACGGCACGGGCCTGTAGTGGTTGGTCCATTCGACGCCGGCGCGGCGGCTGGGACGGCTGGCTTCCGTCGTCCCCGCATCGCCGACGAACAACAATTCAGAAGCGTAATCGAGGACGAAGAACGCAAGCGAGCTGTCGAGGCCCTGGATCGCCTGCGTGCGCACGCCGACCTCGCCGCCTTGCGCGCGCACCAATAGCGGCACCTTCGGCGCGGGCTGCCCGGTGCCGGGATCGACCGAAATGGTGGCGCCGCGCATATCGTTGCTGTGAAATCCGCGCCCACCATTGATGAAAAATTCCGTTCCCGAAAACGGCCCGAAGATCATGCTGAATTTCGGGCTGGCGATGTAAGCACCCGCGTTGCCGGAATTCGCCGGATTGTCGCTCGCCACCTTGCCATCGAAGCGGTCGCCGCGAATGCCGGCGACGGTGCGAAACCAGCTGGTCCAGCGCATGGTGTTCTGCGCGTAGACGCCGACGCTTCCCTCCTGCACATGATCCTCGCGCACGGTGGAGAGCGTGACGCGCTGCATCGTCTTGTAGAGGCCGACATCGATATCGTCGTAGCGCGTCTGCAAGCCGAACATGTTCTCCATCTCGAACCCCGCGAAGCGGCCCTTGATGGTGTGGCTGGCGTTGAGGCCAACGAGCGTGCGCTTGTCGAGCTGGCTGAACTGATCGCCGTTGACCGTATCGTCGAGAAAGTAAGTAAAGTTATTGAACAGCCGCATTGACGAACGGATGAGATAGCCCTCGAC
>Ga0194035_1001103_pt1 | contig 14629 bp, 14 predicted proteins | sample JunL2320m_MetaG_FD_148680 | JGI IMG/M metagenome (GOLD analysis project Ga0194035, IMG submission 148680) | Anoxic zone freshwater microbial communities from boreal shield lake in IISD Experimental Lakes Area, Ontario, Canada - Jun2016-L239-20m | ecosystem: Environmental > Aquatic > Freshwater >...
ATGTAATGGCAACATTTTTTGCATTGTCGCGCATTGGCTGGTGGCCAGAAGGCGAGAGGTCGATAATAGCAAGGCGTGTCTGGCCGAGTACGGCACCGTCAAACGCCATGCTTCCATGGTCGTCAGGTCCGCGTTTGGAAAGGGCTCCTAATGCCGCGTCAAGCGGGGTTTGGGCAGCACCCTTTCCGACTATGCTGATAATGCCGCACATGGTGGTTTCAGTATATATGACTTCCGCTCGAGTAGAAAAGTTACCCCTGTATCAGCTTTTCTATAGTTTTTGCTACGTCCCCCGCAGTTGGTATAGTGCCGTCCTTTTGTCGTGCAAGCAGGTTGCGTACACCTTCGGGGATATGTTTATTTAAGCCTCCAGGTAAAAAAGTTGGAGCGACATCAAAGACACGGATACCTTTTTTACCCCACTCGCTCGAGAGATTTTTCAGCAATGCACGTAGTGCAGCTTTTGCAGGGATATATGCACCAATGTTTTTCTCAGGTTCTTCCTTTTCAAGCGACGCGGTGGTCATGCCAATAAATACAGAGCCTTGCTTCATGTGTGGTAAAAAAGTATGAGCTAAAATTTCAGCAGCACCCATGGCAACGGCAAACTCAATGCGCGTTTCTTCCTCTGCAGTATCTTCAAGCGCCTTACGTGTGGTTGGAGGACATGCCATATGGATAATAATGTCAGGCGCGCCCTTTTCGGCTAGGATTTTTTCTGCAGCGCTGTGTGTGGCGTGTGGGTCAGCAAGGTCGCACACGGCTCTGCCCATGTTAGTGACTTCAAACCCGTGGGTGACAAGCATGTCTGTCACTGCGCTGCCAACGTACCCGGTGCCTCCGGTTGTAATGGCATATTTTTTAGCCATGACGCTCTAATACTTTTGTGTGGACAGTGCCCGTGGCGACAACCTCACTTCCGCGCGTAATTGTGATAGCAATTTCAAGCAAGCGAGTGACTTCACTTTTGTGCATGACTTTTCCTTCAACGCGAATAGCGTCGCCAGCAAACACAGGGAGTTTAAATTCGAGCGACTCTTTTATCAACAAGCAGCGCACGCCTGGCAGATGCATGCCAACAAGTTCAGATACTAGTGCTCCCAGCAGCATGCCGTGCGCCACAGGTTTGCCAAAATTTGTTTTTGCGGAATAAGTCTCGTCTACGTGAAGGGGATTATGGTCGCCAGAAAGCTCGGCAAATGTTTGAATCATCTCCGCCGTTATCATATGTTCGCGCACACATACTTCGCCCACGGATATGGAAGAAAGGGACCGGTCTACTGCTTGGTGTGCACTCATACCGCTTTTCCTTTTGCTTGGAGCGCTTTCCGAACATCGCCCAAACTTTGAGCGGACAACACTTCGTCCATGGTAAAAGACACACCATACTCTTTTTCAAGTTCGGCAATAAAGAGTAAGTAATTCATCGAATCCCAGTCGGGAATATCTTTTGGGGTTAATGCATCCATCCCTTCTTGTGGGGGTATATGCAGCATCTCTTCGACTATGTGTTCGAACGTTTTCATAATTATAAAATGGTTATCCAAGGTGGTAGTGCTGCATCTGCATTGTGTAGTATACCGCCCTGCGTACGGCTTTGCAGAAAAAGTTTTGCAGGGTCATTTTTCTCTGTTGGAGTAAAGTCAAACACAAGAGACTCGCCGCCTTCTTTCTGCGCAGCCTCTGCTATGGCGTATACAAACGCATCCTCAATACCGCGCTCAAACACCCGGCAGCTCATAAGAAGAGTATCCACGTTCCACACGACGCCATTTTTTTGCACGAGTGCTGCTGCAATAATTCCGTGGTCCCCATATCGGTCGCGCGCTTCCGCATAAAAAACCTCCGTATCCGGACTTTCCATAAGGGTCTGAATTTCTTCTTCAGTTTTTGGTATTTTGTTTGTATTGAACTGATTTGTTTTTTCAGTCAGCTGTGCGATACGTGGGGCAGCATTTCTGTCGTTCCGGACGACACGCACGGCGAGTCCTAGACTGTCCAAAAATGCTTGTCGACTCTCGAACCGCGTTTCTGCTTTGGTACGTAGGCGTTCGGTTACATAAAAATTCCCGCGCATTTTGTCTTCGTCAGTAAGGACGTCCGACTTGAAGTAGGGAAGAGAGAGAAGCATTTCTGTATAGAGAGCAGAGTCGACAGGCATTTCGGGCACAGCGACTTCAGGAAGTGCAGATTTTATTGCTTCGCGTTGTAGAGTACTGTCATCGAGAAATACCATCGAATCAAGACCAATGTTCAACTCTTCTGCAAGCTCGCGCATGTTTTGCACTTTGTCATTCCAGTTAATGCGAGTTGCGGCAAAGTGATGTTCTTTCAATACCATGTTCGGATGAGTGCGGATAACATCCAGTGCATCGTCCGGATTGTTTTTACTGTTTATAGCAAGAATGATTCCGCGGTCATGTAAGTCGCGCAGTCCTTGCTGGAACGCAATAAAATGTTCTCCTTTTTCGTCCATCGAAAGTAATATCCCGTCTTTACCGTCCTCGCCAATAACCCCTCCCCAGAGGGTGCCGTCAAGGTCGAGCACAATGCATTTTTTAAGTTCAGCCATAATAGTTTATTGTGCAAGTGCGACAGCGCACGCGTCGGTCTCGGTATGTGTTATTGAAAGTAACAACGAAGCCTCGAGTTTGCCGCCTATCCAAACTTCAGGTTTACCGTCTTGTGTGCGACGTATCTCCACATTTTTTAATATGGGATAGTTGCCAGTGGCCTTTCTCACGGCTTCTTTTGCAGCAAAGGTGCCTGCAAAATGCACTGCCGCATTTTTGTACGAATTGCAATATTCCTGCTCGAGTTTTGAAAACGTATTGTCCATGAACTGCTGCTGTACAAGGGCGGCTTCCATCCGCGCCACGGGGGCCATGTCTATACCGATGCCTTTCATAGCGCCAGTATAGAGTGTTGTATTAGAACTGGAAATAGATGAACTGGTGTGTTCCACCTAACGCTCCGAATAGTAAAATTATTGAAATAACGCCTGCATACAGGACAATTCGGGCAGCAGTAGATATCCGCGTAAGCCGTATATCAAACGAGATGCGTTCATTAAGCATTTCCACAAGTTCTAAAACACACATGCCAAGAATTCCTGTTACGAGCCCTTTCCAGCCGATGTCCATTGCAAGCACGTGCGTGCGGCCTGCGTTTGAGAATACATCCGCAATAAACGCTCCCCAACCGCTTCCGAGTCCTCTAATAATAAAGAACGCTTCGTTCACGTTTGGTGCACGGAAAAATATATATGAAAAACATACAAGCAAAAACACTGTTATACGTTTTATACAAAGAGGTACTGCTATGGGTAGCTTCCGTACGAGTTTGGTAAGGAGCGACTCTACTACGAGAAATACGCCGTGAATCGCACCAAAAAAAACATATGTCCAATTTGCGCCGTGCCACAGGCCAATGAGAACGAACGTGACAAATAGGCTTACATACACTTTTGTGCGCGAGCGATGCTTGCCTGAAAAAGCGAGAGGTAAGTAAAGATAGTCGCGCAGCCAGCTGGAAAGCGAGATGTGCCAACGCCGCCAGAAGTCTGCCATTGATGTCGCATGGAATGGGCGATTGAAGTTGAGCATCAGATCGTATCCAAAGACACGTGCAGCGCCACGGGCAATGTCGGTGTACCCCGAAAAGTCGCAATAAATTTCATAGGCAAACAACACAGTGGCAAGGATATAGGTTGGCCCCGGATAGGCAGCTGGGTTCCCGTAGACAGCATTTACAAATGGAGCCAACGTGTCTGCAATTACTAGTTTTTTAAAAAATCCCCACAGCATCAGCCGGATGCCGCTCTTTGCTTTTTCAAGATCAAACGACCGTCCTTCCATTATTTGTGTTAGTAATCCTTGTGGTCGCTCAATTGGCCCTGCCGCAAGTTGTGGAAAGAAACTCACGTAGAGCGCAAACTTCCCGAAGTGTGTGACCGGCTCGTACTTCTTGCGGTATACCTCGATTGTGTAACTTAAACTTTGGAAGATATGAAATGAGATACCAATAGGAAGGATTATAGAGAGAAGTGGAAAGGATGTCGGATGTCCGATGTGCTGGAAAATGTCCCCAAGCGACGAGAAGAAGAAATTGAAATATTTAAATACAAATAAAATTCCAAGGTTGGCTGATAGACTGAGTAAAAGATACAACGTGCGGTAGTGTGGACGCGCATCGTTTTTCATTGCCAATCCTGCGAAGAAGTCGATACATGTTATTGCAAAAAGTAATAAGCCGTATTCAGGCTTGAAGGCCATATAAAATATATAGCTTGAAACCAACAGAAGCATCCACCGAAGTCGGGCTGGGAGCACGAGGAAGAGCACTACAACAGTTGGGAAAAAGAGAAGGAATCGGAGTTCGACAAAGCTCATAGTATTTCGTGAAGCCAGTATACCCGACGCACGGCAGCCTGCTATACTACTGCTATCTATGGCAGAGGCTGTGTATTCAGGGAGTTTTTATCAAGAAATGGAGGATTCTAACCTCTCGTCAGCACGCGTGGTGGTGCCACTCGTCTTGAAGTTTGTTCACCCTCGCTCCGTGCTCGATATTGGTTGTGGCCAAGGGCTGTGGCTTAAAGTTTTTATGGAGCAGGGCATTGAGGACGTGCTTGGCTATGATGGTGAGTACGTCGAGCGCGACAAACTTCAGATTCCGCCAGATAAATTTGTAGCTGCTAATTTAGAGCAATCGCTCCAACTGCATAAAAAATTTGACCTCGCAGTTTCTTTGGAAGTAGGGGAGCATCTTTCCGATAAGGCGTCTCGTGTGTTTGTTAAAAACTTAACTGATGCTGCGCCAGCCATCTTATTTTCTGCGGCGATACCAGGACAAGGTGGTGTGCACCACATCAATGAACAGTGGCCCAGTTATTGGGAGACACGCTTCCGCGAACAAGGATATGTCCCAGTCGATTGTCTTCGCCGTCATGTGTTGGGTGATACACGAGTTTCATTTTTCTATGCGCAAAATGTGATGATCTACGTTAAAGAAACTGAGCTTCCAAAGTATCCCAATCTTGCTGAAGAAATTCGCACCGGCCACGGCGTTGCCCTCTCACTCGTGCATCCGCAACTCTACACGTATTACGAGAGTCGATGGACAAAAATTGCTCCACTCATTTGGAAAGTGCCATTACCCCTCATCAAGTTCGGCAAGCGCATATTGGCGAAAGGCAAATAGAGACTAGTGCGACAGTGCAGACACCATTGATCGCAGGTCTTCCGCGGTCATTTCAGGATTGTTCCCTATATAGAACCCCACGCTGTGGATATACTTTGCATTTGGTAGTGGGTGTACGGTAGACGAGTATTTTTTATAGAACGGCTGCTCGGTCATTGAACCGCCGACAATTGGGCGCAACTCGATACCTGCTTCTTCGCATCGCGCAACATATTTCCCCTGGATTTCTTTTGAAGTACACAGTACCGGGAACGCAAAATTGGAACATACGTCCATTGATACGTTGATCGGATGGAAGTCGGGATTTTTATATACTTTGGAGAGGATGTTAAAATTTTCTACACGTTTTTTAATCATTTCATCCAAATAAGGTAGTTGTGTGAGCCCAATAAATCCTTGGATATCTGTTGGGCGTAGATTGTAGGCAAGATCATAAAATGTGTAACGGTCATAGAAGTTTGGAATGTCGTGTGTCTCTCGAAGACCTGTCTGCTCTGCAGGCAAGAGATTCCTGTTCCATCCGTGTGCACGAACCATTTTAAGCATGGCGTATAGTTCTGCATCATCGGTAAGTATCATCCCACCTTCAATGGTAGACATATGGTGTCCAACAAAGAAAGAAAATGTTGATGCGGTTCCAAAGTTTCCAAGACGCGTGCCTTTGTAAACCGAGCCGAGAGACTCACAATTATCTTCGTACAGCAAAATACCTTTTTCCGCGCAAAAGTTTTTGATGGCATCAATGTCGCTGCAGAACCCTAGAAGGTTTGTAATGAAGAGCGCTTGAAATGCCTCAGCTGCATAGGCTTGCTCGAGCGTTGCCCGCGATATATTGAGAGAATCCAATTCAACATCGACAGGCATGGGAGTAAGACCCATTTGTATAATGGGCATCACGTTTGTTGCCCAGGTGACCGCAGAGAATGCTACCTTGTCTCCGGATTTCAAAGTTCCAAGGTTTATGAGTGCTTGGAATAACGCAAGGTTTGCAGAACTTCCACTGTTTACAAATACAGCAAATTTCCTATCGTGCCATGCCGCAAACACTTCTTCAAATGCAACAGTCTGCGGGCCCATACTTAATTGTTTTGCTCCCATTACAAAGTCGCATAGTGCCTTTTTTGTCTCCTCTTCCTTATAGAAGGTGTTTTTGATGAGGGAAATCATGCAATTGGTTTTATGTTAATAATGTCAAAGAGCCATGCGTCGAGGAGCTCCAGTTCTTGTGCTGGAATAAATTTTTGTTCAATAAGCTCTACATACACTGCGCGTAGATTTTCAGCAACTCCTCGCTCGGGAGTTGCAATTCGTTTCGCTGTATTGAATATATCTTCCGAGTGGAGGTAAATTAACATTTCTGCAGCGAAATCTTTTAGATAATTATGAGGATTTCGTTCTTGCATAACAGTCGAGGCAGTAAATCCAAGGGTCTTTCCTGCACACCACAAAATTGGTTGTGCAATAAGCCCGCGAACGATATCACTTTCTCGAGGAGAGATGTATGCGGGCAAATAGAGCAAGGGGAACGCTGTTTTTTCATATGTCGTACTCTGACAGTTAAAAGGTGACGAAGCCCCCGCAGACAATACAAGAGGGCCTCGTTTGTTGAATGTAATTGCGGCACCTTTTGTAAGGCGATATATAGCGTCGACGTCAGTGTCGTTATCGGCCAGATGTTGCCATATTCCGACAGACCCGCCGAGCATTTCTTCAGCAGGTTTTTTTTGCTCAAGTATCTTATCAAGCGGGTACCCGCGGGGCCAGATAAACTCATCGGTGAAATATTTATAGATATTTACGAATCCTTGTTCCGATATGTGTCCGTACGTTCCATCGAAGGAAGGAACCTCCCAAGCCCCAAGAGGAATGTTGTCGTCATCTACTTGGGAGATAATGTCGGCGCCTTGTTCTATCGCACGAAGGAACCCGACCATGGCGCGAGCCGGGAGGTTCCATGGGAGTTTTTGTATCAGGGCGTAGGGTAGTGTTGCTTGATCGTCAGCTGAGAAATATGTGACGCCATCCTGATGCCACCCCGGGGGAGATTTTTTATCACCAATAGTGATATTGTCCCATCCTGGCATCTGTGACAATTTAAGAACTGCTTCAGTGGGAGGGTTGATTGTTGTTGTAACAATGACTTTTTTCATATAGCTGAATAGTACCTAATACGGGAGAGTAATCCAGCGTTCAGGAATGAGGTCGCTTGTGTCAAAGGGCTTCGCAAGCCATTTTTTTGGTGCAATTGTGGTGCCGGTATGTGTTTCTTCAGAGAGCCACGCACCCCACCACCCAAATGTACTGTTTGATAGTACATGGTGCTTGCAGAGGCTCATGAGCCCAAGGTCTTCATAGTTTTTGTCGGGGCCTTGCCCAATAAATGTCGTTGGTCGGCCTGTAACAAGATTTTCGCGGGCCCACTCTATATCATCCGAAAAAACGAAATATTCTCCTTGCGGAAAACGTTCGTTCAATATCCGTATCGCTTCGTCGTAATACTCAGGAGGGCAGATACCGTGGTGCTTACTTACTGACGCATGTTTAACAAAGTCCCCGCGGCGTATATGGAATGAAATCGATTCAGGTGAATCGAGTATTTTTTTTGCTATGTCTTTTGAATAGTCGCTGAGAGGAGTTTTGAGCGCAAACTCTTTTCTGATTATGTCTTTGATGGGGAGAAAATATTTTTCAGATAACCAATATCCATCGAGGTAGCAGGGAGGTGTAAGTTCCGTCATTTTCTGTGAAAATGTTGAAATATCTTCTGCAACGTAGCGGCGCGGATTGTAGAAGAAAGGGTTAAGGAGTTTGCCCCGTATCCCTCTTTGGCGTTTATGGCGCTTGAAGGGTGCTACATCACGCTCTGTTGCATATATTTCCTGGATGTTGAAGTGGCTCAAGCTGTATGTGTGAAATTCATACGTTTTAAAATCTAGGATGTCGAGTTTCAAATCCGCGTCAGTCTTAAGCGACAACATGCGCGCAAACGCATACTGGAACATTTGATTTCCCAAACCCCCGATGATCTTGGGTATAATTACTGGTTTTGTTTTTTCCATATGGTACGTGAGCCGGTCAATGTGTTATTTCTTAGATTCACGATACCATTCAATTGTGTTTTTGAGACCTTCTTCGAAAGTAGTTTTTGCTTGGAATCCAAGTTCGCGCGCTGCTTTTGTTGTATCAAATGTTCTGCGCGGTTGGCCGTCCGGCTGCCCCGGGTTCCATTTGATTTCCCCCTTAAATTCTTGCATTTCGACTATCTTTTCAATTACGGACTTGATTGTCATCTCTTGGCCTGACCCCAGGTTAATGGGTTCCGGCTTGTCGAATTTCTCCATAGTAAGAATAATTCCTTCGGCAGCATCATCTACGTAGAAAAATTCACGGGTCGGCTCTCCCGTGCCCCATGCTTCTATCCAAGGCTGGCCGGCTTTCTCCGCCGCATCAATTTTTAGAATAATCGCGGGAATAAGGTGCGAAGAAACAGGACTAAATTCATCGTTTGGACCGTAGAGGTTTGCTATCTGTACTGAAACTGCATTAAAACCATATTCATGATTGTACGCTTCGCCTTGCACCTGCATCATCTTTTTTGCCAATCCATAGGGCGCGTTTGTTTCTTCGGGGAATCCGTTCCAAAAATCACTTTCCTTGAAAGGGACAGGTGTATATTTTGGATACGAACAGATGCTCCCGACACCAAGAAATTTTTTAACGCCGGCCTTACGAGCAGCTTCCATGAGCTCGGTATTCATAATTATGTTGTCGTAAAACAGGAGTCCAGGATGTGCTCGGTTATATCCGATGCCTCCTGCATTAGCCGCAAGATGGAACACGATATCCACGCCATTGACGGCCTCCTCACAATTTTTGCGGATACGCAGATCGCATTCTTTCGAACGTGTAATGCGGATGTTTCCTTCTGGAACTCCACGTGCAATCAGTGCTCGCACGACCGCAGTGCCAAGGAAACCAGCTCCGCCGGTCACGAGTATTTTTTTATTACTGAGTTCCATATTGTTGTATGATATCGCATTTACGTGCGACGAACTCGTCCTGAGACCTTTTTCTTCTTTGTCTTGGGTCTTTTTTTAATTTGGGCAGTAGGGTGGGGGATGTCGGAAATTGCTCCACCCTCACCGACATAATCGTGTTCTACCATTTCAGACACTAATTCGTGGAAAAGAGTTGCAGGTTTCCATCCAAGTACTTTTTTTGCCTTTGTGTAATCGCCAAGCAATACATCCACTTCGGCGGGACGGAAGTGAACGGGGTTGATAGCGATAATTTCTTTTCCAGTCTTTGTATCTATTCCAACTTCTTTGAGATCTTTCCCTTTCCAGGCCAGTTCAAACCCCAACCTAGCTGCTGCATGTTCTGCAAATTCTCTCACTGAATACATTTTGCCGGTGGCAAGCACATAATCGTCCGCAACTTTGTGTTGAAGCATGCGCCACATCCCTTCAACGTAATCTCGTGCATGACCCCAGTCGCGCTTAGCATCCAAGTTGCCGAGGAAAAGTTTTTCATCTTTGCCTAATTTGATACGAGAAAGACCGCGTGTGATTTTCCGTGTTACAAAGTTTTCACCGCGACGAGGGGACTCATGGTTAAAAAGAATTCCATTTACTGCAAATACTCCGTAGCTTTCTCGATAATTTTTTGTAATCCAATACGCATAGACTTTTGCTACTCCATAGGGTGAGCGAGGATAAAATGCAGAATTTTCTGTCAGGGGCAACTCGACCGCCTTGCCAAACATCTCCGAAGAAGATGCTTGGTAAAACTTTGTTTTAATTCCAACTTCGCGGATAGCATCCAGTAGTCGTAATGTCCCAAGACCGGTGACTTGGCCTGTATATTCCGGTATATCAAAACTTGTACGCACATGGCTTTGTGCAGCAAGATTATATATTTCATCAGGGCGTACTTTTTCAAGGATGCGGTTGAGGTTACTCCCATCGGTAAGGTCGCCATAGTGGAGTGTCAAACGCGAAGGTCCTATGTGTTGGTATTTATGGAGACTCTCGAGGTGTTGAATCCGAGAAGCATTAAACGTACTGGAGCGTCTAATGATTCCATGCACTTCGTAGCCTTTTTCGAGGAGAAATTCGGCCAAATACGATCCGTCTTGTCCAGTGATGCCGGTAATGAGGGCCTTTTTCATTGAGGTTCCATCATACTCCGATATATGAGACACGAGGTCAAGGTATAGTGCTCTAAAGAAGCTAAAGTATTAATCTCTCGGCTACCTCAAGGCAAGCTTTAAAACGTAGATCTACTCCAAAAATAAATTTCTCCGGTGCCGGCATGTCTGCAAGGGTGAACCATTGTATATCACGAGCTTCTTGGCCTCCATGCAGAGTCTCACCAAGATGGACCTCTCCAATAAGCTCAACAGGGAAATAAGAAGAAATCGCGTGTTTAGTAGATTCTGGAAGGAATACCTTCGAATGTATCCAATTCTCTTCCTTTTCTCGAGGAGCAAATTGCCCTAGAATTACCGGTCTTTCAGAATCAACAAGTAATTTAATTTCACAGCCAAGATCGGTGCGAGCATGACGACGCAATGCATCTTCTATACTTTCAGGCGGATGGCTTTCCGGTCGACGATTAATGCGTCCGCCAACAGAACATAATTTCCCCGCTAATTTACCGGTATTGCGCACGATTGCCATCGCTTCAAGTTCTCCAGATCTGTTACGGCGAACAGGAACCATATCAACGCACATGATAGGCACTATTCTTTCAATAAGAGTATAGAGGGCTTTTGAAATTATAACTCCCTCCGAGGTAAGTAAATCAGTTCGATCCAGTAGTTCTTGCGCCAACTCCTCAGTAGATTTTTCTTTCAAATACATAATTTTATTTTATAAGGTTTTATAAATCATATATAACGACAGCGAGGCGCCCGCTTCGGAAAGTATTGTTGCCCACACTGCGCCCCATAAGCCAAAAAAGGGAATTAGTGCGCAAAACAAAATAAATTCAACAGCTTGGCTTGAAAGTACTGCAATATAGCGTTTCTTAACTTCTCCATGTGCGACGATATATGAGTCTATTACGCCGCGTGGTTGGAAAAGTATCATAAGCGCAAGAGCTTGGCTTACCAGGATGGAAGGAAGATATTTAGGGAACAAGAATGTAAACAAGAAAGGAACACATGCTATATATATTCCAGTGAGTAGAATTGCACTTATTGTAAGTTGGCGCAGTCTGAGTGAAAGGCTTTGTTTCGCATCATTTTTTTCTTTTGCGGCAAGTTTTGGAAAGAGAATGGAAAGAACATTGTCGAGTATGTTACGCGTTTCAAGGACTGGTGCCAAGGCAAGTGCGTATATAGCCAACTCCGTACCTCCTGAAAAATGAAACAGAAGTAATTGATCTATTTGACCACTTACCAGAAGGAAAAAACCTAATGCGCTTAAGTGTTTGCCGAATGTGATAGTCTCTGAAACGTCTTGATTTGACCCTGTGATTTTAAATCTACGTATTGTCCATAAATATTGGACCCAGCTCCCTAGCGCATTGGAAAAAAAATAGGCAGCTAGTATCCACACGACGTCTTGCGTGAAGAGGAGCGTGGCTACAATAACGATTATAGGAAATAGTAATCGAGGGATGCTATAAAAAAAAGAATGTTTGAAGTCTCCCTTAGCAACAATGATTGATTTTGCTAAGCCAAATCCGTTTGAAATGATGTTGAATACTGCAATAAAAAGAAAACCGTATCCAAGCGTAGAATTTCCTTGTAAAAAGTAATATCCACCAATACCGGTACTTACAAGGCTTGCTGGCACGCTCCACAGCATCATAGTACGCACAAGTGCGGGTACTACGTGTTGTTTACCTTGGGCTACGGCGCGCATAAGTGCGCCCCCCATACTATTGAGACTAAATGCACCAACAACACTCGCTGCGGCCACCACATATTTATAGGTACCAAATAGTTCAGGCGAAAACAGGTTGGCGAATGCGGTTGTGAGTATTAGACCGCTTGCTATAGCTATTACACGTCCCAGATTGAACCAGACATTGCTCATAAAAAAGTACACCATATCTGTTTTGGTGTATTTTTCGCTCCGGCGAAGGAGGTCGTATAGGCCCTGTTTTGCTTTTCTAATCATGACGGTACCAGAAGTATAACTGTTCTTTGGTGTAAAAAGGTACTTCTGCTACAATGCCCTTTATATGTCGTATACCAAATTCTTGAAGTGGGCGCTGCTTGGCGGCCTGGCCCTGGTGTTCTTTGTTCCTTTTATTATCGCTGACGGAGGAGGTGCCTACCAAAACGGGTTCAATATGTATATTCCGTTTCCGGGGAGCTTTTTCCCATTTATCACGGGGAAGAACTTCATGTTCCGTATGTTGGTCGAATTGTTGGCAGGCCTCTATATAGTGCTTGCACTGCGTGAACCAAAGTACCGACCGCGCACGTCGACTCTGTTGTGGGTATTTGGCGCCTTTGTTCTGTGGATGGGTTTTGCAACCATGTTTAGCGTTGACCCTACCAAGAGCTTTTGGAGTAACTTCGAACGTATGGAAGGGTACCTGACAGTGCTACACCTGTTTGTATATTTCCTCATTGTGGGTGCGGTCGCCTCGGCAGAAGAATGGTGGGACCGTTTGTTCCAAGTGTCGATAGTGTCTTCGGCACTTATGGGAGTCTATGCGCTGCTACAGCTTGCGGGCGCGCTTCCTATAAGTAGCCAGAGCGGCCCGCGTGTTGACGGTACATTTGGTAACGCAACCTATTTGGCAGTGTTTATGCTCTTCGGTGTTTTTATCACACTCTTTATGCTTGTGAGGCAGCGGAAGTCTATGTGGGCACAGATATTCTACGGCGTTGCACTTGTGCTGCAGGTTACGACGCTTTACTACACTCAAACGCGCGGTGCGCTCCTTGGCTTGCTTGGTGGGCTGATACTCGCCGGTCTATATATTGTATGGAAGGGAAGGGATGCGCAGTGGCAGCCGCTCCGCAAAGTTGCTCTTGTTGGCATTGGGGTTATAGCAGTTGTAGTGGTTGGTTTTTTTGCACTCCGCACAACATCGTTTGTAAAAAACAGCGGGACGCTTTCGCGCTTTTCTTCTATCTCGCTTAGTGACCAGACAACAACCGCGCGCTTCCAGGTGTGGAACATGGCTCTCCAAGGAGTTAAGGAAAAACCTCTTGTGGGTTGGGGCCAGGAAAACTTTAACTTCGTGTTCAATAAATATTATTCTCCAGAAATGTACAGTCAGGAGCAGTGGTTCGACCGCGCGCACAACCAATTTTTGGACTGGCTTATTGCGGGCGGACTGCCAGCATTTGCGCTCTACATAGCTTTCTTCGTACTCTCGGTGCTGGTTATATTCCGTTCTCGTTTGAGTGTGCCCGAACAAGCTGTGCTGATAGGGTTGCTTGCTGCATACGCGTTTAACAACCTTTTTGTGTTCGACGACCTTGTGAGTTCGGTCTACTTTGTAACGTTCCTCGCATTCTTCCATTCGCTTTCTAAAGGTGCACTGCCGGGTTCGGTTGCCCTTTCGCGCCCACTTAGTGACAAGGGAATTGCTGTTGCAGCGCCCTTTGTTATGGGTGGCGCGCTTCTCCTTATATGGGTAGTAAACATCCCCGGCCTTGCCCGCGCTGAAGGGTTGCTTGTCGCACTGACGCCGCAGGTGGGAGTCTCAGACGGTCAGGGCGGTATGCGTGCTGCACAAAAAGACCCAAAAGCACGTCTGCAAGAATTCCAAACAGCGCTTGATGCTGGTGTATGGCCGGGTACACCGCTTGGCCGTCAAGAAGCAACTGAACAAATGCTCCAGTATGCTTCGGGTATCGCGGCAGCCGCGTCAGTTGACCCTGCAGTAAAACAAGACACCTTTACGGCGACCCAAAACGCGACGGTAGCGATGTTGGCGGCGCGCCCGCATGACGCCCGCCTCGAATTGTTTTATGGGGCATTCCTCGACACGTTTGGAAAATATCCTGAAGCGCTAGAGTCGTTGACGAGTGCACTTGTCGACTCTCCACTCAAACAACAAATAATGTTCGAAAAAGGGGTTGTGTACTTAAACGCAAACGATACCCAAAATGCCCAGAGCGTGCTTAAGACTGCATTTGACGAAGCTCCAGGTTACCGTGACGCTCGCATTTTGTATGCAGCGGCGCTTACCTACAGCGGTAACCAGAAAAGCGCTGACGCACTTTTAGTTGAAGCCTTCGGTACGGTGTTAGTAGATGACTCGCGTTTGTTGCAGGTGTACACCAACAAAAAACTGTACGACCGCGTGGTTGGTATATGGAAAGCGCGGATCGAACAAAATCCACAAAATACACAAAGCCATTTAGGTTTGGCAGCAGCGTACTTTACCTCCGGTAATAAAACAGCTGCAATTGCAGAGCTTAACCGTGCTGCACAGCTCGACCCGGCAGCAA